>ERZ827522.1344-NODE-1344-length-22177-cov-3.091719_pt1 | contig 22177 bp, 20 predicted proteins | sample MGYA00519580_ERZ827522 | MGnify/ENA primary metagenome ERZ827522 (study PRJEB31778, sample SAMEA3449340) | human gut metagenome | biome: human gut; feature: human-associated habitat; material: faeces | place: United Kingdom | collected 2010/2012 ... | reverse complement strand
CTTCACTTGGGGTGGCATGGCCACCATGGGGATGACCGGCATGCCGGTGCTGGCGGACACGTCGTCGATGGCGGCGAAGTTTTTCGGGTTGGCCATGGCCACGGTGATGCGTCCGTTGACAATGGACAATGGCAGCAGCTGGTTGCGACGGCACAGGTCGTCCGGCACCATGCTGATGACTTCTTTGTCTACTTGGTATTCGTTGAGGTCTACGAACGGCAGACTCATGCCTTGAGCTAGCGCCATAGCATATTCGCGTTCGGTGTTTTCGTCCATGCCTTCGGTGGATGTGGGCATGGCGGGAAAGTCGCTAGTGGCGTCGCTGGGTGCAGCGGCATGGCGTGAAAATCTGGTTGATTTCTCCTGTGACCGGGGAATTCAAATCCATGCGCTGTGAGAAATCGCTCGGCGTGTCGTCGTTTCGATTGCGCTTGAGGAAAGGGAAACGGCTTCCCGAACCGGCGTCGCTCATAATGACCTCCTGGACCATGCGCCGGAACGCACGGTATGACTTATGACCCTTTGCAAACACAGGTGTTTGCGGGCCTGAGAATGTTCAGTTGTTCATGGTCATGTGAGCTAACGATTGCAGTGTTGTGCACTACTACTCGCATAGTTTAGCGGCTTTGTGACTGAAACGCCAATTGTCATGTGGTGTTTGGAAGGGTGTGAAAACGTTGGCAGGGAATCGTGATACAGTACAGATATTCATGCACCGCCTTTTCTGCGGTGATTTTTCCTGTTGCCCCCGATGATGGGGTGATACTGCATGAAGGAGCTGCTCATGGAGCACAGCTGGCGTAGGGCGGTAAATGATGCCGCGACAGGGCTTGCAATACATAACATCAAACGATTGCCGAAACGTGGCGAGTCGGGTTTCACATTGGTTGAGGTATTGGTGGCGATTGTGGTGCTGAGCATCACAGGTCTTGCCGCCGCACAGTTCGCGATTACTGCGATTCGTACTTCTTATGCCCAGCAGCAGCGTTCAGCAGCCATTGCTTTGGGTAGTGATGGTATCGAACGCATGCGCGCACAGATAGCGGATCATACTTCTGCGCCATCCTCCTATTACACGGATTTGCTGCCGGGCATGGGTGTGGATGATGTGAAGAAAGCACATGCGAATCTCACGGCAGTGGGGGCCATCACCTCACAATTCTCGGATTTGGAGGCTACGGCCACTCCGGATGCCGATACGAGCAAGTACATTCAGCCGGTGCGCACTACCACGGGCAAAGACGTCAAACATACTACATATACGGTGAACACCGTGATTGAGAAGTGCTATCGGGAAAGCGGCACCATGGATTGTAGAACCGCTTCGGAACTAGGTATTGACGGGCATGCGTCCATTAGCGGTCTTGACGGTACTCCTGACGCCTCGCTGCGATCCAGCATCCTGAGTCAGGACAACATTCCTACTAAGGGATTCACCTTTATGGCGAAAACGTATATGCCGATGGTACGCGTGGTGGTAGGCGTCACCTGGTCGGATAATATTGACGCAGACAAAACGGCCGTGTATACCACCAATGAACTGTTGAATGTGATCGGGGCCTGAAGGAGCGGGACGGCTTATGGAAGAGAAGAACTCTGGATTCAGTCTGAATCGCCGATTATTACGTGCGCTCCGTAGGCGTGCTCGTGGGGAAGGCGGCGTTACCTTGGTGGAGATGATGGTTTCATTGTTTATTTTTGCCATTGTTTCCACCATGTTCACGGTGTCGATCGTGCAATATTTGCATTCCACCACAGCCGATGCTATCCGCACCAGATCGGCTACGGAAATAGCTACATCGGTGCAGGCTCTGGACCGATATGTTCGCAATGCCGAAGGTGTGGAAGAGGCTGCCAGCGGTGACAGGTTGACTTTGGTGACCACTGATGCCGATGGGATTCGGCAATGCGTTGTGATTGAGTACACAGAGGCCACGTGGTCCGGCGGGCGAGTTGATGATTATGGTTCCGTCGTGGTAAAAACCAGGCCATACGCAACCGGTGCGGGGGGAGCGTGGAGCGAGCATGCGGTGTTGACGGCGGTGATGAACAACAGTACCGCTTCAACGTCCGATGATTCGCTGTTCAAAAACAAACTGTTCAGCATGGATGGCGGTACGCGCGTGGTGCGGTATTCGCCGGTGACGGGTTCGTATGTGGGTGGCAAGCCGGTCACCTCGAACACATTGACATCGTTTACAGCTCGCAATGTGGGTTCGAGTGCTTCGGTCGACTTCAGTCAATGTCGTTGAATGACTGTGTCTGTAAGGGCTCTCCCTTGTGGGGGAGCCCTTTTTCTATACTTTTAAATACCCCCGACGCGCCCGGGGGGAAATGGTTTTTTGATGAATTTTCGTCAAAACGTGCTGAAAATATTTTCTGAAACACTATTGAAAATATAACTATTCCAGGGCAAATGTTTCAGACGAAGAGATACACCGGTAGACCGACGGACTCAACGCATGTTACGGAATCGGACGGTGGTGATTGTGTGAAGAGGGGTTATGCAATCGTATTGAAAGAGTTTGATTCGGGGTTGTGATGAAAACGGTGGATGAAACATCATTGGTGCGATTGATGCACTGCATCTGGTACTGCAAACGATGTCAATACGACTACGCTGAGAGTTGTTGGTTATGTGAGCCAGCCACCCCCACAAGGGGAAATAACGCAAAGAAGAATCGCTGTGGACCATCCGAAGTTGGACGGTCCCACGGTATGTCCTTCCAATTGGAAAGAAGGGTTCATTATGAAGAGCGTACGTAACGCACTCAACCGCCGTGCCAAGGGCGAAAAGGGCTTCACCCTCGTCGAACTGCTCGTGGTCGTCATCATCATCGGCATCCTCGCCGCGATTTCCGTCCCGATTTATCTGAATCAGCGTAAATCCGCGTGGAACTCTCAAACCCAATCGGATGTCAAGAATGCCAGTCTTGTCATTGAAACTGCTTCTACTGCAAATAACGGAAAGGTCAGCGGTCTGACGACTACCGGAACACTGACCGCATGCACCGCCAAAGCCCCGTGCACGATTGATGGTAATAAGATTACCGTCACTGACGGTGTGACGCTAAGTATTAAGCTGAATGCCGATAATACTTATGAAATTACAGGTACTAACGGCAACGCTGGAACGCACACGTATACGTATAAATCTGACAACGGCGTTGTTTCAGATAATGGCGTCAAAAAATGATTTACTAATCGCCTGAATTGAATGTCGGGGACGACAAACGTCCCCGACATTTCGCGTATCAAATAAATACCAGTATTCGACAATCCGAAGGGGAATCATGGCCGGCAACGACGCGCAGGTTTCAATGGATAACGGCACCAGGCAGTGGCGTTATAAGGGCGTCTCATTCGACGGCCAGCGTAAAGAGAAGGGTGTGGTCGAAGCGCAGACGCGCGACCAAGCCATCGAACGCATTAAAAAACTCGGACTGTATCCGACCGATCTGACCGACACAGCTGCCGGCACCGGTCTCAATACTGAAATCAACATCAAGGCGTTCGAGAAATATCCAAGCAAAAAAGACTTCGCCGTAACGGCGCGGCAGCTCGCCACCATGGTGGCGGCTGGCGTCTCGCTGATCCGAGCCTTGAACATCGTCACCGAACAAATCGAGAACGTGAAGCTCCGCAAGGCAGTGCAGGCCTGCGTGACGCAAGTGGAAGGCGGCTCGTCCTTCTCCGAAGCCATGTCGGCGGATCCCGATTCCCTGTTCCCGCCAATCATGGTCAACATGGTTCGTGCCGGCGAGACCGGCGGCTTCCTAGACAAATCGCTGCTCACCGTGGCGGACAGCTTCGAAGCGGATGTGAGGCTCCAAGGGCAGATCAAAAGCGCCATGGCCTATCCGGTCGTGGTACTGGGCATCGCCCTGATCTTGGTGATGGTGATGCTGCTTACCATCGTGCCGATGTTCGCCAGCATGTACGATTCCATGAATGCCCAGTTGCCGTTCGTGACCCAGATCCTGGTGGACCTCGGCAAAGTGATGCCCTACGTGCTTCCGGTGCTGATTGTGGCCGTCGTGGCGCTGGCCATGTTCTGGAAGCGCAACCGTAACAAAGACATCATCCGCACCTGGTGGGATCCGTTCACACTCAAGGCACCGGTGTTCGGCAAGCTGGACACCAACGTGGCCCTGGCCCGCTTTTGCAATAATTTCTCTTCCATGCTCGCTTCCGGTGTGCCGATTCTCCAGGCACTTGATATCGTCGGATCGACTTCGGGCAACTATGTGATTGATTCGTCTTCGAAGCGTGTGGGCCGTTTGGTGGAACGTGGCTACCGTCTGGCCGACAGCATGAGCACCGAAAAGATCTTCCCGAACATGCTGGTGCAGATGGTGGCCATTGGCGAGGACTCCGGCGCCATCGACAAAATGCTGTCCAGTGCGGGCCGAGCGTATGACGAAGAGGCCCAATCCATGGCCAAACAGCTCACCTCGTTGCTGGAACCACTGATGATTCTGTTCCTCGGCGTGGTGGTCGGCTTCATGGTGGTGGCATTGTATATGCCGATGTTCTCCATGTTCGACGCCATCAATGGTCAGGCCTGACCTGATATCCGAGTACCCGAGCGAAACATACCTTTATATATAGGAGCAAGCATGAAACAGACCGGATTGTGGTCCAGACTCAACCGCAGGTACCGTGCGGCATTACGCGAACGCATGGGGGAGCACGGCGCCGCCATGATGCTGGCCATTCTGTTCGTGATGGTGGTGCTCACCACATCCGCTCTGGTCATGACTACCCTGCTTGCCCAGGCGATTCCTTACAAGAACAATAAGGAAAACTCCCAAGCCAACTATGCGGCCGAATCCGGCCTTGAAGTCGGCTTGAGCTATATCAATGAGACTCTGGCGAAGTTGCAAGGTTCTACGAGTCTTGATGATTTGCAGAAGGTGTTGCCTGCTGTTGATGCTGATATGAACGACAGTTCCAAGGATGGTGAATTTGTCAAATATGATGGCGCATCCGTATTGTTGAATCATGTTGCTTTGAATAAGACGGTAAAAACATCGGATACGGCTTCATATACGCCGGATGACCTGTCCTATCGTGTGCGCATCAATTTCTACGACACCAATCCGGATGACGCATCGGCGGAGATGATCGGCTCTCCATCCGATCTGAAAAACCTACAGTATGCCGAAGTGGTGGCCACGGGCTTCATCAACCGGTATAAGGACGGCCGTACAGCAGGCAACACCAAAAGCCCGCAGGCCATGAAGCGTGCGGTATGCAGGATCGAAGCCAAAACGGACTCCACCACCACGAACCATTCCAGCACCCTGGGCGTTGGCGGCCGTATGGGTATGGGTTTTTATGCCGCGGCGCCCTACAACAGGCTCGATTCGCAGTTCGTATGGGTACCCGTGGATTATGATGGCGTGTCCATCGGATCCGATCCAACCGGCGAAGTTAAATTCTCCGGCACGGTGGATTCCGGACGCACCAATACCAGCCAGCTGTCCGATGGCACTGCGACGTTGAATCCAGTGAACCGCACCTGCATGCTGGCCACCACCATTCCGGTTACCAACGAGAAGAAAAGCATTGCCGAGAACCTCGATTTAAGCAAATCGCCTCAAGCCGGTTCTGGGCTGGTGGTATTGCCCGCCGCATACAACGCGGGAGGTGACACCTACCAATATACTGAGGAATGCCGTGCTGATGGTGCGTACTCCTCATTGAACACGTGGGTGTACTACAAGGACAATTCCATCCGTCTGGCCTCGAATATGGGATTGTGCGTCACCGGTGTGAGCATCGATGACACCGACGGCAAGACTCCAGCCACCTTGCAGCCATGCGGCACATCATACGGAGTCCACTTCCAAGGCGATTATTATATGGATCCGAATAAGGTTGCGCAGCAGACGGAGAAGAACGACCCGAACAGTCTGCTCAACAAATACCAGAAATGGAACTTCTACAACGGGTTCATCAACGCCGGATACTGGAACGAGCTGACGGGCGATGTCAGTGCGCAAGCAGCGTCATATGATTCCGCCCTGCCTGAAAGCAAGGGATATGCCGTAGCCGGCGTGCAGAGCGGCAAAAAGACCAAGTTCCAACGTCTGGAAGTCACCCATTACGGCGGTAGCCCACAAGACAGTGGCGATCCGCATTTTGCGGGCGGCAATATCAAAGCCACCCCCTACAGTCAGGCGTATATGGTGTCGCAATGGACCTATAACTTCAGCGATTCCTACTTTTCGAACGGTGCCGACATGCAGGATGCCACCGCATCCTTCAGCCAAGCAGGCGAAGCGGGATACGGCACCAATCAGATGGTGAACTCCGCATCCGGATTCTGCATGGTGATGGACGGCAACGACGTATACGCCGACACCTGCGACGTGCATAGTGCGGACTTCGACGCGAAATGCTACCAGAAGACGATCATGGGGCAAGGCAGCGATTTCATCTCGACCTCTCACTGTTCGACCGCCGACAAGGAGAACTTCAACTTCACATCCGACCGCGTCTCCTATACCGAAGATGCCAGCGCCGATGGCACTGGCATCGACACCACCATAGCCCTGCACGACACCAACGGCAACACGAAGTACCTGCATGTTTCCGGCAGTAAGGTGTCGTTGACCGATAATCCAAGTGACGCCACAAAGTTCCGCCGATATAACGAGCACAACACCTCGAAAGCGGTGAGTTACGGCGGCAAGACGCAGTATCCATGGGCTGGCACTTTCCAAACCAGCGAAGGCATGTGCCTGACGGAAATCTATCCGGGAGACTATGTGGAAAGCAATGGGAAGAAAGACCGTCAATACAATCGCTCAGACGGTCATTCCATGCTGAAAATGGTTTCATGCGGAACCGATCGTGACGTGCGTGGGCGACTGGTGAAATCGCAGGCATGGAACGCTTCAGTGAATTATGGTGATGCCGGATCGGCCGGTAGCATTACTTGGACAACGACAACGACCACCGTATCTATCCCTACCAGTACCTATTTCTCAGCGGTTGTGGACTCCACCGTCACATCCAGAAAGTGGTGAACGGCATGGATATAGTGAATGATGTTCCTACCGTGGTGATACTGCTGGTGGCCTCGCTGATCATCGGCTGTATCTTCGGATCTTTCCTGAATGTAGTGATATGGCGCGTGCCGAACCACATAAGCATCACCAATCCGAAACGTAGCTTTTGTCCGAAATGCGAATCGCCAATCGCTTGGTATGACAATATTCCCATCTTTTCCTGGTTGGCACTCGGCGCGAAATGCCGACACTGCAAAGAACCGATTGCCGCACGATATCCGCTGGTCGAATCGCTTGGCGGACTGTCCTTCCTTGCCGTAACCGCAGGTGGACTGTTCGGCGCATACCCGTTATGGGCACTACCCGTGCTGTACGTGTTCGCATGCGTGTCCATCGTCATAGCGTTCATCGACTTGGACCACCATCTCATCCTCAACGTAGTGCTACTGCCGACGCTTATCGCAACGGTGTTGCTGCTGGTTGTGGCATCGTTTGGCATAGGGGAGTGGAATCGTCTTGGTCGCGGAGCGCTCTGCGCGCTGATTCTCTTCGTGTTCTATTTCGTACTCTCACTCATCTGGAAAGGTGGCATGGGAGACGGCGACATCAAACTCGCGTTCATTCTCGGATTGCTGCTTGGCTGGCTTGGCTGGCCGCAATTCATCATTGGATCGTTCGCCGCGTTCTTCATCGGCGGTGCCATCAGCTTGGTATTGCTGGCCAGCAAAAAGGTCGACCTTCATGGAGGCATCCCCTTTGGGCCATCCATGCTGCTCGGCGCATGGCTTGGCATTTTCGCCGGCGTACCAATCGCCACACTATACCTGCAACTCACCGGACTTGCGTAACGCATCCGCATACAAGACCCATATATATAAGGAGAGACCATGAGAGCAATAACGGCGCTGTCGATTGCGAGCGACGCCATACGAGCGGCGGTCATAGCCGACCCCTATACGGATTCGCCGACCATCAAACACTTCCAGGCGCTTCCGCTGCCCGTTGGAGCTGTGGTGGATGGCGAAGTGGTGGACGCCGAAGTGGTCACCGGTCTACTGAAAACGTTGGTGCAACGCTTCAAGTTCCCGCGTGAGAACACCATACTCGTTTATTCGAGCCGTCGTATGGTGTTCCGTGAGGCGGACTTCCCCTACATGTCCCTAGCTGATTTACGCTCAACCCTGCCATTCCAGGCCAAAGGCATGATTCCATTGCCCATTGAGGAATCCGAACTTGACTTCGTGCCGTTGTCTGTAGTGGATGACGAGCAGAACGGCAAGCAGCTTCATGGCATTCTCGTAGCCACTCTGCGCGGTGGTCTGGAAAAAACTGCGTATACCGCAGAAGAAGCGGGTTTCGTGATCACCTCCATCGACGCCGGTCCGTTCGCGTTGGCCCGCCTGTTCAGCGACACCAACCAGGCGCAGACCGAAGCGGTGGTCAACATCAACGGCAACTGCACCGACGTGATTGTGCTCAATAACGGAAAACCCGCCTACATGCGCGTCGTGCCGTCCGGTGCCGACGACGTGTCCGACGCCATCGCCAATGCGCTGAGCATCTCCTTCGAAGACGCGGAACGCATCAAAAACCAGATTGGTCTGCAAAATGTGACCGGTGACGAACGTCTCGAAAAAGCTGAGGAAGTCATTCGTGAAACCACGGCGCAGCTCATCGTCGGTATTCGCAATACGTTGAACATGTACGACGTCGACCATGCGGACAGCACCATCAGCGGCATCATCCTCACCGGTACGGGTGCGCGACTTATCGGTCTGCCCCCAGTGTTGGCAAGCTCCATCAACAAGATGGTGCGCATTGGCGATCCGTTCATCCGCTTCAAGCTGTCCAAGGAAGTCGAACGTCAGAACATTGTGGCGCACGCGGTCGATTTAGGCGGGGTGCTGGGACTGGTCATCGGAAAGAAGCCGAGGTGAGTGTGATTATGAAACTTGATATGAAATCCAAGAAAAACAAGGCCAACTCCCACCGTGGACGTGGCAAGGAAATCGCCTATCCGGACACTTCGGACGGTCAGAAGGGCACCCTGCTATCCATGAACGTCTCCGATATCAGCAATGCGTTGAAGGCGGGCGGTATCGGCAAGCGTAGCACCGCGCCGGAAAACCCAGCCGACTGGACCATGCGCGCTAACCTGATTCCGCGTTCCATCGTCGGATTGAATCGCGATCGAGCCATCAAATACCTGTTAACGTATGTGCTGATCGGCGTGCTCATTGTATCTTTGGTGGTCAGCGTGTTCATGTTCGCCCAATCCACATGGGCGGACCATCGTGTGGAAGTGGCTCAACAGAAGACCATTTCCTTGCAAAAGGAGAAAGCGCAGTTCAAGGATGTCGAAGACACGTTGAATTCGCTGGACGATGCGCAGAAGGCGAAGATTGCCATGCTGTATGACGAAATGGACTGGATGAAGGTCGCCGATTCGCTGAACAGCTCGCTTCCGGAAGGCGGCCAGTATACGAATCTGGAACTCAAAAGCTTCCAGATCGCTTCATCGAACAATTCGTCCTCATCCTCCGACAATACGTCCACTGTGTGGTCTGGTAACGGCGTGATTTCCGCGGACTTCACCATCGAATCGCCGAATTTCTACTCGGCCAAGGACTTTATCAACAATTTCGCCTCGATTCCCACGTACAAGACGGGTTATGTGAGCTCTATTACCAAGAATGACAGTGAAGGTGGCACCACCTACACGTATACCGGAACGATTTCACTGGTGATGGACGGCAACACCACTTCGCGAAGCGACAACTCAGCAGGCGCGACCCAGGCCAACCGTGATTTGCTCGCCAAGCTGCGCGCAAGCCTCGACAAGGCTGCGTCCGGACAGTCTGATGCTTCTGCCAACCAGTCGACTGACACCTCATCCGATGCCAGCGGATCGTCCAACTGATAAGCAGGAGGAAACATGAACAAGCATAAAATCGCATGGATCGCACTGGCCGTCGGCATCGTAGTGGTGCTGATGTTGACATGGCTTGTAGGCGTATCTCCGCGTCTTACACACATTAAGGAAGCCGACGCGCAGACTGCGCAGATCGAAGAAAGCAACAAGAAAACGCGTGACCAGATTGAAACGCTGCGTATGGCGAGCGAGACGATCGGCCTGCAGAAGGATCGTTTGCGTCAGCTGCAGCGCCAGATTCCTGACGGCTATAACCAAAACGAATTCATCGATTCGTTGAATGCCGCTGCTGATGGTGCGGGCGTCTCCATCCAGTCTGTGACCTTCGATGAGGCCACCACCGCTGAAGTGCCGTCCGAAATGCAGGGAACCATCAAAGCCGGCCGGCTTGTGCAGGTTCCGGTGAGCATTACTGCGAGTGGCAGCTATGATGCAATGCGTGGCTTCGTTCAGGCCGTGCAGGGCATCAACCGTATTGCCGTTCCTGAAGATGTGACGTACACCCTTGATAAGGGCGGCGACGCCACCAAGAACAACGTGACCATCAATTGTAAAATCTGGTCGCTGCTGCTTAACAATGACACCGTCGAAGACGAGAACGTTACCAAGCAGTGACAAACAATACATAAAGAACGATTCTCTCCTTATCCATTACATGGGGCCTTCCGCATTCGCGGGAAGCCCCTTATGTATCTTCACATATTCTTATGTGTTTTCATTCGGTTCTTGCATCAATTTGCCGTTCATCCCCATCGGAAATCACGTAACTTGCCATGCCGTGAAACTGTCAGGCAAAACTGTCAGCATGTGACGGTAGGCTTTGCGCTTGTAAAGACCCCAAACCATTCAATCCAGAAGGTGCATTGTGGCTGTATCCAAACTCGATGAAGTCGTATCCCTTGCCAAGCGTCGTGGCTTTGTTTTTCCCGCCGGTGAAATCTACGGCGGAACCCGTTCCGCATGGGATTACGGTCCGCTCGGCGTGGCGCTGAAGGACAATATCAAGCGCGAATGGTGGCGCTCCATGGTCGTCACCCGTGGCGACGTGGTGGGCGTGGACACCTCCATCATCCTGCCGACCCCCGTGTGGGTGGCTTCCGGCCACGTGGCCGTCTTCAACGATCCGCTGGTGGAATGCCTTAACTGCCACAAGCGCCAGCGTTCTGACAAGCTTGAGGAATCCTACGCCGAGAAACATGGCGACAAGCTGCCGGAGAACGGCATGGCCGACATTGTGTGCCCGGATTGCGGTACTCGCGGCAAGTGGACCGAACCGCGTGATTTCAACATGATGCTGCGTACGCACCTTGGCCCGGTCGAGGATGACAACTCTCTGCATTACCTGCGTCCGGAAACCGCGCAGGGCATCTTTGTGGACTTCAAGAACGTGATGACCTCCTCCCGTAAGAAGCCGCCGTTCGGCATCGCTAACATGGGCAAGTCCTTCCGTAACGAAATCACCCCAGGTAACTTCATCTTCCGTACTCGCGAGTTCGAGCAGATGGAAATGGAATTCTTCGTCAAGCCTGGCGAGGACGAAGCCTGGCATCAGTATTGGATCGATGCACGTACCCAGTGGTACCTCGACCTCGGCGTCAAGCCGGAGAACCTGCGCCACTACGAGCATCCGAAGGAGAAGCTGGCTCACTATTCGAAGCGCACCGTCGACATCGAATACAAGTTCGGTTTCCAGGGTTCCGATTGGGGTGAGCTGGAAGGCATCGCCAACCGTACCGACTTCGATCTGTCCGCGCATGCCGAGCATTCCGGTGAAGATCTAAGCTACTTCAACCAGGCCACTGGTGAGAAGTACGTGCCGTACGTCATCGAGCCGGCCGCAGGTCTGACGCGTTCCCTCATGTGCTTCCTTGTGGACGCCTATGACGTGGACGAGGCCCCGAACACCAAGGGCGGCGTCGACAAGCGTACCGTGCTGCACCTCGATCCACGTCTGGCTCCGGTCAAGGCCGCTGTGCTGCCGCTGAGCAAGAAGCCGGAACTGCAGGGTGTGGCCCAGAAGCTCGCCGCAGACCTGCGCCAGAACGAATGGATGATCGACTATGACGAAGCCGGCGCAATCGGCCGTCGTTACCGTCGTGAGGACGAAATTGGCACTCCGCTGTGCGTCACCGTCGATTTCGACACTCTTGACGACCAGGCCGTCACCATCCGTGAGCGCGACACCATGCAGCAGGAGCGCGTCAGCCTTGACAAGGTGGCCGACTACATTGCCGAGCGTATCGGTGAGAAGCGTGTCAGCGTGCCGCAGATTCCGGTCGAAATGGGCGGAGAGGCATGGCCGGAATCCGTCAAGATCGCCGAAGCCGGTGGACTGTACTGATCAGCCGTACCGAACAGTCCGAACACTGAACAGTCTGACCTATGCCAGATAGCATTGTGAATGCCTACGAGGAATCCGACGTGCTCGACCCGCGTACCGACGCGGAGCGACCGTCGGTTCCTCCTGTTATGAAGCCCGTCGATCTGGGGCCGGTACACGTCGAAACGCCGGTGGTGCTTTCGCCTATGGCGGGCGTCACTAACTGGCCGTTCCGCGTGATTTGCGAAAGCTACGGCCCCGACGGCCTGTATGTGGCGGAAATGATCACCGCGCGCGCATTGGTGGCCCGCAATCCGAAAGCGTTGCGGCTTTGCCGTTTCGCGCCCAGCGAGAAGATCCGTTCTCTGCAGCTGTACGGCGTGAATCCCGCGATCGTGGAGCAGGCCGCGAAAATCGTCATTGATGAGAACATGGCCGACCATGTCGACCTCAATTTCGGTTGCCCCGTACCCAAAGTGACCCGTCGCGGCGGTGGCTCCGCGCTGCCATGGAAGACGGACCTGTTCCGTGAGATCATCCAACGTGTGGTCAAGGTGTGCGACGCGGCCAACGTGCCGGTCACGGCCAAAATCCGCGTCGGCATCGACCATAACCATGAGACCTTCCTCGAAGCCGGACACATCGCGCAGGAGGAGGGCTGCAAGGCCGTAACCCTGCATGCCCGTACCGCCGCCGAATACTATGGCGGTCATTCCGACTGGTCCCGCATCGGCGAGCTCAAGGAACACCTCAACATTCCGGTATTCGGCAATGGCGATATCTGGGGTGCCGAGGATGCGCTCGAAATGGTGCGCGAGACCGGCTGCGACGGTGTGGCCATCGGCCGCGGATGCCAGGGCCGGCCGTGGCTGTTCGCCAACATCAAAAACGCCTTCGAGGGCAATCCCGAACGGCTCAACCCGAATCTGGGCGAGGTCTGCCGCGTGATTCACCGTCATGCCGAGCTGCTTACCGAGTTTTATGAGGGCGATGAGATGATGGCCGTCCACGATCTGCGCAAGCACATCGCCTGGTATCTGAAAGGATTCCCGGTGGGCGGCTCCACCCGCAAGGCCTTTATGGAATGCGAGAGCCTGGCCGATGTGGACCGCGAGATCGGCAAGCTCGACCCGACTATCGAATACCCGCCACGCGTGGTCGACAAACCGCGCGGCCGCGTGCGTTTCGCCAAGAAGGTGCACTTGCCATATGGCTGGTTGGAATCGCGTACCACCACCCACGAAGAGCGTGAGGCGCTCTTCGGTGACGACCCAATGGACGCCAGTTACTGAGAAAATACTGAAAATACACGCAACACGCGCCATTCTGCGCGTGAATTTCCCTCCAAGAGTAGCCTGTTTGCGCTACTCTTGGGTGTAACCGTGAAGTGACAGGAGCCAAACGTGAGCGAGATCGCGCAGAATGAGTTCAACGACAAGACCAACATCAAGGTTGTTGGCGTCGGCGGTGCCGGCGGTAATGCCGTCAATCGCATGATTGCCGAGGGATTACAGAATGTTGAATTTGTGGCGGTAAATACCGATGCGAAGGATCTTCTGCGCTCTGATGCGGATGTCAAGATTTCCCTTTCCGATAAGTCCAGTCGTGGTCTCGGTGCTGGTGCCGACCCGGAGCGTGGAGCCAAGGCGGCCCAGGACCACCAGTCGGATATCGAAGAGGCGCTTAGGGGTGCCGACATGGTGTTCGTCACCTGCGGCGAGGGCGGTGGCACCGGTACTGGCGCCAGCCCGATCGTCGCTCGTGCGGCTCATCAACAGGGTGCTCTCACCATCGCGGTTGTTACTCGTCCGTTCAGCTTCGAAGGCCCTCAGCGTTCCGCTTCCGCCGAATACGGCATCGACAACCTGCGCAAGGAAGTCGACGCGCTGATCGTCATTCCGAACGATCGCCTGCTCGAGCTTTCCGACCGTTCCATCGGCATCATTGAGGCCTTCAAGACCGCTGATACCGCACTGCTTGCCGGTGTTCAGGGCATCACTGACCTGATTTCGATGAACTCCTATATTCACGTCGACTTCAACGATGTGAACTCCATTCTTCGTGGTGCTGGTACTGCGCTGTTTGGTATCGGTTCCGCACGGGGAGAGGATCGTGCCACGCAGGCCGCCGAAATCGCCATCAGCTCTCCGCTGCTTGAGGAAAGCATCGAAGGCGCACACGGTGCGCTGATCAACATCGCCGGTCCGACCGACCTGAAGTTGCAGGAGGCCTCTGCTGCCACCGAACTGGTGCGCAAGGCCATTCACCCTGAAGCCCAGATTATTTGGGGTCTTGCTCTGGACGATGCTTATGGCGATGAAGTGCGTGTCACTGTTATTGCTGCTGGTTTTGACCCCGTCGCCGCTCAAGATGACGACACTCAGAGCACGGTGACGCCGGTTGTGCCAACCGCCGCCGATCCTGCGACTCCCGTGGCACAGCCAGCTCCAGCACCGGCACCGGCTGCACAGCCCGCTGCCACTGCCCAACCGGCATTCACACCGGCTACCGGTGACTCCGCATCGTTGCCTTTTGATGATCCGACTTCCGCTCATCCGAATATCGCCGTGAACGATCCGGCTGGCGATCTCGACATCCCTGACTTCCTGCGCTGAAAGGATTGATCCATGGCTGGGTTCATGAAAAACGCGATGTCCTATCTGGGCATGAGTGACGTTGTGGACGATGAGGACGACTACATCGAGGAGGACGAGGAGCAGAAGCCGGCTTCGAAGTCCGCATTTGATTCCGACCATACGGTCACGCCGCTGGCGTCAACCACCGCGCCTGCCGCATCGTCGACTACCAAGCCGTTCCCCGGTGGTCGTGTGAACAGAATCACCACCATCCATCCGAAGTCATATGAGGATGCTCAACTGGTCGGCCGTGCATTGCGTGACGGTGTTCCGGTCGTACTGAATCTCACCGGTGTGGCCGAAGCCGTGGCATATCGCATCGTGGACTTCTCCGCCGGCGTGGTGTTCGGCGTGCGTGGTTCCCTCGAGCGTGTCACTCCGCGCGTGTTCCTGTTGAGCCCGGCGCAGGTGAACATCAAGGTCGAAGAGCCGACAAAACCAGCCTCGGCACACGATTTGTTCGCTGACTGACCGGTTCAGTAGTTTTCGCATTCGACGTTATATCGGTATTCGGCCGACTCCCAGCAAGGAGTCGGCCGATTCTTATTGTGCTCCGAGCAAACTTTTCATGCGCGGTTGTTAGTCTGTCAGCATGCTTTCCTTAGTGTTCTCTTTGATCGGCCGCATTCTTGCATGGCTCATCAACGCGTATATCACGGTTCTGTTCGTGCGCATGATTCTGGACTGGGTCTCCGTTCTCGCACGAAACTGGTATCCACGTGGTGTGGTGGCCCAGCTGATCAATATTGTGTATTCCATTACCGAACCCCCTCTGCGCTGGCTACGTCGCTATATTCGCCCATTGCCGCTCGGTTCGATTTATCTTGATGTCAGCTTCATTGTGCTGTATTTTGCGCTGGTGGTACTGGAAAGTGTTGTTCTGATAGTGTTCTGAGGCCGTTTTTGACCCGCCGGAGGCATATATCTGGCATAAAAACCCACGTCGAATGTTCTGAAACGATGGGGTCGTGATAGCATTCTGACTTGAGACCAACGTAAGTGCGGGCGATGCCCCAAAGCGAGGTGCAAGATTTATGGCTCTGTTGACGCCGAAGGATATTAGGGAGCATACCTTCCAGACTGTTCGATTCAAGGAAGGTTATGATGTCGACGAGGTCGATGACTTCCTTGATCAGGTCACGGAAACCGTCGAGGCTCTTGGACGTCAGGCGGTAGCCGGCGGTCAGGCCACCCAGTCTCTGGGTCCTGACGTGACCAACCTTAATGCGAAGATCTCCGATCTTACCGGTCAGGTGCAGCAACTCGAGTCGGAGAATGCTGGTTTGAAGAACGCTGTGGCTCAGGCCCAGCAGGCCGCTCAGGCTGGCAATGATCAGGCAGCACAGCTTGTCTCTGCCAAGCTCAGCGAAGCCGAGGAATCCAACCGCGCGCTGTCCTCCCAGAATGAGCAGCTCAAGGGTCAGGTCGATCAGCTGAACGCTCAAATCGATCAGCTCACCGCTCAGGCTGCTCAGGCCTCCGGTGACCAGGAGGCTGTCGGTCAGCAGATCGCCGCCATTCAGCAGGAACGTGATCAGTTCCGCGCGGCCAATGAGGAGCTGTCCCGTCAGCTCGCCGCCGCTCAGCAGCAGGGTTCCGCCGCTCAGCAGCAGTCCGCTCAGATCGCTGAGCTGTCCCGTCAGCTCGAAGAAGCCAAGCAGCGTGAAAACCAGCTTCGTGCTCAGGTTTCCAAGGTTGAGCCGAGCACCGAGACCGGTTCTCTGCAGAAGATCGCTGGCGCCGCTTCCATGCCGGGCACCGAGCCCGAGCGCGCCACCGCCATGCTGACCCTGGCTATGCAGCTGCACGATCAGTACGTGGAGAAGGGCAAGAACAAGGCCAAGGAAATCACCGAGGCCAGCCAGAACAAGTACAACGATCTGGTCACCAAGGCCAACAACTACTCCGAGCGTACCCGTTCCGAGGCCGACGACTACTCCACTCGTACTCGTTCCGACGCCGACACCTATTCGGATCGTACCCGCTCCGAGGCCGACGCTTACCGTGACCAGACTCACGCGGATGCCGAGACCTACTCCCAGAACACCCGTTCTGAGGCCGACGCATACTCCGTCAAGACTCGTCAGGATGCGGACAACTACTCCAAGTCTCAGCACGATGACGCTGACAACTACGAGAAGGAAGTGCAGCAGCGTGCCGCCGAGTATGACAAGAACACTCGTTCCGCGGCTGATGCGTACGACAAGAACACCCGCTCTGCAGCCGATACGTATGCCGAGCAGGTGCGCGACAACCTTCAGGCTCAGTCCAAGGTCGTCGAGGGCAACATCCAGAGCCTCAAGCAGTTCGAGACTGAATACCGCGCCCGCCTCACCGAGTACCTCGGCCAGCTGGCATCGCAGGTTTCCGAGTCGAACAACTACGTCGACCAGACCTCGTCCAAGACCAACTGAGCGTAGGCAGGTACAGGTCGTATGACGAACCAACAGGGACGGCTGCGCACCCGCGTGGCCGTCTTTGCATGTGTGGCCGCGGCTGCGCTGATTGTCGATCAGCTCACCAAGGCTTGGGCGATGGCCGCGTTATCCAACGGTCAGACCATTCGAGTGATTCCCGGACTGCTGTCCTTCACCTTGGTGCGTAATCCGGGCGCGTCCTTGGGCATGGGATCAGGCGCTACTTGGGTAATCAGTCTGTTGGCCGTTGTGGCTTGCGTGGCCCTTGCTGTGGCTGGGGTGCGCACTGTCTCCATGAAATGGTCGGTGGCGATTTCTTTCGCGTTTGCAGGCGCTCTGGGCAACCTGATTGACCGTGTTATGTACGCTGACGGCTTCCTCGACGGCAAAGTGGTGGATTTCCTTAACTATGGCTGGTCCGTTGGCAATGTGGCGGATATCTATCTGGTAGTCGCCGGTGTGGTCCTGGTGATTCTGATTCTTATGGGGGAGCCGTTCTCACACAAGGATCTCATCGAGCAATCCGACGAATCCCTACAGTCTGAGCCGGAGGCGGACGCCAAGTAATGAGTCGAATAGTCCCTGCTCCCGATGCATTGGTGGGTAAGCGTTTCGACGTAGCCGTGGCCAAAATGCTGGGTATTTCACGATCTAAAGCCGCCGATCTGGTTGACTCCGGGCAGGCGCGCGTTTTAGGACGTGAAGTTGCGCGGTCCAGCACATTGCAGGCGGGGGAGACCGTCGAATTTGATTTGGCGGAGGAACAGGCCGAGCCTGAGCCTATCGCAACTGATATGGCCGTTGTCTACGAAGACGATGATGTCGTTGTAGTCGATAAGCCTGTAGGCGTGGCGGCGCATGCCTCGGTTGGCTGGACCGGTCCAACCGTGCTCGGATCACTGCGTGACCGCGGCGTGCATATCACTTCCTATGGTGCGGCCGGGCGTGAGGGCATTGTTTCTCGCCTTGATGTAGGCACTTCCGGCTTGATGTTGGTGTGCAAGTCCGACCTTGCGTACACCGAGATGCGTCGGCAGTTCGCCGAGCATGAGGTAAAGAAAACCTATCATGCGCTCGTGCAGGGTGGTCTTAAAGAGAACAAAGCAACCATTGAGGCACCGATCGGGCGCGCCAAAGTGTCCGATTTCCGCTTCTGCGTGACTCCGGCCGGCAAACCGGCCGTTACGCACTGGGATGTGCTGGAGCGTTTCGGCCATGAGGCCACTCTGGTATCCGTGAATCTGGAGACCGGACGTACTCATCAGATTCGCGTGCATTTCTCCTCGATTGGGCATCCCCTGTGCGGTGACCCCATGTATGGTGCCAATCCGGTGCTGTCTGAGGCCTTGGGACTTGACCGGCAGTGGCTGCACGCCATGAAGCTCGAATTCCGTCATCCCCGCACCCGCGTCTGGACCACGGTCCGGTCCCAGTACCCGGCCGACTTGGCTGCCGCCCTCGATGCCATGCGTGCCCGACATATCGAACCCGCTGAACCTGCCGAATATGCCGAAGTTCTGGTGGACTAATTCCGCAACGTGTGCATCATGCGTTTTAATATTTAGATTCAGTTCCGGCTTCGCCGGATTCATCCCAGAATAACGAGAGATCGGTCATGATGGCTCTCCGTCATGACCATACCCCAAGTGACTGCGGATGCTGAGTACCATTCAGTCCAATGGTCGGTAACCGTACGTGAATTACCGGTATTTCCGCTCAACGTGTCTCGGTACTCCAGCGTGAAGTGAACAGAAATGAGCCAAAGCAGTAATGAAGCCGGGCGGTATATGCCATCCGGATTGCAGAATCTCCTGCTGATAAAAACCGTTTCCTAGTCGTTGACCGTGCCCGTTCCGACGACGATCGCGGCCTACGACGCGTTCATCCTCTACCCGGCCCACCGATACGACATCAAGGGCAAGAGGATTCTCAAGCAGGAAAAGAAGTACTATGCCGTGGACTTGGGGATGCGACGTATCCTGTGCTCCAACAACGTGCGGGACATCGGACGCCTCCTCGAGAACGTGGTGTTCCTCGAACTGATGCGCCGCGAGGGCGACGTGTATGTCGGACAGAGCTCCGGCAGCGAGATCGACTTCGTCACGAACGGGCCAGGCGGACGTCGGTACTACCAGGTCAGCGAATCGGTGCACGATTCGGCGACGCTGGATCGGGAGCCGTCCTCGCTGCGCGCCGTGCGTGACAACTATCCCAAGACGCTGATTACGCTGGATGACGAACGGCCCTACTCCCACGAAGGCATCCGACAGATATACGCGCTTGACTGGCTGTTGAACGAAGACCACAAGAAACAGTAGATACTAGGGCGGCCAGCGGGTTAGCAAGACATCAGTTGGTGAGGACTGCTGACATTGCACTCCGACGGATGAATTGAATACTCATATGGTATCCGATTCTGAACAATTGAGTGGGGGCGTTGATGGTTGCCATCGTTTGAGCTGGCTAAATGCGATTTCGCGCCATGCTGTTTCAACAACGGTGGCAACAGCTACAGTTGAACTATGCATGGGTTGAAGAGTGCGATTGACAGGGGAGCGGACGCGTGGGCACGTTCGCTGCCTGGGCGCGTGCTCGACCGGTATGTGTCGCGGAGCGGCCCCCTGCTGGCGAATGGTCTGGCATATGGTCTGCTGTTCGCCTTTTTTGCCGGCGTCTGGATTGCGGTGAGCGTGTTCGGCCTTATCATGGTCAGCAACATTGATTGGCAGCAGATGCTGATTGACGCGGTGCGTGAAGTCATTCCCGGTGTGGCCGACTCGTTTCTGACGTCTTCCGCGCTAGGCGCCATGTCAAGCGCATTGACGTGGACCGGTCTGGCCACGTTGGCCATATTCTGGTGGACAGTGACCGGCTGGATGAACTCGCTGCGCCACGCCGTACGGGCCATGTTCGACGACTGCGGCGACGAGCTCAATATCGTCGTCGCAAGGTTACGCGATACGCTTGCCGCCATCGCCATCGCAATACTGTTCATTCTTTCGACCGCGGCCGGTACGGTGTCCGGCGGCATCGTACGCCGACTGCTGCAATGGGGCGGCATCCCCAGCAGTTCGTTGCCCGGCATCGTGCTTTTGGAGATGACCGGTTTCGGTACCGGTGTCGCGCTGAATTTCGCGTTGTTCATGTTGCTGCTGCGCGTGGTCTCCCACATCAAAGCCGGACGATTCACGATACTCGGCGCGTTACTGGGATCTCTGACGGTTTCCGCAATGCAGCTTCTCGGTGCGCGACTATTAGCCGGAGCCTCCCGGAATCCGATGCTTGCCCCGTTCGCCGCGTTGATCGGCGTGCTCATTTGGTTCAACCTCGTCGCCCAGGTCATTTTGCTCTGTGCCGCCCTCATTGCCGAGTGCCGACAAAAGAGCTGAGCGTCTGAACTGACTAATATGACAATTAGCGATGAAGCCTCTCTCGCCGAGATGATTCGCGAACTCAGCTGGCACTACAGTTATTGCCGTGGTCTTTCCATCTTGGCATATCGCAAACGAGTAGCTTCACCCGTGATACCGAGCTTGCGACCAATTGTTTCCCATGATTGGCCACGCTCATGCATGAGCAGTACCATCTGCGCAATGCGGGCATCAATGTATTCCAGTTCGGCTTTGCGTCGATTGATTAGACGGCTGAGCTCCAGTTCGGGAGAGAAGTTTGGGCTGTCCTCGGGAATGCCTTCTGCTGGTGATTCCTGAGACTCCACGGCGTCTGCCGCAGCGTTGCCGATTTCCATGAGTTTGGCCTGCACTTCGGGGGGAGTAGTCTTCAAATTTCATCGTTATCACTGCCTTAGTGTCGCTGTTGCTGATACTCCACTTTATAGGCATGTGGCCTCACCGGTAAATATTTACCGCCGCCCAGACCACACGGTATGGTAGAGCGCATGGCTGATTACGGGAACAACTTTGTGCAACTGCATAACCACACGCACTATTCGCTGCTCGATGGTGCGTCGAAGATTCCGGATTTGGCCAAACGCGCCGCCGAACTTGGCATGCCTGCGGTCGGCATCACCGACCATGGCAACATGCATGGCGCCTACGAGATGTACACCAACTGCGTGGCCAATGGCGTCAAGCCCATCATCGGCATCGAAGCTTATGTGACCCCGGAAACCGCACGTCAAGACAAGTCCCGCGTGCATTGGGGTACCGAAGCCCAGCGCCGCGACGACGTTTCCGGTGGTGGTCTCATCACCCACCTGACCATGTGGGCAGAAAACGACGAAGGCCTCGTCAACCTCATGAAAGCCTCCACCGACGCGAACCTTGAAGGCCGAGTCATGCGCTATCCGCGTATGGATAAGGAAATCCTCGCCAAATATTCGAAAGGCATCATCGCCTCGTCCGGCTGCCCGTCGGGCATCATCCAGACTCGTCTGCGCCTGGGCCAGTTCGATGACGCGTTGCGTGCCGCCGGCGAATTCCAAGACATTTTCGGCCGCGATAATTTCTACATCGAATTCATGGACCACGGCCTGAAAATCGAAAAGCAAGTGACCGACGGGCTGCTCGACATCGCAAAAAAGCTCAACGCGCCGCTGCTGGCCACCAACGATTCCCATTACACGCGTGCCGAAGACGCCGGCGCGCAGGACGCCATGCTGTGCATCAACTCCGGCTCCACGCTGGACGAGCCGGGCCGATTCAAATTCGACGGCACCGGCTACTACATCAAATCCGCCGAGGAAATGCGCGAACTGTTCAAAGACCTTCCCGAAGCGTGCGACAACACGTTGGAGATCGCCGAACGCTGCAACGTCATGTTCGACGATCATGAAGACGGCGCGTTCATGCCGCAATTCGACTGTCCGGAAGGCTGGGACGAGACGTCGCTGT
>ERZ827522.1338-NODE-1338-length-22271-cov-3.339620_pt1 | contig 22271 bp, 13 predicted proteins | sample MGYA00519580_ERZ827522 | MGnify/ENA primary metagenome ERZ827522 (study PRJEB31778, sample SAMEA3449340) | human gut metagenome | biome: human gut; feature: human-associated habitat; material: faeces | place: United Kingdom | collected 2010/2012 ... | reverse complement strand
TGATGCCGATGAGCGACTGCTCCATCACGCTGCCGTACCAAGTGCCGGACGGGCGGTATTTTGTTCTGGGTGATCACCGCTCCACCTCGCGCGACAGCCGAAGCACACTGGTCGGTCCGGTGTCCGAAGAGCAGATTATGGGGCGCGTAACGCTCCGCATTTGGCCGCTGAACCGCATTGGATTCCTGCAATAACGTAAGTACAATACAGCAAGAAGAGGAACACAGGTTCCAGAATCGGAGGATGCTGACATGAACCGCAAACTCATGGAATTAGCAGAAAAATACGTTGCGCAGCGGAAGCGCCGGATGCGTCTGCTCAAGACGGTCACGGCGCTGGCACTCGTTGTCGCCATCTGCACGTCTTATGTGCTGATGATGCCGGGCCTGACGATGGCGGCGGAGACGTACTGCGGGCTGGAGGAGCATACCCACACGGCGGACTGCTATGTGGACGAGCTGACCTGCCTGATTTCCGAGCGCGAGGCGGAGACAGTCTTTACCGATATTATGCGCTGCAGCTTTGAGCCGCACCGCCATTCCTCCGATTGCTACAATGCGCAGGGCGAACTCAGCTGCGGCTACTGGGATGGCTACATCCACGAGCATGACGAGAAGTGCTACGACAGCAACGGCGTTCTTATCTGCACGCTGGAGGAGCATCCGATGCACAAGCACACGGATGCCTGCTACAACTGGGAGAAGCAGCTGACCTGCACGCTGCCGGAAAGCGAGGGGCACATCCACACGGATGCGTGCTATCGGGCAAAAGAACCGACTTGCGGTCTGTTTGAGAGCGAAGGCCATCAGCACACGGCGGATTGCGTGATGGAAACGCGCACGCTGATTTGCACCGAGGACGTTGCGACGAACTCCGACATGCCGCATGTCCATGATGACAGCTGCTACGAAGTGACCCGGACGTACACCTGCGGCCTGACGGAAGGCGAGGGCGCGCATCACCACACGGATGCCTGCTATCCGACGACGGAAGAACCGACTTGCGGTCTGTTTGAGGGCGAAGGCGCACACACGCATGATGATTCCTGCTACGAGATGGTGCGCGGCGAACTGAAATGCAAGCTCTATCCCGACCCGGCGAAAGTGCACACGCATTCCGCGTCCTGCGTCGATGCGAAAACCGGCTACTACACTTGCGGCTACATTCAGGTGCTGCGGCATCAGCATACAAATGAATGCATTGTGACGGTGACGGCGGAGGATTCCGGCCATCATCACACGGCGGACTGCTACGAACGCCACTATATCTGCGGCAAAGAAGAGCACACGCACACGGCGGATTGCTACTATGACCCGACCCCGAACCCCGATGCGACGGCAGCCCCCGAAGCGACAGCTGAGCCGACGGCAGCCCCCGAAGCAACGTCAACGCCCACGGAAGCGCCCACAACAACGCCTGCGCCTACGGAAGAACCGACGCTTGCGCCGACTGTAACGCCTGCGCCGACGGAAAATGCCGCCGAAACTGTTGCCCCGATGGACGAGCCGTCCCCGACACCTGCGCTTACGGTGATTCCGTCGATGGACGCTGATGCCGCGAAGCCGGACGACATGGTGATGCCGTCGTTTGGACTCGACCCGGGCTTCCTGATGATGGCGAACGAACCGCCTGCCGTCAGCGAGAGCGGCATGCAGATTACCAATATTACGGTATCGAACATCATACTTCCGGAAAATGCCAATGCGTACAACTATAGCTTCGCGGCGGACTTCAAGATTTCGGATGAAGCTATTCTGCGCCATGGCGAAGGCAACAAGATTATTATTCCGGCAGAGAATACGCATATCAAAACGGACAGCACTTCTGTCTGGTCGGGCACGGACGCCAAATTCAGCAATGAAAAGCCGGCGTTTAAGTTCCAGTATAATCCCGCAACGAAACAAGTTGAAATGTGGTTCACCGACGAGTATATGGACTTTGTCCGGAACAACCCCAGCCATGACGACCGCACCGGCACCATGAAGATGAGCGCCGAAATCCGCAAGGACGATGTTGAGAATCTGGGCAACGACGACCTGACCATCAAGTTCGGTGGCGCATCGACTACCGTGAAGTGGGAGGACATCGACAGGGGCAACAACTCCCTCCTCAGCGATTTGAGAACTTGGAAAAGCGGGGCTAATGTCAACTGGGAAAAAGGAACGATTGAGTATACCGTCAAAATCGAATCCACAAAGGGCACGAACGGCAAGAACGCGACTGCTCGAGACGTCATGACGGCGGTGAATAAGCAAATTGCCCTGACAAACATGACCGTCACGGAGGTTAAAGTACACTCTAACTGGAGTCAGGTGCCGGCTGTTGACTCTGCTTCGACAGAAATCAAGACGGACGGTACATGCGCCTGCGGTACGACGGGAACGCACATTCACTACGTTTATGCGAACACGACGGACGAAAGCGGCAAGGTCTATACCATGACGACGGACTATGTGCTGCCGCCGCTTTCGGCAAATGAAACATACGAAATTAAGTATGAATACACGTTCGACAAGGACGGAATGACCGGTGAATACGATCAGCTGACAAATACTTTCACTGCGCAGAGTGGCGGAAAGTGGGATCATTCCCAGAATTCCTCTAACAGCAACCCTACTGACGTTCAGATTAAAAAGCTGCAAAAGAGCAGCTGGTACAACACCAATGAGGGCTGCATTCAGTGGACGCTCACCGTCAACGAAAACCGTTTCAACATCAAGGACAAGACGCTGACGGACACGATGTTCGACCAGCTTGTGGACGAAAACGGCAGTCTGCTGTTTTCGAAGACGGACGGCAAGGGCTATGTGTCGCAAATCACGGCGAATAACACGCCTATCACCCCTGAAAACTACACGGATTACTTCACCGTGGAAACCGGCGTGGACGGCAAACCGCAGCTGAAATTCAAGGACACCGACGCTAAGATCGTAATCCAATACAAAACGCCGGTGGAAGCAACCGCGCAGGATCAACAGATTACAAACACGGCGGAATTCGACGGCGAACAAAAGACAAGCACCGCGCATGTAGGGCAGGACAAGCGTTACAATGTGGTGAAGTCGGTTGACGCGAGTATGCCGGCGGATCCGACGAAGAACGGCGAATACACCGATGGTCTGTATCCGGTAGCGTGGAACGCGACGTACACCTTCCCGGCGACGAAGGATGTTCAGTATAAGCTGAACTTCGGCGATACGCTTGACAAGAAGGTGGAATGGAAAAACGGAATAGAAATCATGCAGCACTACATGACGGCGGCTCAGGCGCAGACATTGCTCAACGCCATCAAAGACCTCGATGTTGTGAAAAAGCATGATGCGCAGAATGTGCCGTACACCATTACGCTGCTGACCTGCGACAGTCAGGGCAAAAATGAAGGCACGATGGTGGTGTCTGCGGAAACGACGCTGACGGAAGGCTACTACTATGGTTTCCGGTTTGAAACGACGGGCGAAGGCGTTGTGCTGAACGACGCCAATACGGATGTGAACGCGACGACAAGCGTTACGCTCCCGTATCAGACGACCATCTATTTGGAAGAGTCCCGCACGAGCAGGGTTGACTTCAAGAACACGGCTGTTAACGCGGGCAAAAACGGAGACGCGTGGTACAAGGCCGCCCCGAACGACCTGGTGGAGAAGAAATTCGGCAACCATGGCGTTGGCGATTTGAACGGGCAGACCATCCATGAGAACGAGTTGTACTGGACGATTCTCCTGCGCAATGATGGCGTGGCGCACGACGAAATCACCCTGACCGAAACGCTCCCGCCGCACATTGTGGTGGAGTACATCGAATACGGCGGCTCGAGGCTGATTCTTAGCGAAACGGACAGCACGAAGATGACCGTTGTCAATAAGAAGCTGGACAATGCCGGTACGATTCCGGATGGCTATGAGGTCAGCAACGAGTGGGGCGAGCAGCGCATTTCCATCAAGGCTGATTTGGCGGCGGTGGGTGAAGGCGAGAACCGGCAGCAGACAATCAACATCTCCATGAAGCCGAATGAGAATACCGGCGGTTCGGAAACGATTCTCAACGGCAAGGCGGATATGACCGTCAAGGTTCACTGCAAGATTGCCGACGACTTCCTGAAAAACGCGGTGAACGGCAGTTTGGCGCTGGGCGTGCTGAACAACCAGCTGGACGTGAAATACGACGCGGCGCTCTATCACAAGGAGCAGAAGACCGAGCTGACCTACGAGGAAGAGACGGTCGAGGCGGAGAACGTCCAGAAGGGCTACAGCGTCAAGGGCGGCGACCAGCAGGCGCGAATCACTTACACCATTGATATCAACCAGGCAGGCGCGGAGCTGAATCCGGCATCCAGCACGCTCAGGCTGACGGATACGCTGTCGTATGACGTTGTTGGTTGGTGCAATAACTGGCCAAATAATTATATCTATCTGCGAGACGTCACGCTGGATGAAGGCTCCTTCAGGCTCTACGAGGCGCTGAAGGATGAAAACGGCAACCCGATTCTGAACGTTGATGAAAACGGCAAGGGACATTTGGTGCGCGGCGCAGAGATAGAGAAGTATCTCTGGAAGATGGAGTTCACGGAAACGGAGGAAGGGAATAAAACCTACCAGTATCCTCCGCAGGGAACGCCGAGCTTTAGCGGATCGACGGTAAACACGCGTAAGCTGAACATAACTGTCACCGTTCCGGACGGCAAGGCGCTGATTCTGGAATACACGGCGCAGGAGAACATTCTGCTGCCGCCTGAGGTGACGAACGAGTACAACTTCAACGACGTGAACCACAAGGGCATCAGTCCGGCGTTGAGAAACCACGCAAACCTTGAAGGAAAAGACAGCTCAAGTACCGAACTGAATAACAGCAATAACGACTACTTCAGTCAGGGCGGCGGCTACATCCACAACAATCTGGTCATCCGCAAGGTGGACAGCGCGAACACCTCGCTGCTGCTGCCGGGAACGGAGTTCACCCTCTACGCATGGAACACGGAAACCAACAAGTTCGAGGCGGTTGGCGGCGAAAATGGTAAGGTCTACACGGATCAAAGCGGTATGATTACTTACCAATACAATTCGGCGAAGCTGAACGAGCGTCCCCTCGACCCGAACGTCGCGTACATGCTGGCGGAAACGCATGCAGTCGAGCCGTACCACCTCGTGCTGGAGGATCGCCCGCTGGTCGTCTTCCACATCGTTCCGCGAGCGGACGATACCGAAGAACACCCGGCGAGATACCCGGACGGTCTCAACAATGGCAACTTCGGCACGATTTCGAAGAGTCGGCTGCAGGAGCTCATGACTGCTTCCGGCATCAAAGGCGTGGTGGATGGACCGCACACCGTCAACGGCTCTGCGAGCATCAACATTCAGGTGAAGAACAGCAAGGATCGCCACGACATGGAGGTGCAGAAGAACTGGGCTGGCGACGACGCCCATGAGAATGCGCGCCCTGCCAGCGTCCTCGTGATGCTTCGCCGCTATGCGCTGACGCAGGAGCAGTATACCGACGTGCTGAACACGGATGCAACGCAGAATCCGCAATGCATCCTGTCTGCGGAAATGGTCAACAATAGCACGAAGGTTGCGCGACAGTTCCCGGAGAATCAGGAGGTTACGGTAACGCTGAAATTGCTTGATGGAGCACTTGCGGACAATCAGCGTATTGTGGCTCGTGTAGACGGAAAACAAATCGTCTTGCAGCCGCAGGATACGTCGAAGAAACAGTTCGTTTACACCGTCAGGATGAACCATCAGCGGAAAATCACCTTCTGCTTGCAGAATAACTGGGGTTCATGGCAGGACGGTCGCTACTATAACAACGTGAGCATCACGATGACCCCGGAAGGCACACCGGTTGACGAAGTGCCGACGCAGGTCACGCAGTTCACCGACGCGCAGTGGGCAAAAATTCGCCAGCACCCGGACGATGCTTACGGTGGTCGCGAGGCTACGCTGACGGCAGCGAACGGCTGGCACACCCAGTGGTCGCAGCTGGAATCCACCGGCGCGGACGCGAACGGCAACAAGCTCTACTACATTTACTACATCGTCGAGGGCAAAGTGCCGAGCTACACCACATCCGGCATCACCTACACCATCGACCCGAACGCCAGCAAAACCACCGGCACGGTCACGGCGACGCTGACCAACGTCTACCGCCCGGAGGACAAGTACGGCGAAATCAGCATCGACTTGTCCAAGGAATGGTACGCGCCGGATGGCACAAAGCACACGATTACCGAGGAATTCGGCGGCGTACAGGTCGCGCTCTACAAGACGCGCTGGGATTACGTCAACGGCGCGTGGACGAAGGGCAGCACGGAACGCCGCGACACGGTTACGCTGGCAGAAGCGAACAAATGGAGCACCAAGTTCGAGGGGCTGGAAACCTACACGGTCGCCATGGAAAACGGCGTTGTCCAAAACGCCCGCGCCTACACCTACAGCCTCCGGGAACTGAACGTGCCGAGCGGCTTCTACTGCCAGCTGGCATACAGCGGTCTCCCGCAGCACCCGAGCGAGTACTTCACGGACGGGAATCCTGCCAATCCGAAGGCGGACACGCAGAACGCACGCGGCACGGCGACGCTGCGGAACTACGAGATCGCGAAGCTGACCATCGAAGCCGAGAAGCGCTGGGGTGAAGGCGCGAAGCCTGAAAACATGCAGGATACGCTGACCTTCCGCCTGACCCGCGAAAAGCAGGAGAACGGCGCGTGGGTCGCGGACGACAGCTTCCAAGCGGTCACGAGGGTCATGAGCATCAGCAGCCTGAACACAAGCAAGGTCGTGTTCGGCACTTTCCCGAAGTACGCTGTGACGGGCTTCGACGAGCAGAATCAGCCCATCAGGCAAAGCTACCGCTACAAGGTGGAGGAGGTCAAGTACCAAAACGAAGCCACCCTCCCGTTCAGCGTCAGCTATAGCCCGGCGGACGGTTTCGTGACGACGGAGGGCGATGCGAACACCAGCACCACCGTCACCGTGACGAACAACAAGCTGACGAGCGAGAAGGAAGGTCTGTACCGCTTCAACGTGGCGAAGCAGTGGCTGGACGCTTCCGGCAATCCCGCGGACAAGCCCACGCCGGAAGGCACGAAGGCGAAGATTACCGTGACGCGCACCCGCCATGTCTATGCCCCGGATACGGGCTGGACAGCGGAAACGCCCACCGCAAAGACGATCGAGCTGGACACCACAGCAACGTATACGGCGCTTTGGGCAGACTGGAACGAAACGCAGTCGGTTTATGCGCAATACAACGCCGACGGCACGGTGAAATCCGCGTGGGCGTACACCTACGAGGTGTCGGAAGCGACGATTGACGGCTACTTCGGCACGCAGTATCTGCCTGCGGACTTCCCGAAGCAGCCGAGCGACTACTTCACAGACGCGGCACTGACCGATATCAAGGAGATTTATCGTCAGCCGCTGACGGACACGCTCCCGGAAGTGACCGAAAAGAACTACTACGTCGAGAGGTTCAACGTCAAGGTGGACAAGACTTGGGCGCGCTTCCGCGACAGGGATGAGCTGACGTTCTGCTTGATTCAGGCGAAGAGGCGGCTTACCTTTGACAGAAATGGCAAGCCCATCAAGACGGCTGATCAGCAGTACACCTACGTCACGAAAAACTGGACGGAGGGCGGCGAAGAACCGGTTTGGGAGTTCAACAACCTGCCGAAGTACTACTTTACGGTGAATGAGAACGGCGAAGCGCAGAAGAAGCCGTACTACTATTACATCGTAGAGGGGTACGAAACGATTAATGGTGCGCTAAACCCGTATCTGTATCAGGTGAGCTACACAGGCGACGCTACGCTTGTCAAGAAAACAACCGGTGCGGTGAACCAGCCTGCGGACGGCGGAACGGCGAACATCCACGCGAAGAACCTGCCGGGGTATGAAGTGGGAAATCTCAACCTCAATTTGACGAAAGAATGGGTCAATGTCAACGAGAAGCCGGAAAAGGTTACGCTCAACTTGACTGAGACAACGCATTCATGGGATAAAACAAAAGGGTGGATAACTTATGCCCCCAATCCGAGTACCGTTGAAATAATGCCGGATGCGAATGGAAACTGGACGACAACGCAACCGCTGCAAGCGTACAATGTTGAGTATAATCCGGACGGCTCTATTCACACGGCGCATGTTTACACCTATGAGCTGACGGAAGACCCTGTGAGCGGTACGCTCCCCAGTTACACCTTCTCGGCGAACTGGCCGAAAGAAGTGGGCGACGTCCTTGAACTCAATTCGGCTGGCGAGCCAATCAAGGCAAAGGATGCGTTCAAAGCCTCTTCGTCACAAATGGAAGGAAGCTTCTTAGTCACCATCGCGGACGCAAGCGCGACCATCACCAACGTGCAGACCGGCAAGCTCAACATTGTGAAGCAGTGGGCGGAAGAAGTGGAGTACGACGGCGCACAGAACCCGCTGGACATCAAGCAGGTGTCGATTTCGCTCTTCCGCAACGTCTGGGGCGAAAACTGGACGGATTCGGACGGCGTGGTGCACTACAACTGGTGCTATGACCCCTTCCAGCAGAATTACGTCCTGTCGGCGGAAAACGGCTGGAAGCTGACCATCGACAACCTGCCGTTGTACGACACGACCCTCAATCCCGACGGCAGCCTGCGCAAGTACCGCTATTACATCCTCGAAAGCACGAGCGTCGGCAACGACACGCTGGACCGCTACACGCCGGTGATGACGGCGGATGAAAGCGAACTCGTCGGCTCGACTCTCTACATCACCTTCAAGGATACGACGGAAAACAACGTGACCATCACCAACGTGCCCAAGAGCATCAGCATTGTCAAGCAATGGGCGGACGCGGACACGTTCGGCGAAGAGGGCATGATGCAGGACATCTACCTTGAAGTCATGATGAAGTATCAGGAAGTCTACTCCACGCAGTGGAAAACGGAAAACCTGCTGGAAAAGAGCTACTTCAGCCTGAAGAACGTTATCTGCACGCCGAGTTCGCTCACGGCGGAGCTGGTGCAGATTAACGGCGCGCCCTACCTGCATGTGTCGGGGCTGGCGAAGGCGGATGAACCGTGGCGCGTGACCATCCGGAATCTGCCGGGCTACAACAGTGCGTCCTTCATCATCCGCGAAGTGGAGCTGGCGGGCTACCTGAACAACCTGCCGGACGGCAAGCTGGAGCTGGGCTTCAACGAAATCGGCACAATTACCAACACGCCGACGAAGCTGAAAATCACCAAGCAGTTCAAGCAGGCGTATTTCCCCGTAGGCAGCGAAAGCGAACTGCCGCTGAATGTCCGCAATACCGTCGTGTACCTGCAAATCTGGCGCGAAAAGCGTGACGGCGCTGGTCTTACCCTATCCCAGGAACGATACACCACGCCCTTGCTGGGTACGCTGGAAGCGAACATGGACGCGACGATCTTGCCGGACGGCACCGTGAAGCTGACGGTCGGCACGAATACGCCGACCGACGCCGCAACGCTGACGCTGACACGCCTGCCGCGCTACTGGTTCGACAAGGATACAGGCGCAAACGGCGAATGGTACTACTACGTCAAGGAAGTGGACGCGGAAGGCAACGAAGTTCATTCGGCTTCTGCCCCGACGAACGGCGAACGGCCGGAAATCAACCTGAACGTCAAGACACTCACCGTCACCAACACCCTGACCGACGTCAGCGCCCGCAAGGTCTGGACGTCGCTGGACAATCAGTTCACGCTGAATCCCGCGAACCTCCCGGACATCACGCTGACGCTCAAGCAGACCACCGCGGAAACGGCGGCGGACGGCGACAAGATCATCGCGACCGTTACCCTTGGCTGGGACGCGGAAGCGGGGAAGGTCGTCACGAAGAATCTGGATGGCTGGCAGTTTGGCGAAGTGGTTGAATACACCGCGCCGGAAGGCAGCAAGAACATCTGGTGGGGCTACAAGTGGTACAATCTCCCGGCGTATGACGCGGAGGGCAACATCTACCGCTACTACGCCAAAGAGCAGACCCCGGTGGGCAGCGGCTGGCAGCTGGTGACGGACGACCCGAACGCCACGAACACCGCGCCGATTCCCGCGAACAGCGAAAATCGCGTCTTCCAGATTACGAACACACCCATTACCTACACGCTGCCCGAGACGGGCGGCATCGGCACACTGCCGTACACGGCGGGCGGTCTGCTGCTGATGGCAGCGGCGGCTCTGCTGCTGGGGCAGGAAATCAAACGCCGGAGGGAAGGCTGCTGAGCAGTCGGCAGCCCCCTTCCGGGGGATTCTCAATCCGTATACGCGGGCGAAAGCCCTTGTATAAACATGGGAAAAAAAACGACGGGAGGAGGAATGAAAAAAGCATAGCAGCTATACGTCAGGAGACCTCCCGACGTAGGCAACCCCGGTAATCCCCGCAAAACGTTTCCCAATGAATGAAAAACGACAACGAAAAGGAGAAAAACCATGAAAAAGTTTTGGGCAATTCTGCTGGCCATGATGCTCGTGCTGAGCATGGTCACTGTCGCGGGCGCAACGGAAGTGGAAAATCCGTCTACGGGCGCGGAAGGCGATACGCCGACTGCTACCGGCTTTACGATTCAGGTAAATCCGAAGGACGATGTGACACACGAATACGAAGTGTACCAGATTTTCACTGCTGATGTTGAGACAAATGCAGGTGAAAAAGTGCTGACGAGCGTCAAGTGGGGCACAAACGCCAAGAACGACACTGCTGCGGTCAGGACTGGTGATCCTGTGCCGGACGCTGTTCTGGAGGCTCTGAGAACTGTTTCGGGCACGAATCAGGAAAAGCTGGCTGAAATCACGAAGTATTGGAAGGCTGACTCCACTCCGGTTGATAAGTTCTCTTCCACCAAAGCAGCCCCGGCAAGAGCCAGAAACTGACCCCTGGCTATTACCTTGTGCGGGACAATCAGGCAAAGCTGGAAGGCAAGGACGGCGCTGCCACGCTGCTGATTGTAAAGGTGCTGGATCAGGACATCGTTGCGACTGCAAAGTCTGAAAAGCCCTCTGTGGACAAGCAGGTACAGGACGAAGTTGCTGATGCCGAAAAGAACGGCGGAGAAGTGAATCCGGAAGGCTGGGGCGAGAGTGCCGACCACGCGCTGTTTGAAAACTTCAAGTTCCGTCTGGTCGCAACCATTCCGGTCAATGCGGATTATAATGACTATCCGACGTACAAGCTGGTCTTCAACGACACCATGTCCAAGGGCATTACCTTTGTTCAGATTGATTCTGTGAAGGTGAACGGCATCGCACTGAAAGCTACCGATTATGTTTGCACTGCAACGCCTGGTCAGAAGGGCGCAGGCAAGGTTGGTGAAAATCAGGATAAGCCGTCTTGGACGCTCACAATCGAAGACCTGAAGAAGGTGATGAGAGAAAACACCAGCATCCTTGTTACGGACAAGATTACGGTTGAGGTTGTTTACACGGCGTATCTGAACGAAGAAGCGCAGGTCTTCAACGCGAGCGCAACCAGCACGGACAACAAGAACAGCGTCGATTTGGAATACTCCAACAACCCCAATGCTGATGGCATGGGTAAAACGCCGGAAGACCATGTGTGGCTCTTCACCTATGTTGTGAACAACACGAAGTATGCGAACACGGCTGAAGCAGGCAACGAACTGCCTGGCGCTGGCTTCACGCTTTATGACCAAAATGATCGTGTTGTTCCGCTGTGGAAGGATGCCGCTGGCAATTACATTGTCGCAGGCACCACGAAGCCGAATGATACCTATACGGATGTCGCAAACAATGAAATGATTACGGAAGCCAATGGTACGTTCAACATCATCGGTCTGGATCACGGCACGTACACGCTGAAGGAAACCACGGTTCCTGCTACCTATAATCCGCTGGATCCTGTCACCATCACGATTTCGGCAGACCACAAGGAAGCTGCTGGCGGTGCAAGTGCAACCATGGAACTCACGGCGGCTTCTACGATGAACAACAAGCTCGTCAACAAGTCCGGCGCGACCCTGCCTGAGACCGGCGGCATCGGCACGACCATCTTCTACGTGCTGGGCGGTATGATGTTCGTGGGCGCGGCGCTCATCCTCATCGTTCGCCGCAAGGCCGAAGCGGACGAAATCTGATTTCTCTCCCGCAATTCGTTGAACATCCCCATGTTCTGATGAAACCCCTGCCGGGCGGTGCGCGCAATGCCGCCGCCCGGCATTCCCAAATGGGGAAATGAAGCATGTTTGCAGAAAGGAGGCGGCTCATGAAGCGCAATATGACAACCATTTTGCTGTTTGTGGTGCTGTTTGTGGGTCTGGCGCTCCTTCTGTACCCGTCCGTGTCGGATTTCTACAATTCCTTCCACCAGTCGCGTGCCGTAGCCACCTACAACACGGTGGTGGAGCAGGAGTCCAAGAAGGATTACGAAGCGGATTGGGCGGCGGCAAACGCTTATAACGAAAAACTCCGCGCACAGTCCACCGTCGATCGCTTGATCATGACCGACGAGGAGCGCGAGGAGTACGACGCGGTGATGAATGTCGGCGGTTCGGGCATCATCGGGGTGATTGAGATTCCGCAGATTGCCGTGACGCTGCCGCTGTATCACTCGACGAACGCCAACGTGCTTCAGGTCGCCGTCGGTCACATTGAGGGCACAAGCCTGCCGACTGGCGAACCGGGGACGCATTCCGCCTTCTCGGCGCATCGAGGGCTGCCCTCCGCCAAGCTCTTTACCAACCTTGACCAGCTCACCTACGGCGATACCTTCACCCTCCGCGTGCTGGACAAGGTGCTGACTTACGAAATCGACCAAATTCTCATTGTCGAGCCGCATGACGTCAGCGCACTGCAAATCTATGACGGCATGGATTTGTGCACGCTCGTCACCTGCACGCCCTACGGCATTAACTCGCACCGGCTGCTTGTCCGTGGACACCGGGTCGAAACATCGCTTGCGCAGCTATCCGTGCGCATCTCCGCGGACGCACTCGTGATTGACCCCTACATCGTCGCGCCGATTGTCGCCGCGCCGATGCTGCTGATTCTCCTCATTCTCATGCTGGTAACAACCAGCCCGAAACACAAGAAGCGGAAAGGAGCTGAGCGGTCGTGATGAGCCGCAAACCCTCGCGCCTGCTGGCGCTTGTCCTGCTGACAGCATTGTGCTGCCTTCTGCTTGCGCCCTGCGCGCTTGCCTTTGAACGGGTGGATTTGACGCACCCCTTGACGTTCGCCATTCAGGCGGATGACAACGAGGATGATGCGCACTTGCCCGGCGTGACCTTCCAGCTGTATCAGGTGGCGGACATGGATGCGGACGCTCGGTTCGCCCTGCGCAGCCCGTACAGCACCCTGAATATCGACATTAACGCGCTGAAGAATGCGGCGGACTGGGCAGCCGCGTCCGAAGCGATGAAAGCCCTCACCGCGTCCGAAACGCCTGATTTCACCGGCACGACGGACGAAAACGGCAGAGTAACATTTACGGGCCTGAACCCCGGTCTGTACCTTGTTTCTGGCACGCCGGTCATCATCGGCGGCTGGGCGTACAGCTTCCAGTCCTTCCTGACCTCTGTGCCGACGCGCAATGTGGACGACGAGTGGCAGTACGATGTCCTCTCCACCATCAAGCTGGAACGTTCACCCGCGCTGATTGACCTTGAGTGCGTCAAGGTGTGGGACGACGACAACCGCGGCACATATCGCCCTGTGCAGATTGAAATTCATCTGATGCAGGACGGTCAGCATATCGACACGGTGATTCTGAACAGCGAAAACAACTGGCATCATATCTTCAAGGATTTGCCGGCTGACCATGTGTACACCCTCAACGAGATTCTGGGGGCTGACGTGTACTATGAGCCGGAATATTCCATCGAAAACGGCGTGTATGTGATTACCAACCGCCGCACGGTCACGCCGACCCCGACCGCCCCGATTCCCGAAACGGGGCAGCTGTGGTGGCCGGTGCCGATTCTGGCGGGTGCGGGCATGATTCTGTTCGTCATTGGCTGGATTCTGCACCGGAAATGGAGCCAAGAGCATGAAGAACCGTAAGGGCAATTTGCTGATGACGCTGGGGCTGGTGCTGATTTTGGCGGCACTGGCGCTGGTGGGCTACAACCAGTGGGATGCCAGCCGCGCGCAGCAGGAGTCGGATGATGCGCTGATGGCGCTGGAGCAGATTCGCATTCAGCGGCAGATGGAATCGCAGCAAACCGCTGCACCGCCCGTAATCACCGCGACGATGATGCCGACTGACACACCCGCGACGGATGCGCCGATAACCGACGCGCCGACGGCGGATGCCACTGCGGCGGATACCCCGGCAGCATCCACGCCCTCCGTAACTGACGCACTGACGACCGACATTCCGCGTGATGACGTAACCGCCACGAACACCCCTGCGACGGATGCGCCCGCAACGGCGAATCCTGCGACGAATCCGCCGAAACCGACAAACGTGCCGACGGCAGGAACTGCGACGAATCCACCGAAACCGACGAGCGCGCCGACGGCAGGGACTGCGACGAATCCGCCGAAACCGACGAGCGCGCCGACGGCGGGGACTGCAACGAACCCGCCGAAGCCGACGAGCGTGCCGACGGCAGGGGATGCGACGAATCCGCCGAATCCGACAAACGCGCCGACAGCAGAAACTGCAACGAATCCGCCGAAGCCGACAAACGCGCCGACAGCAGGGACTGCGACGAATCCGCCGAAGCCGACGAGCGTGCCGACGGCAGGGGATGCGACGAATCCGCCGAAACCGACGAGCGCGCCGACGGCAGGGACTGCAACGAATCCGCCGAAGCCGACGAGCACGCCGGATGCCGCGCAGACATCAAATCCGACGAGCACGCCGGAAATCACCGAAACGCCCATGCCGACGGAATCCCCCGAACCGACCGAAACGCCTGAACCGACACTGTCCCCCGAACCCACGTCGACACCCACGCCCGCGCCGACGGGCAAGCTCTACGAGCGCGTGCCGGGAATCGAAATGCCGGGCGAGAAGGTCAATGGGCATGAGTATATCGGCACGCTGTCCATCCCGTCGCTGGGGCTGAAAGTGCCGGTGCAGCGCAATTGGTCGTACGAGAACCTGAGCGTGTCGCCGTGTCGCTATTCCGGCAGCGCCTACGCGGGCAACCTCGCTATTATTGCGCACACCTACCACTTTGGCAAGCTGAGCAGCTTGGCGCTGGACGCAACCGTTACCTTCACGGACATGGAGAATAACGTTTTCCGCTACGTTGTGCGGGAGAAAAACACGATTTCCCCCAACGATGCGAACGAAATTGCCCATTCCGACTATGACCTGACGCTTGTGACCTGCACCCTCAGCGGTACAAAACGCGTGGCGGTGTACTGCGAGCGCGTGAAATAATCCAACAAAAGGACTGTCTGCAACGGGCAGCCCTTTTTTCGTGAAATCCATGCAACACGGCAGGAATTGACGGGGTGGAGCGCGAAATAAACAAGCGCGGCGTAACTTTCGCCGCAGGAAGGGAAAGCAACCTTGAACTGGAAAATACACCTTTATCGTGCTATCCTCTGGCTGATTACGCTGTCCCTGCTGCTGGTGATGTTCGGCTTCTCGGCACAGGAAGGCACGCAGTCCAGCAGCATCAGCGATAAAATTGCCCGCCCAATTACGGATTCTCTGGCGCAGCGGCAGGGACTGACGGGGCAGGCGTACTGGAAGCTGTATGTACAGGTGGATTTTGCCGTGCGGAAAACGGCGCATTTCTTGGAGTACACGCTCTTGGGAATCCTGCTGACGCTGCTGCTGGACAGCTACTGCGCCCGCTGGCACTGGCTGTCATGGGCGGGATGTACGCTCTATGCCGCGACGGACGAAATCCATCAGCTTTTCGTTGCCGGGCGCACGGGCAAGTGGCAGGATGTGCTGGTGGATTCATCGGGCGCGCTGGCGGGGCTGCTGATGGCGATGTTTATGCTCTGGCTGATTCGGCGGCGCAGGGCGAAAAAGCAATCAACATAATAAATAGGAGGCAAATTATGCTGACAATCGAACAGCTTTACGACCTTAACCACACATTGGCGGCGGATTACCTGCGGCAGTTTACCTATCCGTGGGAGGCGCTTGTGGGCATCAAGGCGGAAATCCTGCGCATCGGCGCGGCGCTTGACCCGGCGGAATACACCGAAGTCAGCGAACACGTCTGGGTGCACAAAACCGCGACGGTTGCGCCGACGGCGTATCTGGGTGCGCCCTGCATCATCGGCGCGCGGACGGAAGTGCGGCATTGCGCGTTCATCCGCGGCAGTGCGCTGGTAGGGGCAGACTGCGTGGTCGGCAACTCTGTGGAACTGAAGAATGTGATTCTTTTTGACCATGTGCAGACGCCGCACTACAACTACGTCGGCGACAGCATCCTCGGTTATTGCAGCCACATGGGGGCAGGGTCGATTACCAGCAACGTGAAGAGCGACAAGACGCTGGTGACGGTTCGCGGCGCAGGCGAAAGCAGGGCAACCGGCTTGAAGAAAATGGGCGCAATGCTTGGCGACTATGTGGAAGTCGGCTGCAACAGCGTGCTGAACCCCGGCACGGTTATCGGGCGGGAGAGCCAAATCTACCCGCTGAGCTGCGTGCGTGGTGAAGTGCCCGAAAGAAGCATCTGGAAAACTGGCGGCGTGGTGGTGAAGAAGCAATGATTCAGCCGATTGTGAGAGATGTGATGTTCCTGTCCTGCAAGAGTCAGATGGCGACGGCGGAGGATTTGCCCGTTGCGCGTGACCTCGCGGATACCCTGCGCGCCCATGCGCACGAGTGCGTCGGCATGGCGGCGAACATGATTGGCGTCCGCAAGCGCATCATTGCGGTGATGGCGGGGAAAACCGTGCTGGTGATGCTTAATCCGGTCATCACGGATCGCCAGATTCCCTTCGCAGCGCAGGAGGGGTGCTTGTCGCTGGACGGCGAGCGCCCGTGTTTGCGGTATCAGCAGATTTTGATGGAATATCAGGATGAGCAGCTGCAACGGCATGTGCAGCGGTTCTCTGGTTTCACCGCGCAGGTGATTCAGCATGAGGTGGATCATTTGGAAGGCATCATTATTTGAGGTGAGGACATGACTATCACACAAACGCTCTGTCAGGAGTTCCAAACCGCCCCGTGGCAAATCGACGCCGTCATTCGCCTGCTTGACGAGGGCTGCACGCTGCCGTTTATCGCGCGTTACCGCAAGGAACAGCACGGGTCGCTGGATGACCAGAAGCTGCGTGAAATCAGCGAACGGCTGACGGCGCTGCGGGCGCTCGAAGCGCGTCGGCAGGAAATCAGTGAAAGCCTGCAAAAGTTAGATGTCTGGACGGAGAAGCTGCAAAGCGACCTCGATGCTGCCGAGACATTGGCGCAATTGGAGGATATCTATCGCCCGTACCGCCCGAAGCGCCGTACCCGCGCGTCGATTGCCAAGGAGAAGGGGCTGGAGCCGCTCGCGAACGCGCTGATGCTCCAGCAGCGGAACATGATGGCGCCGGAAACCATCGCCCTGCGCTATGTGAACGCGGAGAAGGGCGTCGAAACGGCGGAGGATGCCCTGCAAGGCGCGATGGATATTATCGCCGAGGTCGTCAGCGACGATGCCGCCGTCCGCACGAAGCTCAAAACGTACTACCATCAAACGGCGATGGTCGCGACGGTCGCGGCGAAAGACGAGGACAGCACCTACCGCATGTACTACGACCACCGCGAGCCGCTGCGCCTGATGCCGTCACACCGGGTGCTGGCGATGAACCGCGGGGAGAAGGAGGGCTTCCTCAAAGTCGCGCTGGACGTGGACAAGGAGAAGGCGCAGCAGCTCGTGCGCTACGGCTTTGTGCAGCAGACGGGCAGCCCGGCATGCAAGTACGTCGCGCAGGCGTGTGACGACGCGTATACGCGGCTGATTGCGCCGTCGCTGGACACGGAACTGCGCGCGGAATTGACCGACAAGGCGAGTGCAGCGGCGATTCGCGTGTTCGCGCTGAACCTGCGCCCGCTGCTGATGCAGCCGCCGGTGCGAGGAAAGGTCGCGATGGGGCTTGACCCCGGCATCCGCACGGGCTGCAAGGTCGCGGTTGTGGACGAAACCGGGCGCGTGCTGGATACGGGCGTCATTTTCCCGCTGCCCAGCCACGGCAAGGTTGCGCAGGCGAAGGAAACCGTCAAGCGCATGATACAGAAGCACCACGTCGGCATCGTCGCCATCGGCAACGGCACGGCGGGGCGCGAGACAGAGCAGTTCTTCGTCGAGGTGATGAAGGAGCTGGCGCTGGGCGACGCGCTCAAATACATGGTCGTCAGCGAGGCGGGCGCGTCGGTGTATTCCGCGTCGAAGCTGGCGGCGGAGGAGTTCCCGCAGTTTGATGTCAGTCTGCGTTCGGCGGTGTCGATTGCGCGGCGCTTGCAGGATCCGCTGGCGGAGCTGGTCAAAATCGATCCGAAGGCGATTGGCGTAGGACAGTATCAGCATGACCTGAAAGCAGCGGAACTGGACGCGGCGCTGGGCGGCGTGGTCGAGGACTGTGTGAACAGCGTCGGCGTGGACGTGAATACGGCGAGCGTGTCGCTGCTGAGTTACGTCGCGGGCATCAACACGACCGTCGCGAAGAACATCGTGGCGTACCGCGAGGAAAACGGCGCGTTTACGACCCGTGCGCAGCTGAAGAAAGTGCCGCGCCTTGGGCCGAAAGCCTTCGAGCAGTGCGCAGGCTTCCTGCGTATTCCCGGCGGCAAGGACTTGATAGAGAACACAGGCGTTCACCCGGAGAGTTACGATGCGGCGCGCGCCCTTTTGAAGCACTTTTCGCTCACCCCGGCAGAGGCGGTCGGCAAGCTGCTGACCTTGGCGGACGCGGAGGGGTTCGCGGCGCTGGCGAAGCAGCTGAATGTGGGCGAACCGACCCTGCGCGACATTGCGGCGGAGCTGTCCCGCCCCGGCCGCGACCCGCGTGATGAGCTGCCGCAGGTGCTGATGCGCAGCGACGTGATGGATTTGAAGGACTTGCAGCCCGGCATGGAGCTTCGCGGCACGGTGCGCAACGTGACCGACTTCGGCGCGTTTGTGGATATCGGCGTGCATCAGGACGGCCTGGTGCATATCAGCCAGATGGCGCAGCGCCGCGTGAATCATCCGAGCGAAGTCGTCCGAGTCGGCGACATCGTGACCGTGTGGGTGCTGGAAGCGGATGCGAAAACGAACAGAATTAGTCTGACAATGCGTCCGCCGGCGAAAGGGGAAGGCAATTTCTCAACAACCAAAAGCACACAAACGAAAAAACTAACATAACAGACCTGTAACATCCGAAGGGGCGCCGAAGGTTTCCAAAGGGCGATCGGAAAGCCCTTTGGTCGCTCCCGAAGGAGCGAAATCCCTGTGTAACAATCCAATCCTATAAGCAATAGGAGGAAAATTCATGCAAAACATGCGAAAATGGATTGCGCTATTCTTGACCATGCTGCTGCCGACGCTTCCGGCAGCCGCCGAGGAGGAATCAACCATGCTGACAGGCAAAACAGCGACAGAAATCGTCGAGATGATGGGTTTCGGGTGGAATCTGGGCAATACGCTGGACGCAACCGGCGGCAATACCGCGGATGTGACCGCGCAGGAGCAGTCGTGGGGGAACGCGAAAATCACCCCGGAACTGATGGTGCGCGTGAAGGAAGCGGGCTTTGACACCATCCGCATTCCCGTGACTTGGTACCGCTATACCTCGGACGATGGGACGTACACCATCCGCGAGGACTTCCTTCATCATGTCCATGAAGTGGTCGAATGGGCGCGAGAGGCGGACTTGTTCGTCATCCTCAATGTGCACCACGAAGCGTGGATTAACGAGCCGAATTTCGCGGCGGACGCGGAGAAAATCGGCGAGCAGCTGACGGCAATGTGGCGGCAGATTGCGGACACCTTCGCCGACTTTGACCAGCATGTGATTTTCGAGGGCATGAACGAGCCGCGCGCGCAGGGTACGAACTATGAGTGGAGCGGCAACGCGGCGTGCTACGCTGCCGTCAACTACCTCAACCAAGTGTTCGTGAACACCATCCGCAAGGACGCCAAGGGCTGCAACGCCGAGCGCTGCCTGATGATTCCGGGCTACGCGGCGACCAGCTCCCCGGCGGGCACGGCGGCGATTGCCCTGCCGACGGTGGATGGCGAAGCGGCGGCAAACATCATCGTGTCCGTGCATTCGTATGACCCGCAGACCTTCTGCCTGCAGGATACGCAGACGACGTTCGACCCGGAGAAGGATGGCGCGAAAATCAACCGCGTGTTCGAGAACATCAAGGAAACCTTCCTTGACCGGGGGATTCCGGTCGTGATGGGCGAAACGGGTGCGACGAACACGAATGGCAATCACGACGAGCGCGCGAAGTGGGCGTACTGTGTCGCGCAGAATGCCCAGCGCTACGGCGTGCCGATTGTCATCTGGGACAATGGGAACAATCAGACGTCCGGCGGTGAGTGCCACGCCTGGATTCGCCGCGCAGTGAATCCGAAGCTGCGCAGTCAGGCGACGAGCGTGGTGTACCCGCAGGTGCTGGACGCGCTGTGGGAAGGCAAGAACAGCACGGCATGGGGCAGTGCGCTGACGGAAGTGCGCGCGGAGGCGGACGAGAGCATCCTCTGGGCGAACGCCGACGGCTTGACGAGCCAGAAGAAATGGGATTCCTCCTACATCCAGCTCGAAGCGAAAATGGAGTGGTTCGCGGACGGCGCACGCATTGGCATTCGCTATTCCGGCGCGGGTACGCCTAAAATCGTGCTGGACAGCGCGGAAAAGAGCGTCTGGTGGATTCCGGTGGATGCGGCGGAGATACAGAAGAATGATGACGGTACGAAAACCGCGTGGTTCACGAGCAAAATCCTGCTGGCGGAAATGCGCAAAAACGGCGTTGATAACCCTGCGCAGCTGCAAAATTGTTATGTCATCGCGACGAACGGGAAGATTACCGCTTACCGCATCACCGTAGAGGGCATGGCGACGGCGCTGACGACCTACCATGTGAACGGCAGCGCGATTCATCAGGCTGATTTGCCGGATGCCCCGACCTACCCGCACATGACCTTCTGCGGCTGGTACACCACGCCGGATTATCAGCCCGGCACGGAAGTCACGGGCGCAAGCGGCGCTTCGGACGCATGGGCGAAGATGGCGCTGGACATGAGTGTCATTAAGTAACAAAGGAGTCAAACAACGTTGGATTTTGAATATCTGCTGTTTTTGCAGAACCTCCGGGCGGAAGCGCCGAACTTCATCAACAGCATGCTGCTCTTCATTTCGGAATTTGCCGCCGGGTCGCTGCCGGTTGTCATTATTGTCGTATTCTACTGGTGCATCGACAAGCGCACCGGGCAGCGGATGGGGCTGTGCTTCGCGGGTGCAACGATGGTGACGCAGCTTATCAAGAATATCGCGTGCGTCTATCGCCCTTGGAAGCAGGATGCGCGGCTGCAAATCGCTCCGGAAGCGGCGGCAACGGCAACAGGCTACTCGTTCCCCAGCGGACATGCGACACTGGCAGCGTCCTTTTACGGCAACATCGCGGCGTACCTGAAAAAGTACAGCAAATGGTGGATTCTGCCGTGCGTGCTGCTGACGCTGCTGACGGCATTTGCCCGCAACTGGCTTGGCGCGCACACGCCGCAGGACGTGCTGGTTGGGATGATGATTGCGCTGGTCGTGCTGCTGCTGTCAAAACACCTGCTGAACTGGGCGGACGGCAGCAAGAATCGCGACTGGCTGCTGGCGACTATCGGCATCATCCTGTCTGCCGCGATGCTGATTTACACCAGCGTGAAGCCGTATCCGATGGATGTGCTGCCGGACGGAACGCTGCTGGTTGACCCGTGGGACATGGTGACGGACTGCTACAAGGCGGCGGGGGCGATGATGGGCTTCTGCCTTGGCTGGGTGCTGGAGAGGCACTTTGTCGGTTTTGATGCAAAGGGTGCGGGCAAGGCACGCATGATTCGCGGCGTGGTCGGTGTGGCGCTGCTGCTGGCGGTGCGGAAGGGAATGAAGGCGGCGGGTAATCTGCTGCTGGATGCACACTGGCTGGGCTTTGCAGAGATGTTCGGGCTGATGCTGTTCGCGATTGTGCTGTATCCGGCACTGTTCCAGTGGGTGGAGGGAAGGAAAAGCAAATCGTGAAATTGGGCGTTTCGGGCGAAAATGGCTCGGAGCGCCTTTTTGTGGTTCTTCACGGAAAGTTGGGGGAGCAAACAAGGGATTAGGCGAAGCCCCAAAAGCTGCACGCGGAAGGAGCATGAAAGTGCGACCAACCCAATCGCGAAA
>ERZ827522.1332-NODE-1332-length-22360-cov-3.246357_pt1 | contig 22360 bp, 18 predicted proteins | sample MGYA00519580_ERZ827522 | MGnify/ENA primary metagenome ERZ827522 (study PRJEB31778, sample SAMEA3449340) | human gut metagenome | biome: human gut; feature: human-associated habitat; material: faeces | place: United Kingdom | collected 2010/2012 ... | reverse complement strand
TCCGAAAAAGAATAAGAGCATTTTTGAAACAGAACCATTTGTGATAAAAGCAAAACGGTCTGTCATAACATAACTGCGGACAAGAGGATGATCATGCAACAGATAGACACCGAAAGAAAGAGGTGATATCAGCATGATCATTTTTTTGACGGACTCGGAAAAGTTCATGCTGCCGAAAATGAGGAGCAATGATATGGCTGCCAGTACAATAAAAGGTGATGTATAGTGAATCAAAAAAGAAGAATCCAGAGTAAATCCGCTGATCGGAAATTTTTCAACAAGAATTTTGCTGCTCCATGTAATTAAAATGCAGAAAAAATATAAGATAAAGTATTTTTTCTTTTTAGAGTGAGAGACCAGATTCAGTTTTTTGATGCACGCACCGAGAAGGTACATCAGTGTGAGCCAGAAAACACTGTATCCGTCGCCCATATAAAAAACATCCTGCTGCGGTGTAAAAGTCTGTGAAATGGTCGGAACCACAGAAAATACGACAAGAGTAAAACAGAATAAAGTTTTTATCTGCTTTTCGGAGAGATTCCGAAACATCTGATTGATGAATGGGGAGAGAAAAAACACTCCTGCATAAGCAGTAAAATACCAGTATTCTTTTCGGGTGACCGGAAAGAGTGCTTGTATCCAGCCGGATGTATTTCTGCTTTCCGGAAGCAGAAAAAAGAAAACTGTGTTGATCAGGATTCCATAAAATAAGACCTGAAGCCAAAGAATCAGAATGTTTGAAATCTTAAAATGAGAATCAACACTGACAAATCCGGATATCATAGCGTAAGTATTTACAGCACCGAAGGCAATCACTTCCAGCAGCCACGCAATCTGATAATGTACCGATAAAAAAGAAACAGAACGTAAAATACCGCCATGCCCCAGAGTGTGGAGCATGACGATCATAATCATAGAAATCATTCGGAGAAAATCAATACCATAATTTCGTGTTTTCATAAGTCTTTTCCTTTTAAAGAAATCAATCCTGAATCTTGTCAACAGTAATATTTGGAAAAAGTGCATACCCGACAGAGAGACTGTTCGGATTGCAGTAAGGAATCTTGTTATTTCCATTGAAGGTTCCTGAGCAGGTGATCTTCTTATCCAGATAGGAAACATAGTCTTTCATTTTCATGGATAATGAATAGATATGTCCTGTGCCCTCTTCAGATAACAGCATAACCAGATTGTTTGACTCAGCATCAGCATTTTCATATACAACTTTGCCGGTTACGGAAACTTTTGAGTCAGCATAATAAAGAGGATATTTGCAGATTTCTCTGTAATCTTTCGTCAGGTGCATCGGATCAGCGGTGGTGTCATCGTCTTCAATCTCCCCACAGATCGTGGTAAATTCCGGAAGAGAATCAAGAGCTTCGACATCCGTAACGGATACCAGATCGCTGTATTGTTTCATGGCATCTTCTGAAATAATCCAGTCCTTAAAGGAATCAAATGACTTTTTGTAACCGAGCAGGCGGTGATATAAAATGGTAGAGCTGTCCGAAATCTCGGACAAACCATTATAAACGCCGTAAATTTTTATCCTGTCACCTACGGAAAGATTGGGAATACATGGAGTAGCAAATTTATCTGTTTTTAATGTTACTGCACGAAACAGATAAGGATTGCCGGCATCATCTTTGATCTTGAAATAGGCATATTTTGTGCTTTCGTAGATTTCCTGAACTTCACCTTCAACCTCAATTGGATGATCAACGTGATCGTAAGGATTTTCTGTTAATTCTTTATAAGGTATAGACCGGGCATTTGCTTTCCATTCTGAGATTGGAGTACAAAGATAAAACCAGTCTACAGATGCTGCTTTGGAATCGGCAGAATAGGATTTAATTTTTTTGTATGGTTTTCCGGCAATGGAAGAATATTTCAAAAAAATGCCGTCAGGGTCTGTTTCTTTTATTTTTCCTGAAATCAGACCGTCTTTGTACTGAACTTCTGCTGATTCTCCATCTTTGTAAGAAATGACACAGTCACCGGAAAAAGCATCGTCATCCCATCTTCCTTCTATCTGAAGAAAATCAGCGGATTTACCGGCAGGAGTGAAAATAGCTTCTCCGGCATCAGCATTCTTCGTAACGGTTCCATAATATACTTTATTAAAAACATTTACATTTACGAACTGCTCGTTTTTACTGTCTGCTGCACTGGTGTGAAACGAACATACACCGGCTAAAACCAGCAGGCAGGCAATCGCTTTTTTTAACATTATAGATCGCTCCTCTCTTCTGAGTATTTTACTAATAAAAAGGAAATCAGTCAAATATTACTTCTGTTTTTGAAGGAATCATAATTCACTCACATTTATATTATTAAATCAATTATGGGAGAGTGCATATTACTGCTGCGTAGTTTTTCGGGTCTTGTTTTTAACAGTATTGTTTGTTATAATCAATAACCAGAGATTAAAGGAGAAAGAGGATGTTTATGGGCAAAAAGCGAAAAGCTGTCATGCTTGGAGTAAATGTATTTCTTGTACTGGCACTTTTATGGTCTGTAGTTTTTACCGTTGACCGAAAGAATGCGGCCTACACCAATACGGACATAGAACGATATAAGAGTTTAAATACCATACCAAAGCTTGGAGCTGTCACGAACAGCAGAACAGCTGAGATCCAGTTTTCATTGTACGATGAAAAATTATATGGCATAGCTCTCTTTTTTTATGTATCGGGAGAAAATACCGATGGAGAGCTTGTATGTTCATTGAAGCACGATGGAGAGACTATTTCAGAACAGACGGTTGCAGTGAAGGAGCTGTTTGCTCTTGTCGATAAGAATGAAATTAAACCAAAAGAACTGATTCTTGGAAACGGTGAAGTATGCAATGGCGATTATACGCTGGAAATAAAGGGAAGTGGAATTTCACCGCAGACAAGGATTTCTTTATATGGTAATAAGGCAGATGAATATTTTCTGGATTATACCAATGCAAATTATCAGAACTATAATGGAATTCTTTATATTGTGGAAACTTTAGAACCAGAACGACCATATGTATGGGCCTGTGCATTTTTACTGGCTATGAGTTTTGTCTTTAGCCTGATCATATGTATGAATGAGAGGGAGAAAGAACATGAATAATATTAAGAAACATAAGAGACTGATAGCTGCGATTGTTGTGATTCTGCTGGCAGTGCTGGTAGAGATTTTTGCAAACCGGTCTGCATGGGGACATGCATATGATCTGGATATTACCGATCATATGTACATCAGCGAGAGTGCAGGTCAGGAAGAATATCAGGTTATATTTTCTGCTCCAAAAGGACTTTATATTCAGATGCTCCAGGTGCAGGGGCATTTTAAAGATGAAGAGTTCTATGATATAGAAACAAAAGAAATCAATGATTTTGGCAAAGAAACAGAGCAAAAATATCATGACTGTGTAAATAAACTTCTGCCGGAATATTCAACCAGCATCAACAAAAAAGTCACCTATCTGAAGATGACCATGAAGAAGAATAAGGATGCAGAACTGACAAAAGTATCTCTGTCCAATAAAGCAGACATTAATCTGTATCGTTATTTCTTTATACTGTTGATCGGAGCGATGATTTACTGTACTTTCTTTGAAAAAGAATTTATCAAGAAGACAGAATGGTATTTCGCAGTATTTGCACTGAGTTTTGGCATGTTGATCATTGCAGCGGCCCAGCCAACCTGCAATTCCTGGGACGAGCAGATTCATTTCCGGGATTCTTATCGAATTGCCAGCGGGCATAATGTAGAATGGACAGAAGCCGGACTTAACATTATGAACCGCATTAATCCAAAATGTAATACAAAGGAAGAATATAAACTTCTGAAAGCATATATGGATGAACATGGCACGGAAGTTGTTATGAAAGAGACGCAGGAAACGTCAGGAATTTCCTATGATAAAATTGCATATATCCCGATGGCAGTTTTTCTGTTTATCGGAAAGAATTTGAAACTTCCATTTTCGGCAGTGTTTGCACTTGGAAAATTCGGCAATCTTCTGATGTATGTGATTGTGATGTTTTGGGCGATTCGCCTTGCAAAGAGCAGAAAATTACTGCTGGCGTTTGTGGCGATGCTTCCGACGCCGCTGTTTCTGGCATCGTCTTATACGTATGACAGCGTTGTGTTCTCGTTCATTACACTGGGATGTGTCCTGTGGTCAAGAGAAGCATTTTTCCAGTCAACGAAGTATTATCATACAGCTTCTGTGATCGGAGCAATATTTATGATGTCCGTCGGATGTCTCTCAAAAGCAGTTTATATTCCACTGGTATTGCTGATGCTTCTGCTGCCGCAGTTTTATAAAAAGAATAAAAAAGAAAAAATCTTATTCCTGATCGGAATCGGAGTATTATTCCTGGTAGTTATGGCAACGTTTGTATTACCGGTTATTTCCAATACAGTGTCGGGGAATATTGCTTATGGCGGCGATTCACGAGGCGGAGATACCAGCGTTGTAAGACAGCTGGTATCTATGGTAAAACATCCGCTGGCAAGTATCCGGCTTATGTTCGGAAGTATTTTCCAGCTGGACAATTTCCGAAATCTGGGTAATATAGATTCCGATAATTATTTCTTCGGAAATCTGATGTTTTTAAATTATGCATCAAGGGGAACACTTGCAGATAAATGGAGTATCCTGTTGCTTCCGATGCTGACCCTGCTGGTTTTTCAGAAAGAAAAGGGCAGCAGCAGACTGGCAAATTGTGAAATATGGAAACGAATCCTGATGTGGGGCATTTTTCTGATCACGGTAATGCTGATCTGGAGTGCAATGTATTTAAGTTTTACGCCGGTAGGAGAGGCAAGTATCGCCGGTGTGCAGGCAAGATATTATCTGCCGCTTATTTATCTTGGAGCATTATTGCTTTCAAATTCAAAGATAAAAGTAGAAATCAGTAAATACGGACTGGCAAAACTATCATTTATTGTTGCAAATATACTGCAAATTGCAGCGGTATGGGAATTATTGCTGCAGGGAAGATTAATATAGGGGAATAGAATGACAAAAAGAAATGATCATACGTTTGCAATTTGTGCATACAAAGAAAGTCCATATTTAGAGGAATGCATACTTTCTCTAAAAAATCAGACGGTTAAAAGCAATATCATAATGGCTACTTCAACGCCGAATGAATGGATACAGGGACTGGCAGAGAAATATGAGATTCCGCTGTACATCAATACAAGTGAAGGCGGGATTGCCCAGGACTGGAATTTTGCATACAGACAGGCAAAAACAGACTATATCACGATCGCACATCAGGATGATATCTATGAACCGAATTATTTGAAAATGATTTTCGGAGAACTGAAAAAAGGTAAAGATCCGATTGTTGTGTTTACCGATTATGGTGAACTCAGAGATGGAGAAAAAGTTCAGAAATCAACGCTGCTCACAATCAAACGTATTCTGCTGCTGCCGATGCGAGTTCAGGGATTCCAGAATGTGCGATTTTTTAAACGCCTTTTTCTGAGGTTCGGCAATCCGGTCTGCTGTCCGGCGACAACTTACATCAGGAAAAAATTTAAGGGGGATCCGTTTGAAGTAAGATTCTCAAGCAACGTAGACTGGATGATGCTGGAGAAGCAGTCCAGAGAAGAGGGATCTTTCTGTTATATATCAGACATAGGTATGTATCATCGTATTCATGAAAAATCAACAACGACAGAAATCATTCATGGAGATATCCGCTGGAGAGAAGACTACGAAATGTTTCGAAAATTCTGGCCGGCATGGGTTGCAAAACCGCTTGTCAGGGTTTATCGTTTAAGTGAGAAATCAAATAACATACAACAGAGGGAAGAAAAATGAAGGTATTAGTGATCATTCCGGCATATAATGAAGAATTAAATATCAAAAAAGTAGTGTCTAATTTGATCGATCATTATCCACAGTATAACTATGTAGTTGTAAACGATGGTTCCGCAGACAGCACATCGCAGATCTGTCACCAGGAAGGCTACAATATCATAGACCTGCCGGTCAATCTTGGACTTGCAGGAGCTTTCCAGACAGGACTGAAATATGCAGATCAGGAAGGTTATGACTGTGCGATCCAGTTTGATGCGGACGGGCAGCACAGACCGGAATATATCGAAGATCTTTTAAAAGAAATTGAAAACGGATATGATATTGTGATCGGTTCCCGTTTTGTGACGGAGAAAAAACCATTCTCGATGCGAATGTTAGGAAATCGTATGATCGAAAGAGCAATCAAATTTTCAACCGGGAAGGTACTGACCGATCCTACTTCCGGAATGCGTATGTACAGTAAGAAGATCATTCACGAATTTGCATCCAATATCAACTACGGACCAGAGCCGGATACCATTTCATTCATGATCAAACAGGGAGCTTCCGTTAAGGATGTGCAGGTGAAAATGGATGAAAGAACTGCAGGAGAAAGTTATCTGAATCTGACAAGATCGATCGCCTATATGCTCAGAATGATGCTTTCGATTCTGTTTATCCAGAATTTCAGAAAACGCAGAAAAGCAGACTAAGAAGGGAGTCAATATGTCGATCTATTTAAGAATTATTCTGGTTGTCATATCCATGCTCAGTATGATGAACGTTATGAAGAGAGTGAGAAGATTCAAACTGCAGATAGAAAACTCTATTTTTTGGATCATTTTTTCACTGCTGCTGATACTGGTGGCAGTCTTCCCGGATCCGATGTTCTGGCTTGCAGACCTTTTGGGCATTCAGTCTCCGGCAAATATGGTATTTCTCTTTGTTATCTTTATCCTTTTAATTAAGACATTTAATCTGACACTTGAAATTTCACAGCTTCAGTACAAAATACAGGAGCTGGTACAGAAAATAGCATTAGATGAAAATAAAAAGAACAAAGAAGCGGACAAGGAGGAAAAATGAGCAAAGTATCTGTGATTGTTCCGGTTTATAATGTAGAGCAATATATAAAACGATGCCTGAAAAGTATTCTGGATCAGAGCTGGCAGGATTTTGAGATTTTATGTGTGGATGACTGTGGTCAGGATCAGAGCATTTCTATTATAGAGCAGATGCAGAAAGAATATCCGCAGAAAATAAAAATATTATACGGGGAACAAAACATGGGCCTGGGTGCTGCAAGAGATCGAGGAATAAAGGCGGCATCCGGGAAATACATTGCCTTTATTGATAGTGATGATTATCTGAAACGAAATTTTCTGGAAACTTATATGCATGCAGCACAGAAAAAAGATGCAGATATCATTGTTGGCGGTTATATCCGTGATGTAAACGGAAAGTTATCGGAAACACCGATCGATGTCAACGATGATACATTTGTATGGATGAATGTCAGTGCCTGCACAAAAGTATATAAGAGAAAATTTCTGGAAGATAATCATCTGTCTTTTTATGGAGTAAGACGCTACGAAGATGAAGGATTTATGTATCGATGTCTGGCATGTCATCCGGTTGTTGAAGTTATGGCATATTCCGGTTACTATTACTATATGAATAGCGAGTCTATTACCAGGAGCAGCAAGAGCGACCGAACCGGTATTGTAAAAGAATATTTTCAGACAGTGAACAAACTGGCTGATACCGTAAAGTGTGACAGAGAGACTCAGCCATTGTTAAATTATTGCCTGGTATCCGGACTGACGGCAAATATGCTTTATAATGGTCAGGGATGCGGCGGAAAAAAAATGAAAGAATTATATATTCAGTATAATAAACTGCTCAATAAAATAGACAGAGATATCTGCAAAAACAAATACATTGCATTGAAGTATTTAAAATCAGAACCGGCAAAAAAGAGATATACAACATGGCTGATCTTAAGACTGAGAAAAATCGGACTGGACAGGCTGCTGTTTTTTCTGGTAAGCAGGATCTGATAAAAGTAAAGCTGAAACAATGAGAGGAATTATCAGATGAAAAATAAAAAATTAAGCTCTGAAGAAATCAAACAAATAGAACTGAACCTGTTATTAAAACTGGATGAGATATGTAAAAAATACAAGCTCAGATATTACCTGTGCGGAGGAACACTTCTTGGTGCAGTCCGTCATAAAGGTTTCATTCCGTGGGATGATGATATCGATGTTCTGATGCCGCGTGAAGATTTTGAGAAGCTTTTGAGACTGGAAAAAAAGCAGAAACAAGATGCGGTGGAAAAGATTGTTTCCTGGAAATCTGGTAATTCTATCTATCCGTTTATCAAACTGATCAATACGAATACGGTACTGAAAGAAAAGTATCTTTCTGAAGAATTTACAACGGGTATCTGGATCGATATTTTTCCACTGGATGGTATGCCGGATGACGAAAAAATTATCGCAAAGAAATTTAAGAAAATTAAATTTTATAAGACCATACTACTGACGGCTTACAGCGAAATGGGAAAAGGAGCTACCTGGTATGCGGCACTTGCAAAGCGAGTCCTGATCCCGATCTGCAAACATCTCAACACGGAAAAACTCTGCAATAAATTAAATGCGATATCAAAAGAGTATCCGATCGACAAGTCGCCGTATGTGGGCGGTTTTCTGTGGGGGTATGGACCGCAGGAGAAAATGCCGAAAGAATTTTTAGAGCCGGTGGAAGTAGAATTTGAAGGACATATGTTTCCGGCACCAAAATGCTGGGATTTCTATCTGACACAACTGTACGGAGATTATATGCAGCTTCCTCCGGAAAATAAGAGGATATCGCATGATTTCAATGTTTATATGAAGGAGAATAAAGAATAATGAATATCGGACTGATCTTTGCCGGAGGTTCCGGAGTGAGGATGAATACAAAAGGTCTGCCAAAGCAGTTCCTTGAGATGAACGGAAAAGCAATCATCATTCATACGATCGAGCATTTTGAAAAATGTAAAGCGATTGATGCAATCGTGATTGTATGTCTGAAAGACTATATTGAATATCTGGAAGATCTTCTGGACCGGGATCGTATCACAAAGGTAAAGAAAATTGTGCCGGGCGGTTCCTGCGGTCAGGAATCCATCTATCATGGACTTTGTGCAGCAGAAGAAATTTCAGAGAATGAAGATGACATCATTCTGATCCATGATGGAGTACGTCCCCTGATATCCGGAAAATTAATCCATGACAATATCAATATGGTAAAAGAAAAGGGAAATGCGATCACGGTAACACCGGCAACAGAGACGATCATTCAGGTTGGCGGTGAACAGGAGATTACGAATATCATCGACCGCAAAAGCACCGCAGAGTTTTTACCTGAAAGATATTCTTGATGTGCATCGTCAGGCGATAAAAGAAAATAAAACTGACAGGATTGATTCTGCAAGTCTGATGAAAGAATTTGGACATACTCTTCACACACTTGAAGGCCCGACCGAAAATATCAAGATTACAAATCCATCTGATTTTTATATTTTCCGTGCCATTTTGGAAGCAAAGGAAAACTCACAGATCTTTGGATTATAGACTATGGGAGACAGAAATATGCCAGATATTAAAATCAGTATAATTGTTCCGGTATATAATTCGGAGAAATATTTGCCGGAAACGGCACAGAGCATTTTAAAACAGTCTTTTTCGGATTTTGAATTAATCCTTGTGGATGATGGATCAAAAGATGGAAGCGGAAAAATATGCGATCAGCTTGCAGCGAAAGATACCAGAATAAAAGTTATCCATAAGACAAACGGCGGGATCTGTTCTGCACGAAATGCAGGATTAAAAGAAGCGGCCGGAGAATACATTGCATTTTGTGATAATGATGACATCTATCTGCCGGGACTTTTAGAAGATAATTATGCACTTGCAAAAAAATATGATGCAGATGTGGTGCGTTATTCAAGAAGTTATCGCACGGTCAAAGACGGCAAAGTGATCGCAGAAGAAAAGACCTCTTTTAAAGCAGGTGTATACAGCAGTTCACAGTTTGCTGCAAATTTTGATCAGATCAACAAAGCCGGAGAAGGAATCTGGGCCGGTATTTACCGGAGAGCTTTTTTACAGAAAAATCAGATTGATTTTGATGAAACCATGAAGTTTGGATATGAAGATCTGGATTTTATAACGAAAATATATCTGTGCAGCCCAAGTGTTGTACTGAATCCGAAGACTTACTATGTGTGGATCATGCGATATGCACACAGTACAAGCGGAAAGACAGACATTAACAATATCACTTCGCTGATGAAGTGTCTGGAAAATAAAAGCAGACTGGTAACACAGACCGGTATTGAAACACAGATTCCGTCATTTTGGGTGGAAGAGCTTTCCAGAAGAATTTATACGATCGTGCGTTATGTAAGCCCGAAAAAAGTAAAAATGCCGTTTGGAAAAAGAATCGAGCTTTTAAAATATTTCCGCACAGCAGCAGTATTTCAGCAACCGACAGATAAAAAGAAAACGAAAGCATTTAAGAAGCAGTCGAAGCCAGGCTGGCTGATCTGGTACTTATTTGATAAGAAGCATTACTGGCTGTTATACTTTCTGGTAACAGGCAAACAAAGGCTGTCAGAGAAATAAGGAGCAGGGAACATGAAAGAAAAGTCAATCAAATTAAACGCAGTGCTCAATGTTATGAAAACGGTATTGTCTCTGGTATTTCCACTGATCACATTTCCGTATATCACACGAGTACTTCAGGTAAATGCGATTGGAAAATACGATTTTTCCGTATCGGTTATCAGCTACTTTTCTCTGATCGCAGCTCTTGGCATCACAACTTATGCAGTAAGAGAAGGAACAAAATACCGGGGCGATCAGGAAAAAATGAATCAGTTCGCAAGCGAGATTTTTTCTATCAATCTTTATGCAACGATCGTATCGTATATCCTGTTGTTTTTGGCACTTATGTTTGTAGACAAGCTGAAGAGCTATAATATCGTGATCGGGATCCTCAGCCTGGAAATTCTGCTGGCAACGCTGAGCGTTGTCTGGATTTATAATATATATGAGGATTTTGGTTATATTACGTTTGTTACGTTTATTCTTCAGTTCGTATCTATCATCCTGATGCTGCTGTTTGTACACAGTGCAGATGACCTTTACAAGTATGTTATTATTTCCGTTATTTCAAGCAGCGGTTCCGGATTATTTATGTTTTTCCACGCAAGGAAATATGTGCAGCTGCATCTGGTAAAAAAGCCGCCGCTGAAACATTTAAAACCGATTATGATCGTGTTTTCGACAACGATTGCAGCTACCATTTATATCAGCTCAGACACAACAATCCTTGGATGGCTGACAGATGATTACCACGTTGGAATTTACGGAACAGCGGCCAAGATATATAAGATTGTAAAACAGGTTCTTAATGCAGTCGTGGCAGTTGTTATTCCAAGATTCGCATTTTATATTGGAACACAGGAAAAAGATAAGATATTACAGCTGGGAAGAAAACTGATCGATTATATGGTAGCAATCTGCTGTCCGGCGATGGTGGGACTGTTTTGTCTGAGTAAGCCAATCGTAGAAGAGTTTGCCGGAGCATCTTTCAGCGAAGCCTATATCCCGCTGCAGCTGCTCAGTATTGCCCTTGTCTTTGCTGTCTTTGCAAACTTTTTTTCCAACTGTGTGTTGATTTCTTACAAAAAAGAAAAAATTGTTATGTTTGCGACAATCCTCAGTGCAGTGATAAATATTGTACTGAATTTTATCCTGATTCCAAGATATCAGGAAAGTGCAGCGGCTTTTACGACGATTATCGCAGAAGTATGTGTATGTGTAATATCCGCATACGAGTCAAGAAAAATCATAAAGATCAATTGCACAGCAAGAAATCTGATCTCAACGATCATTGGCTGTGTGGGGATTGTGATCTGCTGTATGCTGGCTGCAAAAGTTATTGAAAATCAGATTTATCTGATTCTTGTATCGGTGATCGTATCGGGACTGGTTTATGCAGTTGTTTTGATTCTGATGAAGAATACAGTTATCACAGATGTTTTGGAGCGTTTTGTCAGAGGAGCAAGAGGCTAAGGGAGAGGAAAAATGCAGGGAAAAAGAAATTCAACAATGGACATTGTAAAGGCGATAGGTATCATTTCTATTGTGATGGGACATTGCTGCTATTCAATCATGATACCAGCCTTGAACGTCAGTGTGGGAGAATTTGTATACAGTTATCATTTAATGGTGTTCTTTTTTGTGGCGGGATTTTTTTACAAAAGAGAATACCATGAGCACCCGGAACAGTATATCGGCAAGCGGCTTTTGAAGCTTGGCGGTATGCTGTTTCTTTATAATACCGTGTTTACGCTGTTACATAACACACTGGTGTCGGTCAAAATGATCAGCAGCACCGAACATTACAGCATCAGCAAAATGGTATCCTGCATCGTACAGAGTCTGCTGATGAAATACACCGAAGAATTGCTGGGAGCCTGCTGGTTTCTGCCAATGTTTTTTATCGGAACAGCATTGTTTGCGATTGCATTCAGCAAAGCAGAAAAAAGTAAAAAACCGGAATATTGGCATAAGATCATCTGTATTCTGTTTGCTGCTGTTGCATTATATGCAAACAGTCGGGAGCTGACCTGGGAATACTGGATACAGACTTCAATTCTGGCGGTTCCGATTATGTACATTGGTTACTTTGCAAAACAGAAATGGGACAAACTCGACAAAGGGATTACCTGGTATGGAACTATTTTAAGTGCTGCCGTGATTCTTGGAATTTTAAATCGTATGCCGGGAAGTATTGAACTTTCGGTCAATCAGATCTTACATCCGGTACTTTTTTATCCGGTGACCTTGCTTGGTATTTATTTCTGTATTGGGCTTGCAAAAATACTTGGCAAAAATCCATATACAGAAAAATTTTTCTCACTGGTCGGAAAAGAAAGCTTTCACATTATGGCACTGCATTTTCTTGGATTTAAGATTGTGGATCGTATTTATTCGTCAGTGTATGGCATTACAGATGCTGAAAAAATTGGAAAATTTCCACATTCAGATTACGGTCTGCACATCAGTTATGTGATTGCCGGAGTGCTCATTCCATTATGTCTGATTACATTACTGCGTAAAGTTCAAAAATATGGTCATTTTGTGAAAAAAATGTAAAACATGCTTTTCAAACAAAACAGAGGAGATTTTTACATTGACTTTTACATTTAGATAAATATACTATAAATTAGGAATAAAAATCGTGTTGCTTGGTAAAAGTAACCAGAGCAGCATCGCAGTGCTAAATTGCATTGCGGCATGAGGAGGAAATAAATGAAAAAAAGAATGCATAAACTTTGCACCATTTTGACAGCATCCGCTTTACTTGCAATGTCTGTCACAGTATATGCAGCAGAAGGGGATAATACAGAGGCTGGATTTCAGCCTGCAGAAGAAGGGACTGTACAGTCTGCGGATACTGAGCAGACACAGGAGACAGCTTCAGAGCAGACAGAAGAGAAAGATCCGGAAGAAAACGGATTAGATTCTTTTATTTATATAAGAGAAAAAGAAGATAAAACAACCGGAAAAGCAAAAGTAAAAAAAGTAACGATCGAAGAATTAAAAGAAGAGATCGATGCAAATCAGGTGCCGGAACTGGCAGCGGTTGTTTTTCAATTTTCAGATGAAGAGTTTGAGACAGAGGCACTGACGGAGAATACAACTGAATTTGAAACAGAAACTCAGTCAGAAATGACAGAATCTGAAAGTGAAACAGCAACGGAAACAGAAACAGAATCCGAGACAGAATCCGAGACAGACAAAGATTCAGAAATCGAGAAATATCCAACCGTAGAACTGAGTGATATGCAGAAAGATATGGTCTATGAGGTAGCAGAGCTTGTTCCACAGACGGTTGTGATCTTCAACCAGTGTGAGCTGGAAAATAATCTGGTGTTTACAGACTGCAAGGAAGTGAAGGCAGTTACCGTTCTGAAAGCAGACACAGAGAAAGAACTGAAAAAAGCAATCCAGAAATACGACCTGGAAAAAGAATATGCAGATTATCTTAAACTCCAGAGTGAAAAGAAATCTGCGTCAAAAGGACAGGCACGTAAAGCCAGCCATGTAATGAAAACCGATATCAAAGAAACAGATAATGGTTATGAGCTGGTTGTAGATCTTCCGGGATTCACAAAAGATGAAGTTCAGGCTACGCTTGAAAATGGTTATCTGACCATCAGTGCAGAAAAAGGTCTGGACAAAGATGAGAAAGAAAAAGAAACCGGTCATTATATCCGCAAAGAACGTTATGCGGGAGCGTGCAGCAGAAGCTTTTATGTCGGTGAAGATGTAGAACAGGCCGATATCAAGGCTGAGTTCAAACATGGTATTCTGACCCTGTTTGTTCCAAAGAAAGAAGCAAAACCGGCAGTAGAACAGAAAAAGACCATTGCAATCGAAGGCTGATCCTTTTAGGGGAAGGGGTTTGCAAAAAAAGCAGTTTAACGAAACAGAAAGGCGGATGCTAAATATCCGCCTGATGTGAGATGAAAAGCCCGGCAGATGAAAATCTGCCGGGCTTTTTGTATTGTGAAAGGTTATTATTTTCAGAGATTCTGCAAATACAGGAAGAAATCGGTATTATCTCGATATTTTCAATATATATAAAACCTATTGACATAATAAGAATTAGGTGGTATAGTAACCAAAAAATGAAAAAAACTTTCAGGAAGAAGCATAGAGATAGATTTTCAAAAAACAGAAAAGGAAAACAGGTATGGACAATAAAGAAAAGAAAAACGAACAAGATATGATCAATACGCAGGTTGAACCGCATAATCACAGAGCGATCATTGGATTCGACAAAAACGGTGTTCCGAAAGTTCTGGTGCCGGTCAGCGGACATACACACAAACATGTAGATGAAAACGGAAACGAGTATGAACACAGCCACGAGGAAGTTTTCACGGAAGATTACATGAAGGCGGTTGCAGCTTATCGCAAAACATTTCCGACAAAGCAGGATGTGCTGGACAATGTGCCGGACCCGGCAGTCAAAGAAATGATGCTGCGTATGGAGCAGCTTGGATATGATACGGCATTTGACCGTTTTGACAAACAACAGCCACAGTGCAGTTTTGGACTAAGCGGTACTTGCTGCCGTATCTGTAACATGGGTCCATGCCGTATCACTCCGAAATCTCCGAGAGGTGTCTGTGGTGCAGATGCAGATCTGATCGTTGCGAGAAATCTGCTTCGCGGTGCGGCAGCCGGTGCAGCACAGCATGGCATGCATGCAAGAGAACTCATCCTGATGCTGAAATGGGCAGCTCAGGGCAAACTGGATATTCCGATCATCGGAGAATACAAAGTCATTGCAATGGCAAAGGCATTTGGCATCAAAACAAAACACAGACAGATCAAAAATATCGCGATTGACCTGGCAGATGCACTTCTTGCAGATTTATCGAGAACAGAGCCGGATGAATACAAAGTGATCACTGCCTGTGCGGCACCGGAGCGTCAGAAAGTATGGAAAGATATGGATATTCTGCCGATCAGTGCTTATCACGAAGTGTTTGAAGCTTACCACAAAACAGGCTGTGCGACGGACGGAGACTGGGAGAGCGTGATGAAACAGTTTCTTCGCTGTGGACTTGCCTTTACATTCAGCGGTGTTGTTTCTACATCGATCGCAACCGATGCACTGCTTGGAGTCGGTGACCGTGTGACTTCCAAGGTAAACGTCGGAGCATTGAAAAAAGGCTATGTAAATATCGCAGTTCACGGACATCTGCCGATTCTGGTAAAAGAGATCGTAAAGGCTGGACAGAGCGAGAAATTTCAGAAACTTGCGAAAGAAAAAGGAGCAAAGGGCATTCAGTTTTACGGCATCTGCTGTTCCGGACTTTCTTCTATGTACCGTTATGAGGGCGTTATCCCACTGTCCAATACAGTCAGTGCAGAACTGGTGCTTGGAACCGGAGCACTGGATCTTTGGGTAGCAGATGTGCAGGAAGTTTATCCGGCGATCATGGATGTTGCAAAATGTTTCAAGACAACGGTTGTCACGACACACGATTCTGCGAGACTTCCGGGAGCAGAACATATCGGATACGACCATCATCATTCGAACATCGCGGAGACAAAAAAGATTGCAGAACGCATCGTAGAGCGTGCAATCGAAAGTTTTGAGGCACGAAAAGGTGTGCCGGTATTTATTCCGAAATATGAAGTAGAGGCAGAAGTTGGATTTTCCGTAGAATATCTGTGTAAAAAATACGGCAGTCTGGAGCCGATTGCAGATGCAATCCGAGAGGGCAAAATCCTTGGTGTGGTAAATATGGTCGGATGCAACAATCCGAAAGTACTCTACGAAAAAGCGATCCTTGATGTCTGTGATGTACTTCTGAAAAATAACGTTCTGATCATCACAAACGGATGTGCATCCTTCCCGCTGATGAAAATGGGTTATTGTCAGACTTCCGAGTTTGCTTACAGTAAGGCAGGAGAAGGCTTAAGAGAATTCCTGAAACCGGATATGCCGCCGGTATGGCATGTCGGAGAATGTATCGACAACACCAGATCTTCCGGAATTTTTGCAGGCATTGCAAATACATTCGGAAAAGCAATGTACGAAATGCCGTTCGCTTTTGCATCACCGGAGTGGTCAAATGAAAAAGGAATTGATGCGGCACTTGGCTTCCGCCTGAACGGAATCAGTTCTTACCACTGTGTGGAAGCACCGATCCACGGTTCTTCAAAAGTCATCGAATTTTTGAAAGAAGGAACAAAAGAAACGCTGCATTCTTCCATGGTGGTAGATGTGGATCCGGTATCACTCGGCGAGAAAATGGTAGCTGATATGAAAGAAAAACGCAGACAGCTTGGAATCTGATCAAAAATTGCGAAACGATAAAGTACAGAAAAATCCAGATGACATTTTTAAAAAATGCCATGAGCGTTTGAGTTAAATAGCTGCCCGAAAACAGACATAGGAGTATTTATGAGAAAATATAAAATCAGAAAAAGCCTGTGCATGCTGCTTGTCCTGACGCTTCTGACAGTTTTGTCCTCAGGATGCGGCAGATCCGAGGCAAAATATACCGCAGACGGAAAGAAGCAGATCATCACGATCGGCTACCTTCCGATCACACATGCACTGGCCGTCTTTGAAGAAAAAGAATTGCTTGATGCAGACGAAAACAGCACTCTGCAGATACAGCTTCAGAAATTCAGTTCCTGGACCGATCTGATGGATGCATTAAATTCCGGAAGGATCAACGGAGCGTCCGTGCTGGCAGAACTTGCGATGGGAGCCGTCAGTAACGGGCTGGATCTCAAAGCAGTGGCACTGGGACATAAAGATGGAAATGTGGTGATCGTTTCCAATGACATCACAAAAGTGGAAGATCTGAAAGGCAAAACCTTTGCCATTCCATCTAATCAGTCTTCCCACAATATTTTACTGAACGATATGCTTTCTGATGCCGGAATGTCGATTGACGATGTAAAGGTTGTCCAGCTTGCACCGGCAGAAATGCCGTCTTCCCTGGCAAGCGGTGCAATTGATGGATATTGCGTTGCAGAACCGTTCGGAGCACAGGCTGTGGTGCAGGATTACGGCCATGTGCTTTATGATTCCACACAGCTGTGGCAGAATTCCATCTGCTGTGCCCTCGTTATGAATGGAAGCTTTCTTGAAAAAAACAAGGAAGCCGTTGATAAACTGGTTGCCGGATACGAAGAGGCCGGAAACAGGCTCGACGAAACAACGGCAAAAACACTTGCAGAAGCTTATCTTGGACAGAATGAAAAGACGCTGGAAGTTTCCATGCAGTGGATTCATTATGACAATCTGGAGATCACAAAATCCGATTACGAACAGCTGACAGAACGAATGAAGAAGTACGGAATCAACAAAAATCCGCCGTCTTATGAAGACTTCGTATATCAGCCTGAAAGCAGCGAATCTGATTAAAATAGCGTATGGAAAAGAACGGTGCGTCTTGAAATTCGACTTGAAAGAAAAAGCGAGGAAACAATATTATGTGGAAAAAAGGTATCAGAGTTATCGTGTCATTTGTAGTTGTACTTCTGGTATGGCAGATCGCCTGCACAGTGACAAACGCAAATGCAACACTGTTTCCGTCTCCGGTCAAAGTCGGAGAGGAATTTGTTAAATTGTTTACACAGGGACTGGAAGGAAGTACTTCCCACGTTACCTTACCGGGACATATCCGGATCAGCCTGCTACGTTTTGCGACCGGCTATGTGCTTGCAGCCGTATCTGCGATCTTGCTGGGACTGATCCTCGGAAGCCTTCCGAAAGTATTTCAGTTTATCAACCCAATCCTTCAGATCATCCGTCCGATCGCACCGGTAGCATTCCTGCCGTTTATCGTATTCTGGTTCGGAATCGGTGATGTGCCTGCGATCGTGATCATCTTTATAGCCGGATTCTTCCCGATTCTGCTCTCAGTTGTGGCGGCGGTACAGCATGTAGATGGGATTTATTATAAAATCGCCAACAGCTTCGGAGTCGGAAAAGTAAAGACATTATTTGGCATTGTATTTCCGGCGATTTTTACACAGATTGCAAATGCACTTCGCCTGGCACTTGGAACATCCTGGATTTTTCTGGTTTCCGGAGAGATGGTAGGTGCACAGTCCGGACTTGGATTTCTGATCATGGACAGCAAAAACTGCATGCGTTTTGATGCACTTCTGGCAACCATGATCACGATCGGAGTGATCGGATTTATCTTAGATGGCTTGTTACGTTTCGCAGAAAAAGCGATCAGCACAAAAATTGGATTTGGAGTGTAGAGAAATGTATATAGACGTATCAAATGTGAGCATTTCCTTCGAGGAAAACAAAGAACAGCATAACATTTTAAATGATGTTTCCCTTCAGGTGGAAAAAGGAGAATTTATCTGCCTGCTCGGACCGTCCGGCTGCGGAAAATCCACATTGCTCAATGCGATGGCAGGGTTTTTAAAACCTTCATCCGGAGAGATCAAAATCGACGGACAGACCGTAGAAAAACCGTCCATGAAATATGTCACCATTTTTCAGAACTATGGACTCCTGCCATGGAGAAGCGTGCAGAAAAATGTAGAGCTTGGACTGGAAACAAAGAAACTCGGCAGAGAAGAAAAAAAGAAGATCACAGATCATTACCTGGAAATGGTTGGCTTAAAAGAAGCAGCTAAAAAACGTCCGGCACAGCTTTCTGGCGGTATGCAGCAGAGGGTGGCGATCGCCAGAGCACTGGCGGTCGAGCCGGAAATCCTGTTTATGGATGAGCCGTTCGGGGCACTGGATGCGATCACCAGAATGAAACTTCAGAAAGATGTTCTGAAGATCGCACATGAGACAGACAAAACCGTCGTGTTTGTTACACATGATATCGAAGAAGCTATTTTCCTTGCAGACCGCATCGTGATCATGTCAGCCAATCCGGGCAAGATCAAGAGCATCATGAAAGTCACACTGCCGAAAGACAGAGACCGTACATCAGATGATTTCCTGCTGATGCGAGATAAAGTGTATGAGATCTTCCAGATGAAAGAAGAGAGAAATATCGAGTACTTTATCTGATTTCACAAGATTCATTTCTATTGTTTGTGAATAATAAAAAGAGAACATATAAAAATATATTTGACATAAAAGAATAGAAATGCTATTATAAATGCATAAAAGGTGTTGCCGATGACGGTTCGCCTGATTGTTAAAGGCTTATGATCGCCCTAGTTTCTCAGGCATGGGGCGGTCATTTTTCTATATAGAATCACAACAATGGAGTGAATAATTATGGTAAAATATTTGATAAAGGACACGACAAGGGAAGAACGTGAGCAGATCGTGGCAGAATCTCTGGGCAATATTGATGCTTCCTGTGATGGATGCAGTTCCGGGATTGTGGAGATGTATCAGGATTATATTGATGGAAAAAAGGAGCTGCGTGAGATTTCGATGGAGTTTAACGCACGCTATATTTCCGGGGAGGAAGCACCGACGGTTCGTTCTTCCTGTCCGATGAGATAACAAAGGAGCGGATGATGGCAAAAGCGGGCGGAAATTTATTAAACACTTATGTTGCGGATTATGTGGTCTTTGATCTGGAGACGACCGGGATTTCGCCTAAGACGGACGAAGTGGTTGAGGTTTCTGCAGTGAAGGTGGAGCACGGCAAGGTTACGGATGAGTTCAGTACGCTGGTGAATCCGAAACGAAGGATTCCTTACGGAGCCAGCCGTGTAAATGGCATTACGGATGATATGGTTGCGGAAGCACCGTTTTTTGAACAGGTTCTGGAAGAATTTCTGGAGTTTATTGAAGGATTCGTGTTGGTCGGACATAACATTGCCCGATTTGACATGAATTTTCTTTATCGTGATGTGGAAAAGTATTTTGAACGGTCGCTGCCAAATGATTATATTGATACATTGCAGATGGCGAGAAGGGAGCTTCCGAATCTGGAGCATCACAGGCTGACGGATCTGGCAGAATACTACGGGATTTCGGCAGAAGGGGCACATCGGGCATTAAATGACTGCCGGATGAACCAGCAGGTTTTTGAGAAAATGGGAAATCCTGTATACAAAAAACAGGGCAAAGATAAAGAAAATAACAGAGGAGTCGATTCGGCAAAAACAGAACCGAGTGAACAGGCACAAAACACCGCACCGACAGTCCGGAAACGCAGTACTTTTAAACTGCGTGCGGTGGTGGAGCGGATCACTTACCAGAATCCGGACAACGGCTATACAGTTCTGAAGTGTGCGGTGAAAAATTATCAGGATCTGGTGACGGTGGTCGGCAGTCTTCTGGATGTCAATGTTGGTTCGGTGCTTCTGATCGACGGAAACTGGAAAATGGACAGTCGCTATGGCAGACAGTTTCAGGCAAAGACCTGGGAAGAGACGATGCCGGCGACTGTTTTTGGCATTGAAAAATATTTGGGTTCTGGGCTGATCAAAGGGGTTGGTCCCAAATATGCAAAACGGATCGTGCAGAAGTTCGGAACAGAGACGATCGCTGTGATTGAGACCGATGTCTTCCGGCTGAGGGAAGTGGAGGGAATCGGAGAAAAGCGTATCCGAAAGATTGCAGAGAGCTGGGAAAAGCAAAAAGAGATTAAAAATGTTATGCTGTTTTTGCAGGATCATGGGGTTAGCACTTCCTTTGCAGCAAAGATCTACAAGCAATACGGCAATGAAAGTGTCAATAAGGTCCGGGAAAATCCATTTCGGCTGGCAGATGATATCTGGGGGATCGGCTTTAAAACAGCGGATGGGATTGCACAGAAGCTGGGATTTGGAAAAGAAGCTTTTGTGCGTCTTCGAAGCGGTATTATGTATACATTAAGCAATCTGGCGGATCAGGGACATGTCTATGCAACGAAGGAACAGCTGATCAAAACGGCAGCAGAGCTTCTGGAAGCAGAGGAGAGCTGTGTTGTGATGACGCTGGATCAGATGCTGGCGGATCACGATCTGATCTTACAGAAAGTGGAAATTCCGAAAGAGCAGCGAAAACATGAAATGCCTGCAGACCTTGAACAACCGGAATGGAAATTGGCAGAATCTCAAATAACCGAAGCTATTTATCTGCCGCCGTTTTATTATGCGGAGACCGGTGTGGCAGGAAAATTAAAAAGGCTGCTGGCAGCTCCGGCGGCGGATCGTCTGTGGACTGCACTGGAGACGGCGAAAGAAAAAACAGGCAATCCGGATCTGTCGATTGATGTGGAGAAGATTCAGGAAAAGGTGCATATGGAGTATGATGAGGTTCAGGCAGATGCGATTCGCAAAGCAGCGGTTTCCAAAGTTATGGTGCTGACCGGAGGACCTGGAACCGGAAAGACAACGACCACACAGGGGATCATTGCAGCATATCGGGCATTCGGACTTAAGATTCTGCTTGCGGCACCGACAGGGCGTGCGGCAAAACGTATGACAGAGGCCACCGGCCTGGAAGCGAAAACAATCCATCGTCTTCTGGAATGTCAGCCTCCGGAAGGATATCTCAAAAACGAAGAAAATCCGCTGGAAGGGGACGTACTGATCGTTGACGAATGTTCGATGATCGATATCGTTTTAATGAATGCACTTTTAAAGGCGATTCCGCAGGGGATGCGTCTGATTTTGGTCGGAGATATCGATCAGCTGCCGTCTGTCGGAGCCGGAAACGTGCTGCGTGATATCATTGATTCCGAAACGGTGCCTGTGATCCGTCTGACCAGGATTTTCCGACAGGCACAGAGCAGCCGTATCATTATGAATGCACATCGGATCAACGAGGGCAAAATGCCGGATATTTCCAATGGGAAGGATACGGACTTCTTTTTTGTGCAGAAAGAAGATCCGCAGGAGGCAGCAGACGAGGTCATGCGTCTGGTGAAAAATAAGCTGTCGCGTTATTATCAGACACCGCCGTCTCAGATTCAGGTGCTCACGCCGATGCAGAAAGGAATCGTCGGAGCTGCCAATTTAAATACGATTCTTCAGGAGACTC
>ERZ827522.1317-NODE-1317-length-22463-cov-4.036639_pt1 | contig 22463 bp, 19 predicted proteins | sample MGYA00519580_ERZ827522 | MGnify/ENA primary metagenome ERZ827522 (study PRJEB31778, sample SAMEA3449340) | human gut metagenome | biome: human gut; feature: human-associated habitat; material: faeces | place: United Kingdom | collected 2010/2012 ... | reverse complement strand
TGAGTGCTTCCCCTCCTCGAACCTTCCGCTGTTTACCAAGCAGAACTTATTTCAAAAAACAAAAAAACTATTTTTTCTTCACAATTTCTTTCGCATTTTTATAAATGGAATCCGCCGGAACGCATCCCCTTACCGGTGACAGCGGATAAATATTGGAATTCCGTCCGATCACAGTCCCAGGATTCAGCACGGAACCACATCCAACCTCAACATGGTCTCCCAGCATTGCTCCAAACTTCTTAAGACCAGTCTCGATCTTTTCATCCCCATCTTTCACAACAACCAGCTTCTTATCCGATTTCACATTAGAACAGATCGATCCGGCTCCCATATGGGATTTATACCCAAGTACTGCATCTCCAACATAATTATAATGCGGAACCTGCACTTTATTAAAGAGCACCGCATTCTTAAGCTCTGTGGAGTTTCCCACAACTGCGCCTTCGCCAACAATGGCCTTGCCGCGGATAAAGGCACAGTGACGTACCTCCGCCTCCCTACCAATGATAGCCGGTCCGGTAATACTTGCAGTCGGCGCAACAGTAGCAGATTTTGCGATCCATACATTTTCACCTTTCTTCTCATATTCAGAAGGATCCAGTGTTTTTCCAAGTTTAATGATAAACTCTCCGATCTCCGGAAGAACCTCCCACGGATAAGTTTTTCCCTCAAAAAGCTCTGCCGCGATGGTCTCATTCAGATCCAGCATATTGCTGATGGTAAAATCTTTCATCATGATGATTTTTTTCCTCCCTGTCTGGAAGCACGCTCCGGCTTCCTGTAATTTACAGCGGCCGCGTCAAAGAACTGCCGCAGGTTGTACTGATAATTGCTTGCTTCCACCTGCTGGGTCCGCACCCGCACAAAATGTTCCAGTTTGTCCATATATTCCTGTTCCGTGATGCTTCCCTCTGACACGTAGGTGAGGCCTTTTTCCCAGCTTGCCGTAAGCTCCGGGTTCAGAAGCTGCCGGATAGAACAGTTTACCACATCAAAGATCATCTCCCCCAGAAGTGTGGGGGTGATCACCTGAGTTTTCTTATTCAGTGCCAGATATTTGATGTTAAAAAGTTTCTTTAGGATCTCCGCACGAGTGGCACTGGTGCCGATCCCGCTTCCCTTGATCTGGGCACGAAGCTCTTCATCTTCGATCAGCTGTCCCGCATTTTCCATGGCAAGGATCATGGAACCGGAATTGTATCGTTTGGGAGGCGAAGTCTCGCCTTCCTTGATACTTAAACCGTTCACAGGAAGTATATCACCCTTTTTCAGCTTCTGCAACGCCTCCAGAAGCACCGTATCACAGGAAACTTCTTCCTCTTCCCCGTTGCCGCCTTTCTCACTGTCGGAAGCTTTTTTCCGGGCAAAAGAGTTCGTGGCGATCTTCAGATAGCCTTCTTCTTTCAGAACTTTAAAAGAGGAAAAGAATGATTCCCCGTCCAGTTTCGTCACAAGGCTCACTTTCTGATAAACAGCCGGAGGATAAAAAATACATAAAAACCTCCTCACGATCGTCTCATACACTCTCTGTGCGGTAAGAGACACACTTCCCAGTGCATTCAGCCCCTGGCCGGTAGGAATAATGGCATAATGGTCTGTGATCTGCTTGTCATTCACATACCTGGTCTTCGCAATGTTTTTCCAGGATTCCATTCCCAGAACCTCTGCTGCCGCAGCTCCTGCCTGCTGATAATTTCGAAGGCCGGAAATATTCTTATATATCTCCTTGGCAACTGCTGTAGACAACACTCTGGCATCCGTTCTCGGATACGTCACCAGTTTCTTCTCATAAAGCTCCTGCACGATCCGGAGTGTTTCATCCGGACTGATCTTAAAGAGCTTGGAGCAGACGTTCTGAAGCTCCGCCAGGTTAAAAAGAAGGGGCGGATTCTTGTTTTCTTTTTTTCGCTCCACTTTCTCCACGGTACAGGAAAGGGGCTGGTTCACCATCAGCTGATCGATCAGCATCTGGGCATGTTCTTTTTTCTTGAAACCATTTTCTTTATAAAGATACGGGGACTGGAAATAACGGCTGCCTTCCACAGCCCTCCACTCTCCGTCAAAACTTTCGCCTGCAAGGGCAATGCTGCTTAAGACTCGGTAAAACGGTGTCTTCACAAAGACACGGATTTCCCGCTCTCTACGCACTACCATACCAAGGACACAGGTCATTACACGGCCTACCGCAATGGCCTGATATTTGGAATGGAGATAATTGGTCACACTGCTTCCGTAACGCAAGGTCAGCACCCTGGAAAAATTGATTCCCATAAGATAGTCTTCCTTTGCGCGGAGATAGGCAGACGCTGCCAGATTATCATACTCCGAGATATCTTTTGCTTCCCGGATCCCTCTTAAAATTTCTTCTTCTGTCTGGGAATCGATCCACACTCGTTTCTGGACTTTTCCCTTCACTCCTGCCATCTGGGCTACCAGACGGTAAATATATTCACCCTCACGTCCGGAGTCGGTACACACATAAATGGTCTCCACATCCGGCCGGTTCAGCAATCCTTTTACGATCTCAAACTGCTTTTTGACTCCGGGGATCACTTCATATTTAAATTCGCGCGGCAAAAAAGGCAGGGTATCAAAACTCCACCTTTTATACTTGATATCATATTTTTCGGGATAACTCATGGTAACCAGATGTCCTACACACCAGGTCACCACGGAATCTGCTGATTCCAGATATCCGTCTTTTCTCTGACCGTTGATCTTCAAAGCCTTCGCAAATTCCTGTGCCACGCTGGGCTTCTCCGCTATGTATAAAGCCTTTGCCATACTATTTATCTGCACTCATCTTTCTAAGCGGCCATGCCAGAAGCACGCCTCCGCCAACTATATTTCCCAATGTTACGATCACCATGCTCTTAAGCATAGCGCCGACAGACAATCCAGGCACCATACAGAATGCAACTGTAAAGATACCCATATTTGCAATACAGTGCTCAAATCCGCTGACAACGAAACCTGAAATACAGATCGTGATCATCAGGAATTTGCCTGACTCACTCTTCAGTTTAATGCCGCAGAGAACTGCAAGACAGACAAAGAAATTACAGAGCACCGCACGGAAAAACATCTGTCCTGCCGGAATACTGAGTTTTCCGTTTATAAATCCCGCAAAGTAATCTGCTGTACCGGACGCTCCGGCACCAACAAAGATCAGAGCCAGGATCAGGCATCCCACAAAGTTGCCGATGTAACTGATTCCCCAGACCTTGCCCACGTCTTTCCATGATACGCTCTTGTCATACGCACCAAATGCCATTACCAGATTGTTACCGGTAAACAGCTCTCCTCCTACCATTACGATCAGAAGAACCGCAATAGAGAACACCAGGGCTCCGAGGAATTTCCCCCATTCCGGGAATGTTTTGGAAAATACATTTCCTACTACATTACTATAGATCATCGCCACATCAATAAAAAATCCGGCCATGATCGCCCGCATAAAGTATTTTCCGAAATTGCTGTTCAGTAAATTAATCTTACCTTTCGCAGCGGTTGACAGCTTCTCTACATCCTCCCTGTTCATAAATAGCACCTCCACATATTTTTTAGCAAGCGTGGCACTTTGTTACTGCTTCTTTGTTCACAGTAACACGCTTTCCGGAAATCTGCTTGTTATATTGTAACACTTTACCATTTATTTCACAATAAAAATGCGAAAATTTCCAAAAATTTCTGGTTTGTTATACACAACAAACAATATCCACTTTATGCTAAAACACGATAGATGCCATCCCAGGCCAGTTCTTTTTCTTTCAGAAAAACTTCCGCTTCTTCCTCGGACTGTTCCACACATTTCCAGGCCAGCCCGCACTGGGCGCTGATCTCCGACGGGATCGGGATCAGTCTTCCCGGAAATTCTGCTTCCTTCGCCGTTTTTTCCATCTTCATGGCAGCTGTGGTCGTAGAAAACGTGACAACTGTGGTGATCACTTTTTTACGCATGTCTTTTTGTTCCTTCCACACACGCAAAAACAGGACACCGGAAAACCCGATATCCCGTTTCTGCTGATTTTTTATCTCTATGAAGAATTACCAGATTATTTTGCCTGGATATATCCTTTGGCTTTCAGAGTCTCTGCACAGAGAACAGCTCCGCCTGCAGCACCTCTTACAGTGTTGTGAGAAAGTCCGATAAACTTGTAATCGTAAACAGTATCCTCACGAAGACGTCCTACAGATACTCCCATTCCGTTCTCATAGTTTACATCCATCTGTACCTGCGGACGGTTGTCCTCCTCAAGATACTGGATGAACTGCTTCGGAGCGCTTGGAAGCTCAAGTTCCTGCGGAAGTCCCTTGAACTCTACCAGTTTCTGGATCAGCTGCTCTTTGGTCGGTTTCTTGCGGAATTTAACGAATACAGCTGCTGTATGTCCGTTGAGAACCGGAACACGTACGCACTGGCATGTGATCACCGGTGTGGTAGCCGGAACGATCACACCGTCCTCGATCTTCCCCCAGAGTCTTAACGGCTCTTTCTCGCTCTTCTCTTCCTCACCGCCGATGTACGGAATGATGTTGTGCTCCATCTCCGGCCAGTCTTTGAATGTTTTTCCTGCTCCGGAAATAGCCTGATATGTAGTAGCTACTACTTCGTATGGCTCAAACTCTTTCCATGCGGTAAGTACCGGAGCATAGCTCTGGATAGAGCAGTTCGGCTTAACAGCTACGAATCCGCGTTTTGTTCCGAGACGTTTCTTCTGGAACTCGATCACATCGAAGTGCTCCGGGTTGATTTCCGGAACTACCATCGGAACATCCGGTGTCCAGCGGTGTGCACTGTTGTTGGAAACAACCGGTGTCTCTGTCTTGGCATACTCTTCCTCGATTGCCTTGATCTCTTCTTTCGTCATATCAACTGCGGAGAATACAAAGTCAACAGTAGCTGCAACTTTCTCTACCTCGTGGATATCCATAACAACCAGTTTCTTTACTGCCTCCGGCATCGGAGTATCCATTTTCCATCTGCCGCCTACAGCCTCCTCGTAGGTCTTGCCTGCGCTTCTCGGGCTTGCTGCTACGGTAACCACCTCAAACCACGGGTGATTCTCCAGAAGAGAAATGAATCTCTGACCAACCATTCCAGTTGCACCTAAAATGCCGACTTTAAGTTTTTCACTCATAATAAAACTCTCCTCATCTTGTGTCCCTCTATGGCACACATTTGTCTTTTCTGTAAATACTATACCAATTTTTCGGAAAATGCAAGCATTATCTTAATTTTTTTCAAGATATTCCTTATTCTGAGCGATCACCTGCTCCATAACAGATGGTCCCGGTGCACCAAGAGTTACTCGTTTCTCCACACAGGTCTTCATACTGATCGCCTCGTAGATATCCTCCTCAAAAACAGGGCTGATCTCTTTGTACTCGGAAAGTGGAAGCTCATCCAGGGAGATTCCTTTATCCAGGCAGAGAAGAACCAGTCTTCCTACGATACCGTGGGCATCACGGAACGGTACGCCATGGTTTACCAGATAATCTGCGGCATCTGTTGCGTTTGTAAATCCTCTCTTTGCGCTTGCCTCCATATTTGCCTTATTGAACTGCATGGTGGAAACCATACCTGTAAACAGGGCGATACATCCCTTTACAGTATCAATGGCATCGAACGTAAGCTCTTTGTCTTCCTGCATGTCTTTGTTATATGCAAGGGGAATTCCCTTCATAGTTGTAAGGATAGATGTCAGTGCACCATAGACACGGCCTGTTTTTCCGCGGACAAGCTCTGCGATATCCGGATTCTTTTTCTGCGGCATGATACTGCTGCCTGTGCTGTATGCGTCATCGATCTCAACGAAACGGTACTCATTGGAATTCCACAGAATAATCTCCTCTGAAAAACGGCTCAGATGCATCATAATGGTAGAGAACGCACTTAAGAGCTCGATCACATAATCTCTGTCTGATACAGAGTCCATGCTGTTTCTGGTCGGTGCGTCAAAGCCAAGAAGCTCTGCGGTATAAGCACGGTCCAGCGGATAAGTGGTTCCTGCCAGTGCTCCGGCTCCAAGAGGACAGGTGTTCATTCTCTTACGGATATCAAAGAGTCTGTCACGGTCTCTCCTAAACATCTCAAAATATGCGCCTACATGGTGAGCCAGAGTTACCGGCTGTGCCTTCTGGAGATGGGTAAATCCCGGCATGTAGGTGTGTACATTCTCTTCCATGATCTTCTGCAGGGCAAGAAGAAGGTCTTTCAGCTCTTTGTCTGTCTCATCGATCTCGTCGCGGACATACAGTTTCATATCCAGAGCCACCTGGTCATTACGGCTTCTTCCTGTGTGGAGTTTCTTTCCGGCGTCTCCGATACGGTCGATCAGGTTTGCCTCCACGAAACTGTGGATATCCTCGTACTCGGATGTGATCTCAAGTTTGCCCTCTTCCACATCTTTAAGGATTCCATCCAGCCCTTCTGTGATCTGATCTTTTTCTTCCTCTGTCAGGATTCCCTGTTTTGCAAGCATGGCAACATGTGCCTTGCTTCCGCGGATATCCTGTTTATAAAACTTCTGGTCAAAAGAAATTGATGCATTAAAATTGTAAACCAGCTTGTCCGTTTCTTTTGTAAAACGGCCTCCCCATAACTGTGCCATAATATTCTTCCTCACTTTTCTTTTTTGCGGCAGAACTGTCTTCTCCGGGCGGACATGAGATCCGCCTCCCGGACGTCTGCACTTTTCTGTGTTAGTGTATCATATTTTTATGGAAATGCAAAGTTTTTCATACTTATACATACCATAAGTATTTTATACTGAGCATTTTTTTGATATAATAACCCCACGGATAAAATGGATAAACCGGAGGTATTTAATATGAGTATTCTTTCAGATACAGCACATGAAAATATGATAAATTCAGAAGCTGCTGTAACATATATTTTAAAAGCCCTGTTTTCAGATGTGTTTAAGTTTGACGGTACAACGGAAGTCATGATTTCCGAAAATATCAAGCGAGGATGTCCTCATATATGGAAGGATCCGAATTATCGCATAATATCAGATAAACTGTTTCACTGGTGGTTGTCTGATATGCCATATATTTATCTGGCTATGCTGGAAGATCAAAAATTTGTACCCGTATTATACGAAAATCTGAAAAAGATTGTCGAATATGACAAAAACCATTCTTTAGATGCAAGAGTATATGATGAAAACAAAAATGTTTTCTCTTCAAAATTATGCACAGGTACTGTTTTTCATGTTGATTTTACAAACTTCAATGAAACTCTGTACAAGAAATTACTTGCAGATCAGGAAAGATCCATGCATGCTTTAGATGATATCCGTGACCGGGTTGATGATTTTGTAAACGGCCTCTCCCCGTCCAAACGCCACCAGATTTCCTATATTGTCTGCAATTTCATGTACCTGCTGCTTGAATTGATGCATAATGATGATATATGTAACTGGTTTGAAGCAATCAGTAACTATTATCAGGATATGGCCCATGCCCATGCTGCAGTCTATAAGGAAGCATGTGATAACCCTGATGATTTTGCATAATGCTAAATACAGGACGGGAGATATTTTTTCCCGTCCTGTTTCTTTTTACGAAACTGTATTGTTTCTTCTTAATCCCCGGAATTTTCCAGGACTCTTTTTCTGTCTCTTTCCTGTGCTTCTCTTTTTGAAAAAACACAGCCGCAGTAATTCTGTCGGTACAGATCGTGCTCGTGGGACAGCTCAATGGAACGCTTGTAGCCATTCTTTTTCTTGAAATCCGAAGTCAGATGTGGCACTTTATAGATTTCTGCCAGCTCCTCACCGATCTCATTGATCTTCTGTGCATTTTTCAGCGGGCTGATGCTTAAGGTTGTGGTGAAATAATCATATCCGCCCTCCTTCGCCAGTTTCGCTGCCTCTTCCATCCGCAGACGGTAACACTTAAAGCACCGCTCTCCTCCTTCCGGAACATCCTCCAGTCCTTTTGCCATCTCATAAAATTCCTTCGGGTCATACCGTCCCTCCACCAGAGTTACCGGATGGATAAACTCCATCTCCCCGATAAGACGCCGAATCTCAGCCACGCGGTGTGCATATTCCTCCTCCGGTGCAATATTGGGATTATAAAAAAATATGGTGATCTCAAAATACTGCGACAGATATTCCATCACATAACTGCTGCAGGGTGCACAGCAGGCGTGAAGAAAAAGTCTGGGCGTTTTTCCCTCTTTCTGAATGTTTTCGATCAGTTTATCAAGCTCTTTCTGGTAGTTTCTTTTATTCAATGTTTGTAATTCCTTTCTCTCTGACTGTTTGGCGACAGGCACCGGCGTCTCCTTTTCTGCCATGCGCCTTCTCCTGTTTCAGACATATGATAATATTATACCATTATCTACAAAAAGGAGGCAATATCCATGAATCCCATCCTGAAAGTACGGGATGTGTGTCTTTCCTATCACACATTGTCCGGTGAGACACCTGCCCTTTCTCATATATCCTTTGACCTGATGCCCAGCGAATTTCTGTCCATTGTAGGACCCTCCGGCTGCGGCAAATCTACACTTCTCAATCTGATCGCCGGCCTTCTCGCCCCGGAATGTGGTTCCATTACTCTGGATGAAAAGCCGGTATCTGCCGGCAGTACCGCTGTAGGATACATGCTTCAGAAAGATCATCTTCTGGAGTGGCGCAGTATTTACAAAAATATTCTCCTTGGCCTTGAAATCCGTAAAGAACTCACTCCCGAAAAACTTTCTCATGCCGAAGAACTTCTCCGGATATATGGTCTTGACCGTTTCCGGGATGCCAGGCCCTCTCAGCTTTCCGGCGGTATGCGGCAACGTGCCGCCCTGATCCGGACCCTTGTGTTGAAACCGGAACTTCTGCTTCTGGACGAACCATTTTCCGCGCTGGATTATCAGACCCGCTTAAATGTCAGTGATGACATTGGAAAAATTCTCCGAAATTCCGGCAAACCTGCAATTCTGGTTACTCACGATATCCCCGAGGCCATCAGCATGGCAGACCGGGTACTGATTCTTTCTCCCCGCCCTGCCACTGTACAGAAAATTGTTGACATCCATCTGAATATCAATAACCGTACTCCGCTTTCTTCCCGAAATGCTCCGGATTTTAAAAAATATTTTAATCTCATATGGAAGGAGCTCAACGAAAATGCCTGAAATTTCCAGACATCAGAAACAATATCTTTTACAGTATAAAAAAGAAAAACGTCTGATCTTCACAGCACGAATTCTTCTCTTTGTCCTGTTTATGGGACTCTGGGAAATGTCTGCCAGATGCGGATGGATTGATTCCTTTATTTTCAGCAGCCCTTCCCTCATCGGAAAAACCTTTCTTTCCATGTGCAGGGATCAGTCTCTGTTTTCCCATATTGGAGTTACTCTGACAGAAACTCTTGTCAGTTTCTTTTTTGTTGTAATCCTGGGCGTGGGAACTGCCATTCTTCTCTGGTGTTCTCCAAAGACTTCCAGAATCCTGGAGCCTTACCTTGTGGTACTGAACAGTCTCCCGAAATCTGCCCTTGCACCTCTTCTGATTGTATGGCTGGGTGCCAATGAGCGAACCATTGTAGTTGCCGGCATGTCCGTGGCTATCTTTGGTTCTGTTATTAATCTGTACTCCGGTTTCTGCCAGGCAGATCCGGAAAAACTAAAACTGATTGAAACTCTGGGAGGCCACAAAAAAGAAAAACTGACAAAAATCATTCTGCCAGCTTCCCTTCCTCTGATCATCAGTGTTATGAAAGTAAACATTGGTCTCTGTCTGGTGGGTGTTATCATCGGCGAGTTCATCGGTGCCAGAAAAGGTCTCGGATATCTTATCATCTATGGAAGCCAGACTTTTAAACTCACCTGGGTTCTTATGTCCATTATGATCCTGTGTATTATTGCCATGGGACTGTATGCAGTGCTTAATCTTTTGGAAAAATATATACAAAAGCGATAAAATGGTAACTTACAAATTCTTAAAACAAAAAACACGCTGCCAGTTAAATACTGTCAGCGTGTTGTAATTCTGTTTTATTTTCCCATAAAATCTGTGCAGAATTCTTCCCACGGTACCGGTCTGGAATAATAAAATCCCTGAATTTCATCACAGTCCAGTTCCCGGAGAATTTTTACCTGACTGGCCGTTTCCACCCCTTCTGCAAGTACCTGCATTCCCAGACTGTGTGCCAGGGCTATGGTATGGCGGATCACTTCTTTTCCTCTCGGATTTTCTATGTAATCAATCAGGCTCTTGTCCAGTTTCAGCGTATCAAAGGGCAGCTGGTTTAAACTTGTCATGGAAGAATATCCGGATCCAAAATCATCCATATGAAGTTCAAATCCGGCATTTACCATCTCCTCTGTAAGCTCTTTAATCTGCACATTATAAAGAGCTGCTGTCTCTGTAAGTTCAATAGGCACTGCGAAAAATGGAATACCATTCTCCTCTACAATATGTACATAACGCAAAATCATATTTTCGTAGTGGATACTTGCCCTGGAAAGATTCACCGAAATAGGGATCAGCTTTTTCCCTGACCTCATAAGTGTTTTCTGAATCTCACATACTTTATTAAACACATATTCATCCAGGCGTACAATCAATCCATCCTTCTCATAAAGTGGAATAAATTCACCTGGAGATACCATAGAGCCATCTTTTTTCTTCCATCGTACAAGTGCTTCCGCACCTGCGATTTCTTCTGTTACTACATTATATTTAGGCTGGAGATAAACCACAAATTCTTCATTGCGGATAGCTTCATCAAACTCATTTTCCATCATCCTGTCACGGATATGTTTCCGCCCCATCTCCTCATCATAAAAAGCAAACGAATGCTCATAGTCATTCTGTATACTCTTCATGGCAAGAAATGCCCTGTCACAGATCAAAGTCAGCGGTAATGTCTTATCCACATTTTCATAAATACCATAATTCACAGCCAGATTTGAAATGGGAGCCCTCTCTGCAATCCTGTGAATAGCAGCTTCCACCTTTTCTTCTGCAAGGTTCAGATCTCCATATACAATAGCTACAAACTGATCTCCACCATATCTGGCTACCATTCCACTGTGAACCTGTTTTTTGTATGCATCTCCGAGATATGCCAGAACCTGATCTCCTGTTTTTTCTCCGTAGGTACCATTAATCCACTTGAAATTTTTGACATCTGCCACAACCACATGAAACTTCTGGTCATTTTTGACACGCATCAGTGTCTTTGCATGATGAAAAAATGCCTGGCGGATATAAAGTCCTGTCAGCTCATCGTATTCCAGTGCAGACAGAACAATCGCAGATTCCCGAAGCTTGATTACACTATTGATCTTTCCCTTCACAATCCGGACATTGTAAGGCTTCCGGATAAAATCGACTGCCCCCAGTTCCAGACAGCGAACCTCATCTTCCGGACGGTTGCTTCCTGTTATTACAATTACCGGAACAGAGGAAAGCATCATATCATCCCGGATTCTGTCCAGAAACTGAAATCCGTCGCAGATTGGCATACTTACATCCAGAAGCACTGCGGAAATATCACGGTAATTCTCTCCCAGCAGCTTCAGTCCCTCTTCTCCGTTAACTGCGGTCATAACTTCATAACTGTCTTCCAGAAGCTCTGCCAGAAGTTTCCGATTCAGCTCATTATCTTCTATTATAAGAAGCTTTCTTCTGGAGGACGGTCCCCCCGGTTCCAGAATGGATTCCATTTCACTGTGCTGAACATCCATATCTTCATTGGCAAAAGCCAGAACAATCGCTTCAAAATCATCTGCCTTCCCAATTCTTGCACATTTTACATAGTAATAATGTGTAATTCCGTCCCTTCTCACCCTATAGTGGATCATAAACTGGGAAACCTTTTTCAGACGCTGACAGATTTTGTCAAAATCCAGCATCTGCCTCATTCTGGTCTTATCCTCAGACGCAACATTATCTTCTATGTAAATGTCCACTACTTTTTCGTAAGGTTCCTCACGGATCAGGCTTTCACTTACTCCACCAAGTACAGGATTATGAAAACGGAATACCTGTATTTCATGTGTGGCACAGTTTACAGAATAAATATTGCTGTAGTCCTTGCCCAGCACATTGATGATTCCCAGCAGCAGAGGATTCTCTCCATTATTGGTAATTCCTCTGTATGTTTCTTCTGTTGCTTCTGCCGCCGAAAATATCATCGCATGTCCCAGTTCTCCGGACTCCAGCTGAATTTCCACTGCATCAATGGATCTCAGAACCTTTTGCTTCGTTTTCAGATAGTTCTTCGGACCTTCAATACCGTTAACAACCGGGCATTCCGCACATGGATTCTCTTCATGCATCAGACATCGATAACACTTTTCTCCCTTTTTCAGCTCCGGGTATATAATTTCTGCCGCATGGTTATAGCTGACTATATTATAATCTGCATCTATTACATACATTCCCGACGCATTCTTGCCCACTTTTTTACACCTCCAGGACCCTTGTACTTTTCTGCTTCCGGTTCTCTCCTGTCCATACTGACAAAAAAATGTTTCTGGGAAATTGACAGAGACTTCTGTCGTGACACCTCACAGATAGATCAAAATGGTCGCCAAAATTTCATAGTTATGCAATAATAATATACTCTTTTTACAACAATAGCAAACATTTTTTCATATAGTTCTCCGTTTTTCCCATATTTTTCATATGATTCCAGCAGATTTTCGCAATCTGCTTCGCTGTCTGCTCAGCTTATATAGATGTAACCAGCAATCCTGCATTTAAAAGTGTTACAATTCCCGCAATCGTCCATAAGGTTACCTTTAATCTGGTACTGTTGGCATATTTTCCCATAACTCTGGTGGACGATGTAAGATATATCTGTGTAAAAACAGTGATGGGCAGCTGCATTCCCAGGAGCATCTGCGAATAGATCAGTCCATCAAAAGGTGAACGGACCAGAAGAATCAGCAGCGCAGCGGGAACCATTGTTATCAGTACACCCTGTCTGGTTTCTTTTGTACTGATATCATATGGTTTATTAAAAATTCCCGAAAAAATAGTCCCGCCTGCCATTCCGGCTGTAATACTGGAAGAAAGACCTGCCAGAAGAAGTGCCAGGGCAAAAATCACAGAGGCTCCTTTGCCCAGAAGCGGAGTCAGCATATTTCCTGCCACAGACAGATCATTAACTGCGCCTTCCCCTTTTCTGTAAAAAGTCGCCGCTGCCATCAGAATCATTGCACTGTTGATCGCCCAGCCAATAATCATGGAAAAAAGCGTATCCTTAAACTCATATTTCAGCTGTTTCTGAATCACCTCTTCCTCTTCCAGATTCCACTGCCTGCTCTGAATTACTTCGGAATGAAGGAAAAGATTGTGCGGCATTACAACTGCTCCCAGGACACTCATAATCACAGGCATGGAATTTTCCGAGAAATATGGTTTCACCCATCCTGACACTGCCGCCGGCCAGTCAATATCTGATATACCAATCTCAACCAGAAAAGAAAAACCAATCAGAGAAACAAACAATATAATCAGTTTTTCAATTTTTTTATAGGCATTTGTAAACTGGCATACCAGTACTGCCAGCAGTATCACCATACTTCCCACCCGGACAGGAATATGAAACAGCATCTCAAGAGCTATGGCACCTCCCAGGATTTCTGCCATGGCTGTCGCAACCGCTGCTGCCACCGCTGTCCAGAGTACTATATTTTTTACTGTTTTATTCATATAGCGGCTGGCGGCTTCCGAAATACAAAGGCCCGTAACAATTCCCAGATGAGCCGCATTATGCTGCAGAATAATCAGCATAACCGTAGACAATGTCACCATCCACAGAAGACTGTATCCATAGCCGGAACCTGCAGCTATATTGGATGCCCAGTTTCCCGGATCAATAAATCCCACCGTTACAAGCAGCCCCGGGCCTACATATTTCAGAAAATCAAGACTGTTTTTCCCCACTGATTTCAGATATTTTCCCATATGGCATGTCTACCTTTCTTTATGTTAGTTTTAACTAACTGTTTCAGACATACATTACCACATCCATTCCGTTTCGTCAATCCTGTATTTATTTCATCCGAAAAGACTTTCCTCTGACTGGTAAGTCTGCCAGCTCCGCCAGACGCCTGATCCCTGCATCTGCAATGGATACCGCACTTTCCACATGATTAAAATCTGTGGCACTGTAATCAAAAAGAATATTTCCCTGGGCCTCAAATTCCTCATCTCTCTCCCAGAAAAAGAATCTCATTGGCATGCATTCAAAAGCCCTGATTTCATAGCCCACATCTCCCTGTGGAAGTTCTTTTCCTCCAAGTTTGCCAAAGGCCTCCCGAAGTTCTTTTTCATGCCCGGAAAACGTAGCTCCAAACACATCCGTCTCCCCGACCTTATAGGCCGGAGCAAATGGTCTTGCATTGCGAAGATCTGCAAAAGGTACCCACTTATTCATAAAAAAAGCTCCTTCTTTTGCATATCCAAGAAGTGTATAGATATTCAGCATTTCCGTTGTATCTGGTTCCCGCTGGCCATCCATACTGCAGATCCTTCCATTTTTCAGGCTGATTCCGTATTTTCGCCCGAAATGGACCAACGTAAAAAAACCCTTTTCTTCTTTCAATTCCGGAACCCGCTTTCTTAAATTCTCCAGATCCATTTTCATGAATTTATCTGCCCAGTCTTCACATAGCTTTACATAGTTGGAAATTTTTTCATCTTTCATCTTATTTTCTCCCTCTGTTATTCCCAAATAGTTCTTCGCCGGATACTTTTGTCCGAATAAAATCTTTTTTTCAGAATACACTTTTTCCTCTTCTTACGCAAGCAAATCCGGATTCTGGATGTTTTTTCACCATTTTATCTGAATTTCAGGACCGGCTTTGACCGTTTCTTTCTATTCCGACAAATTACCTGTCAATTTTTTCAAATTCGCACAAAATTTTAACACAAAAATAACGTTTTTTTGCACAAAAAACTGGATTTTCAATCCCAAAAGGTGTATAATATGAACAAAGTTTATTGTTTTTAAGTTAAAACACTTCTGACAATAAACAAGAAATGAAAGTGAGGATTCGCCATGAAACAAAACAGTATGTTAGCAATGATTCTGGCCGGCGGAAGAGGAAGTCGTCTTCACGAGTTGACGAATAAAGTTGCCAAGCCAGCCGTTGGTTATGGTGGTAAGTATCGCATCGTGGATTTTCCGCTCAGTAACTGTGCCAACAGCGGCATTGATGTCGTAGGTGTACTGACACAGTATGAATCAGTTTTACTGAACAGCTATGTAGCAGCCGGTGGCCGCTGGGGCCTTGATGCCAAGGACAGCGGAGTTTATGTACTTCCTCCACGTGAGAAGGCGGATGCCGGTCTGGATGTATACCGTGGAACAGCTGATGCGATCTCTCAGAATATTGATTTCATCGACTCACAGAACCCGGAATACCTTCTGATCCTTTCCGGTGACCACATCTATAAGATGAATTATGCAAAGATGCTTGATGACCATATCCAGCATAAGGCAGATGCGACTATTGCAGTTATCGAGGTTCCCATGAAGGAAGCCAGCCGTTTCGGTATCATGAACACCGGTGAAGATGACCGCATCGTGGAATTTGAGGAGAAACCGGAACACCCGAAGAGCAATCTTGCCTCCATGGGTATCTACATATTCAACTGGAAGCTTCTGCGCAAGCTCCTGCTGGCTGATATCAAGAATCCTGATTCCAATCACGATTTCGGTAAAGACATCATCCCTACACTCCTTGCACAGGACAAGGCACTCTACGCCTACAAGTTCAAAGGCTACTGGAAGGATGTAGGAACCATCGATTCCCTCTGGGAAGCAAACATGGATCTTCTCAGTCCTAACAGTGAACTGGATCTTAACGATCCTACCTGGAAAATCTACACTGAGGATGCTACCTCTCTTCCACAGTATATCTGTGATACCGCTGTGATCAACACTGCTTTCATCACTCAGGGCTGTGTTGTAGAAGGTGAGATCACCAACTCCGTACTTTTCACAGGTGTCAAGGTCGGTCCTGGTGCCAAGATCATCGACAGTGTCCTGATGCCGGGTGTTGTTGTTGAAGCAGGTGCCGTTGTCCAGCGTGCTCTCGTTGCAGACGGAGTCGTGATCGGTACCAATGCTCGTGTCGGTTCCAAGGACAGTGAGCACATCGAACTTGTATCAAAACGTGTAAAGGGGGCTGAGTAATATGTTTAAAGCATTTGGAATCGTGAATTCCTCAGAAAGAAATATCCATGTGGAGGGGCTTCAGGACTACCGTGCGATCGGCGCCTTTTCATTTCTCGGAAGATATCGTGTCATCGACTTCCCGATCTCAAATATGACCAACAGCGGAATTGAGTACATTCAGGTCTATGTAAAGAACAAACCCCGTTCTCTTGTAGAACATCTCGGAACCGGACGTCACTACAACATCAACTCCAAGAGCGGTAATCTCCAACTCCTCTTTTCAGAGCATTTCGGAGTCAACGATATCTATAACACCGATATCGACAACTACTACTCCAATCTGGAGTGCATCGAAGCAGTTCATTATCCGTATGTTGTTATCGCTCCGAATTACATGATCTACACCACCGACTATTCCAAGCTGATCGATGCCCATATCGAATCCGGTGCAGATGTGACCATGCTTTATCATTCCGTTGATAATGCCAAGGAGAACTATCTGAACTGCCACATCCTGAACCTGAACCGTCAGAAGGGTGTTCTCTCCATTGAGCACAACCACGGCAATGCAAAGAACCGCAACATTTTCATGGATACCTACGTAATGAGCAAGGAGCTTTTCATCAGCCTCATCCATAAGGCAAAAGAAATCTCCTCTCTTTATACCCTTGCAGACGTGATCAATGCCGGCTGCAGAGACGGTGAGCTGGATGTGCGTGGTATATCTCATCGCGGATATTTTGCATCGATCACTGATTTCAAGAGCTATCACGATGCAAATATGGATCTGATCGACTACAAAACTGCAACCGATCTTTTCCATGATAACTGGCCGATCTATACACGCACCAATAACTCCTGCCCGACCCATTATTTTGACACAGCTAATGTTTCCAACTCCGTTATCTCCAACGGCTCCATGATCGAGGGAACTGTAGAGAATTCCATTGTCGGACGTGGCTGTACCATCAAAAAGGGCGCTGTTATCAAGAACTGTGTAGTTCTTGCAGACTGCACCATCGGTGAGAATGTCCATATCGAAAATCTGGTCGTAGACAAGCATGCCAAGATCACACATGCCAAGGAGATCATCCGTCCTGCTGGTGAGCCTGGCTACATCAAACGTAACGATACACTGTAATATTCATATAATAAGGCCTCCGGTTCCTGTGTTACGAACCGGAGGCCTTATTTATCTCTGCGCTCAGCTGAGCATATGAATCCATCATTTCAGAACAGACTGGATCCATTTCAACGCATTATCTTTATTCTTCACATTACCCGGAAGACAGATGCACACCGGATCATAGCTCAGACCAAATTCCTCTGCAACACTGCTGCCGTCAAGCTCCAAATGCTGATCATCCACAGCGCCCAGAGACTCAAACACCTCATCCCCAAACGTTTCCCTGAGATCTGCATACATCCCGCTGTCCTTCTCATGTTCATAGAGCTCCTTCGGCATGATCAGGACATCAACGGTAGCACTCTGGATTTCCGTCACATATGCGATCCTGGCATAGTAATCAAAATCCTCTCCTGTCTCGTCCGTCATCAGATTCTGCGCCACACTGACTTCTGCATATTTATCCTCTGTTCCCAGTGTCTTCAAAACATCCTCTTCCACCTTCTCAGAGTCATAATTCCCTGCATTCACCACCGCAATGGAAAGCACCGTCTTCATCTGTGCGTGCCGGTAAATATTCACTCCCAGACAGACTCCGCCAATGGCAAGAAGCACGCACAGCATATGTATCTTATAATACATCCAGATATACTGAATCTTCTTACCTGTTCCCATTCCCTTCAGTTTCTCTCTTTCGATCCGGCGGCGTTCCTTCTTCGTCAGATCTGTTTCGTTGGGCATCTCCGGATTCAGTACACTCTCATCGTGTCCGTCACTGCCGGCCTCCGCTCTGTTTTGTAAATCCATAAAAATCTCCTTTTTCTTTCATGTCTCAGTATTTTTTACCCTGAAGCAGGATATTACAGTCGATTTCCCCGCATCCTTCGGGGGAGTACTGTGACTTATCAATAAAGGATATTTTAGCATATTTTGGTACAAAATCACAGCGCATAAATATGAAAATACCATAAACTCCTCTATTTCCGGCAGATCCTCATTCCATATCCATACATTACCGCCACAGCAGTCACAAAAACACAGACCATCACCGGTCTCATCCACAGATATAAAAGATTTTTTTCAATTCCTGCTGCCACAGCCACATCCTTAAGGATATCTGCCACACAGAGATGGAACAGATAAATAAAAAACGCATATTTCTGACCGATGGCTACCGGAAGCTCGGGCACTTTCCGATCCTTTTCCATGATCGCAATAAGAAAAAGTCCCACAGCCATAAGTACTGAACCCATAAATAATTCCTGTTTGCCAAAATACCGGTATTCCAGCAGACTTACGATTACGCCGCCAGCTGCCGTGCCATACAAAAGAAGCACTTTTTTTCCGGCAAACCAGTCTTCCAGCTTTTCCTGATGTCTGTGTATCAGATGTCCCAACATAAAAAACGGAAATCCGGTAAACAGATAGTTTCGAAACTGCATAACACGGAAATGCTTTTCCGGGAACAGGAAGGTCGAAAATTCCTCCATTCCGAAATGGATCAGAAGAAGCACCGGTATCAGAACATATGCCTGCTTACAAATCCGGAATCTTGCTGCCAGGGCAAAAAGAAGATAACAATAGAGCAGTGCCGGGAGAAACCACAGATGCCATTTCACCTGAGAGCTGTTATTATATAGAAGAAACTGGCGAATATGTTCCCCCGAAACCAGGGCTTCCAGCCATTCCTTCTGGCTTGCTCCGTCGATGTGGTTCTGGATCAGCTCCCACAGACAGCAGACCGGAAATGCCACAAGCATCAGCTTCAGAACATGCCGGATCTTTTTTCCGGTTCTTATAAATTCCGTATCATCGCCACGGAAACAAAAATATCCGGATACCATAAAAAACACAGGTACTGCAAATCTGGCAAGTACATTGGCTATGATTCCGGCATTTCCCGGAAAATGGACGTGAAGAAGCACAACTGCATAAGCACAGATCGCCTTTACCATATCCAGAGTACGGTTTCGCATAAAAATTACTCCTTTTTATATCGAACGCTTATCCCGGAAATATGATTCCGGGGTTCCTTTTTTTCGAAACGATATACTAACAAACCAGCAGAATTTTGTCAATGCTGTTTTTCTCCTGTACGGTTTGCTCTTATACGTTTTACTCTTGTACGGCTTCCGGATCTGAATTATAATTCTTTTATGACTTCTATGACAGGATGTTTGTTATTTTCTCAGAAAGGATTCTATTTTTTATGAAAAAAGACGGCTACTATTCTTCCGGCGAATTTGCACGCATGGCACATGTAACTCTGCGTACTGTCCGCTATTATGATAAACAGGATATCCTGAAACCCTCTCTCGTTACCGAATCCGGCGCACGTTTTTATACAGACGAGGATTTTGCAAGGCTTCAGCAGATCCTCCTTCTGAAATACCTGGGCTTTTCCCTGGATGACATCCGTGAAATGACCATCGGTGATTCCGATTATCATTTCATGCTGAATTCTCTGAATATCCAGCTTCGTCTGGTCCGTGACCGGATCGAACAGATGCAGCTGGTGGAAAAAGCGATCCAGGATACCGCACAGATGATAAAGGAACAGCACACCATTGACTGGAGCCAGATGCTGAACCTGATCCACCTGACCGGCATGGAAAAAAGCCTCAAGAATCAGTATCAGAATGCCACCAACATTTCCTCCAGGATCAACCTCCACAGCCTGTACTCCCAGAACAAACAGGGATGGTTTCCCTGGATCTTTGAGCAATGCCGGATCTCACCCGGTCTTCGTATTCTGGAGCTGGGCTGCGGGGACGGAACGTTATGGACCGACAACCTTTCCCTTCTGCCGGAGGATATCTCCATCACACTTTCCGATATTTCCAGCGGTATGCTCCGTGATGCCAGACGAGCCATCGGTTCCTCGGATACCCGGTTTGCATTCCGGGCCTTTGACTGCCGAAAAATCCCCTGCAAGGACGAAAGCTTTGATCTGGTGATCGCCAATCACGTGCTTTTTTACTGCGATGATATTCCCTCCGTCCTGAAGGAAGTCCGCCGTGTCCTCGCTCCCGGCGGAAGATTTCTCTGCAGTGCTTACGGAAAGGCACATATGCAGGAGGTCAGCCAGCTGGTGCAGGATTTTGATGAACGGATCGTGCTTTCCGCAGACCGGCTTTATGAACGGTTCGGACGTGAAAACGGCCAGAGTATCCTGGCGCCTTTTTTCCCAAAGGCTCAGTGGCTTTCTTATGAAGACTGCCTTCTGGTCCAGGATGCGGAGCCGCTGATCTCCTACGTCCTCTCCTGCCACGGCAACCAGAATCAGTATATATTGGACCGTTACAAGGAATTCCGGGCCTACACCGCCAGAAAAACTGCCAAAGGATTCCGCATTACCAAGGATGCCGGCGTATTTCTTTGTGAAAAATAGCCAAAAATAAAAAATATGAAAAAAGCTCTTGAAGGTGACCTTGCGTCACCTTTTATAATACAGTTACAGTAACAAAGTTATGTGCAGGCACGACTTATGCTGCACATCATCACGCAAAGGAGAAAACATATGAAAGGAATTATTTTAGCCGGAGGCTCCGGAACACGTCTTTACCCGCTTACCATGGTGACCTCCAAACAGCTTCTGCCGATCTTTGACAAACCGATGATCTACTATCCTATGTCTGTTCTTATGAACGCAGGCATCCGTGATATCCTGATCATCTCCACCCCGCAGGATACCCCGAGATTTGAGGAGCTTCTCGGTGACGGCCATCAGTTCGGTGTCAACCTTACCTATGCTGTACAGCCAAGCCCGGACGGACTTGCTCAGGCATTTATCATCGGCGAGGAATTCATCGGCAACGACACCGTATGTATGGTCCTTGGTGACAACATTTTCGCAGGACATGGCCTCAAAAAGCGCCTGAAAGCTGCTGTAGACAATGCAGAAACAGGCAAAGGTGCCACTGTTTTCGGATACTATGTAGATGATCCGGAGAGATTCGGTATTGTAGAATTTGACCATGAAGGCAAGGCTATCTCAATTGAAGAGAAACCGGAGCACCCGAAGAGCAACTACTGTGTCACAGGTTTATACTTCTATGACAATCGTGTCGTAGAGTATGCAAAAAATCTGAAACCAAGTGCCAGAGGCGAACTTGAGATCACAGATCTGAACCGCATCTATCTGGAAAAGGGCGAATTAAACGTAGAGCTTCTCGGACAGGGATTCACATGGCTGGATACAGGTACACACGAGAGCCTTGTGGAAGCCACCAACTTTGTAAAAACAATGGAAAGCCACCAGCACCGCAAAATCGGTTGCCTGGAAGAGATTGCATATCTCAATGGCTGGATTACAAAGGAAGATGTGCTGAAGGTTTATGAAATACTGAAGAAAAATCAGTATGGTCAGTACTTAAAAGACGTTCTGGACGGTAAATATCTGGATGTATTGCACTAACCGAAGCTTTTAGACCTGTACAAGCGAATTCGCAGTCAAGTGAGTGATATATCAAATTTTCAAACAGTTATTTGATATATCACCCGCCATGCAGCAAGGCGGATAATTTTATCTGCCTGACTCTATAACAGAATCTTACAGATATTCATATTATATATTTTTTAAGGAGAATCACTATGAACATTATTGTAACCGGCGGTGCCGGATTTATCGGAAGCAACTTTATTTTTCACATGTTAAAAAAATACCCAGATTACCGCATCATCTGTCTGGACTGTCTGACCTATGCAGGAAACCTTTCCACTCTTGCACCTGTCATGGACAACCCAAATTTCCGTTTCGTAAAAGAAAGCATCACCGACCGCGAAGCAGTTTACAAACTTTTTGAGGAAGAACACCCTGATATGGTTGTAAACTTCGCTGCAGAGAGTCACGTTGATCGCTCCATCGAAAACCCAGAAGTTTTCCTTACCACAAATATTATCGGTACTGCTGTTCTCATGGATGCCTGCCGTAAATACGGAATCCAGCGTTATCATCAGGTTTCCACAGATGAGGTTTACGGAGATCTTCCTCTTGACAGACCGGACCTCTTCTTCACAGAGGAAACTCCGATCCATACAAGCAGCCCGTACAGCTCCTCCAAAGCAGGTGCTGACCTTCTTGTTCTCGCATACCACAGAACCTACGGCCTGCCTGTGACCATCAGCCGCTGCTCCAACAACTACGGCCCATATCACTTCCCGGAAAAGCTGATTCCTCTGATGA
>ERZ827522.1314-NODE-1314-length-22489-cov-13.514219_pt1 | contig 22489 bp, 20 predicted proteins | sample MGYA00519580_ERZ827522 | MGnify/ENA primary metagenome ERZ827522 (study PRJEB31778, sample SAMEA3449340) | human gut metagenome | biome: human gut; feature: human-associated habitat; material: faeces | place: United Kingdom | collected 2010/2012 ... | reverse complement strand
TGTAAATGCAGGAACTACATAACAGCCATTTGTATCTTTTACTTTTGAAGCCATATATTCAGAATCTGGTGATGAATCTACCAGTCTCATCTCGTCTCTTAACCACTGGATTGCTGCTCCTGCAACAAAAATAGACCCTTCTAATGCATAATTAACTTCTCCATCTAAGCCCCATGCAATGGTTGTGATCAGTCCATTATCAGAAAATACTGGTTTTGTTCCTGTATTCATTAACAGAAATGCCCCTGTTCCATATGTATTTTTGGCCTCCCCTGCTGTAAAGCATGTCTGACCAAACAATGCTGCCTGCTGATCTCCTGCTGCTCCTCCGATTGGAATTTCTTTTCCAAAATAACTTTCGTCTGCCATTCCATAAACTTCACTGGATGGTCTTGCCTGTGGCAGCATACATTTGGGGATATCTAATTCTTTTAAAATCTCATCATCCCATTCCAATGTATTAATATTAAATAACATAGTTCTTGCAGCATTTGAATAATCTGTAACATGAACTCTTCCTTTTGTCAGTTTCCAGATCAGCCATGTTTCTACTGTTCCAAATAAAAGATCTCCTGCCTCTGCTTTTTCACGTGCTCCTGGTATGTTGTCAAGAATCCATTTTACTTTTGTTCCACTAAAATAAGCATCGATCATTAATCCTGTTTTTTGTCGGAATTTCTCTGTCAGACCTTTTTCTTTTAGCTGATCACAATACTCAGATGTTCTTCGGCACTGCCAGACAATTGCATGATACACAGGTTCTCCTGTATTCTTATCCCAGATGATCGTTGTCTCTCTCTGGTTGGTAATACCGATTGCTGCAATATCCTCTGCTGTCGCATTGATCATGTTCATCGCCTCAACTGCAACACCGAGCATACTTGCCCAGATTTCATCTGCATCATGTTCCACCCAGCCCGGCTGTGGGAAGTACTGTGTAAATTCCCTCTGTGCCACGCTGCACATCTCACCTTTCTCGTTGAACAGGATACATCTGTTGCTTGTGGTTCCAGCATCCAGTGCCATTACATATTTTGCCATACTTTTTCCTCCTCTTTCTTTTGGCTTTATTTAATATTTAAACTGCTCCCCCCAGAGCATTATAAATATTCGTAAAATTGATTGTTCTTTTTTTCTATTGAAATATATTATTTTTTACCTTACATATTCCAGACTTTATGGTTTGTGGATGATACCGCCATCGCACCCGCTGACAATGCTCCCATCACGTCTTCTTTATCTGTGATCAGCCCTCCTGCAATGATGGGTACTTTTACCGAATGACTAATCTGTGCAATGATCTTAGGCATCACTCCCGGAAGTACCTCGATAAAATCCGGTTTTATCATGTGCTGCTGTTGTCTGATATTTTCAAATGCCATTGAATCCAGTAAGAAAACACGGAGTACTGTATACATAGACATTTCTTTTGCTTTTTTGATCAGTGACGGCTTCGTGGAAATGATTCCATCCGCTTCAGTCTGCTCCTTAATAAATTCAACTGCAATCTCCTTTGGACTTAAACCACTGATGAGATCCATATGCACCATCGCGATCTTACCTGCATCCCGTATCGTCTTTACAATTGAGCCAATAGAACAGACATCCCCGAATAAAATAAAAATGACTCTGATATCATCATGTTTACAGCATTCCTCCACATCTTCCATACTTTTTACTGCTGCAATAATTGGATTATCCTCAACTGCTTCATAAAAATTCTGATTCATGCTTTCCCCTTCCCAGATACCTTTTTCCTATTTCATATGTATACAACTGATGATCATCTCATGACGTTTTTGCATTGCAGTTTTAATATAACATAAAAAAGAGCGACAATACCAACGGCTTCATCGGCCGTTCTATTCGCTCTCCTGTCATTGCTCTCTTATTGAACTGTCTGCATCATATCATAATGCATAATGCAATGCAATACTTTCTTGATGTTATTTATCATTTTTGTTTGTGTTTTACAGTTTTTTCTATATATTATTGTATATAATACACAATTTTGTTTCATTTTCTTATATATCTTTGTTATATTTTTATCAATGTATCATATTTCGTTTCATTCCACCTGAAAATCATCCAAAGCAGACTTCTTCCCTGTCATTTTCCCCCGTGTGTCAGGATGCCCCGCCCAGACTTTCTAACTTTTCCTCACATTCCTGCGCCGTGCGTGCTCCCATGCCTAAATCCATACCAAAGATTCCATATTCGTCTCCTGCTGAAAGTCCGGCGATCTTAATGTCTCCATCTTTATTATCCTGAAATAGCAACGTAATACAGGTAGAATTGCCCGGTATCACATTGTATCTCTGATAGATTCTGACCGTAACATCCATTCCCTTGGACGTCATGCTGTATTCATCCCGGAAATCTAATTTATGCTTTCCTTCTTTCAACAGCATATCTGTATTTTGGATCACATCCTTCAAATTACCATGAACTACCTTCTCAAATACAGCCATATGACACGCCTCCCCCACAATGTTTTTCCTGCGCAGCTACTATTTAAAACTGATTTATAACAATTTTACATCATTGATTTTGTAACGTCAATTACGCCGCCAGCACTTCAAGCACCGCCTCCGCCAGCTTTTTATGACCTTCCTCATTCAGATGTTCCCTGTCCTCCTTACTCGGCTCAGCCACATCGGATGCTGCAAGGAAATCACAGCCATATTTTTCTGCCACTTTCTGATAAACTGCTTTCAACCCCTTCGATACCTCCACGGACTTTTCATTAAACTCAGGATCATACCCCTGCTCCCAGACACCTTCCCCAAGCTGTATCGGAGAGATCAGTAAGATCCTGATATTCTTATCTGCCTTGCGGATCTGCTCCACCAGACGCTCCACGCCAAGACCGATCACCTCTGCAGAAGCATTGTAAAATGTCTTGCAGTCATTCGTTCCAAGCATTAAAACAACGCGGTCCACCGGCGCATGGCTCTCCAAAAGAGTCGGCAAAAACGCTGCACCTTTTCTGCCCTCGCGCAGCTCATCCTCAAAAACTGTCGTCCTGCCGCACAGTCCTTCCTCAATGATGCGGCAGCCTTTTCCATATAACTGCTGTTCGATCAGCCCTGTCCATCTTGTATCTCTGCCGTAGCGGTTTTTCGTTCCCGGTATCAATCCATAAGTGTTGGAATCTCCAAAGCATAATATTTCTTTCATAGTAATCTCCCTTGCTTGTGAAAAATGTATTTTTCACACTATCCTTTTCTGTTCTGTCTTTTATCTGAAGTATTGTATATTTTTGTTTTCTTATTTCCTACTATATTAATATGAATACTATGTTTTGTCAACAAAAAAATATGGTGACAGAAAACCCTATCCTTAACAGGATAGGGTTACAAATCCAATATTTATAAGGCAGATCAATGCAAGCAGTGTCACCGCCAGCTTTCCACCTGTCTGCTTTAATTTTTCTTCCACAGCATCTTCCATACGGTAAATGCAAAACATTGTCACAAACAACAATATAAAATACAGGGTAATATAAACACGCTCACCGGAAACATAGATCGTCGCCATAAATCCAAGGATCATGCCTGCACCAAATCCGCATCCCAACATAAGAAGCGCGTAAATATACTCTATCGGCTGCTCTCCCAGGATAATCCACAATGCATAAAGCATCGCCGCCACTGTGACTGCAAGATACACCATCGGAAGCCAGGTAGAAAGCGTGCCCCAGCTCCATTCTGTGATCTCCTGCGGCATGACAAACAGACCTGATAATCCCGGATAAGCAGTACGCATTGCCGTCTGCCCGAATAAAATCAAGACCGGTAACGCAGAAATAATGGTCTTTTTATAGTCATCCGTTTTTACATAGACAAGCATTGCAAGCACCAATGCAACTGTCAGAAATACGGCATCGCAGTTTGCTATAAACACACGCTCAATACTGAGCAGACCAAGATACAGTTTATCTCCAAATCCATATGTCTCAAAAATTGGAAGATCTGCAATGCTGACCGCATTTCTTCCCGCATTTCCCGGACAGAACAGGATTGAGATCAGTGTTATGATATTAACAAGTACCATTCCTGCCAGATACAGATTATTGCTGTGTATCACTTTTTTGTCCGTCAGTGTGCTTCCAGCAGAATCCTGCACCAAAGGCATCTTTTTAGATTTCCCACAAATCAGATAAATGCCATACAATATAAAAACCACAAACAGGATCACCGCTACCTGCTCATGACTGCTTGCGATCACACAGACAAGTACCCCTGCAATGCCTTCCACAATATTGATTTTCTTATGTACCAGCATTTTTTTCAGCAGAAATCCAACAAAGAACATTCCCCAGACCGGCCAGAAATAATTTACCGTTGTGGTAATCCAGCCGGCCGTTCCCATATCATGAAACGGATATAAAAGAACCGCCGCTGCCGCACACCAGTCCATCAGTTTTCCGCCATCAAATATTTTTGAGATCAATACCGGAAACGAAATAAAAAGCGCCAGATCAATGAGTCTCCACAAAATTGGATACTTTATGATCCAGACAAGAAGAAACTCTATCACAAACCGGGATGTCCACGTCTCATAACGCTGTATCAGATAATTCCACAATCCAAGCTCTGACGTTGCCTGCGAAAAAAACACATCATCTCCCGCCATCGGACGAAACCTCAGATGATAAATAATCCCCACAAACGCCACCATGAAAAAAGGATTTAACTGACGCAGATCTGCCCGGACTTTATTCTGATTTTCCACGCATCCGGCTCCTATTCCTCAAATATATCGTCCATTTTTGTTCCGCAGCTACTGCAGAATGCTGCTCCCTGTGGCATTTTGGCACCACATTTCGGACATTCCACGGCTCCCTGAAGTTTAAATACTTCTGCGCGCATGCGCTCAATCTCTCCAAGCGCCTCCGTGATCAGGAAAAAGTGCTCCTGTTCCGGTGTCTTTTCTTCGCCTTCTGCGCTCTCTTCATCCTTGTGTTTCTCATAATATGCTTTTCCAAGTTCCGCATACTGTTTTTCCACAAAATCTTCTTTGGATCTGATATCCATCTTTAACTTTGCGATCCCGGATACATCCTTCGCTTTCTGACCAACATCCTTACCTGCACTCACGATCGTCTCGCTTAACTTATCAAAAAACTCCATACTGTGCTACCTCCCTGAATTGGTTTCCTGATTGTTTCTATACTACGCAGTACCTGTTTTGGCACTGCTCATTGCTTACGCACATTATACTCTTTTCCTAATATATCTTCAATAAATAAGGTCTTAACTTTATATAAAATGGGGTTAATCGCTGCTGATTACACAGTACGATTGATATGAGCTGCCCGTTCAAATGGTGTGTCGCAGGCTTATGAGTGGCATCCCTCGCAAAGCCGGAGTAATTTTTGTTCCGTTGTACGAAAATAAGGCAATCTAAATATGCCTGATGTAGGTTTTCTCGGAGTGACGTGACCGGCAGACCAAGATTTTCTAATTTTCTCCCAAAGTCACCAAAATCTGCCCCGGCTTTTGTCAATGAATGTTTCGTTAAAAAAATATTACCTTATGCAGTCCATACTTTTTTTACCAGACAATCTAATAATATCAGTATGATTGCGCACAAAATTATATATGTGGAATTTAATGGTGTTATACAACCGATGATTACCATTATACTTGATATAAATAACACTGCATTATGTATTTTCCTATGTCTTGAACAATCAATCTTTTTCCATATATAGCATGCAATAAGATATACTATAATTAAAATTATGATTCTATCCATTATTTCACTCCTGAATACATATCTTCTTTACGTCTAATACTGGTATATTTAATTCCTCATTGTAACACCTATGCAATCTATTTTTTATTTCTTCACATTTCAATGTAGGATTTATGCTTTTTGCCAATGCAATTGTTCCTGTAACATATGCTACTGAAATAGACACACCTTCGGAATAAGTATATGTGTCCTCCGGCATTAAACAATATACTTTCTCCGCCGGAGCATATATATCAATTTTTTCTCCATATCCAGAAAACTCATATATTTTACCATTTATCCCCAAACCTCCTACACATATAGCATTGGGTAACTCAAAACAAGCTGGATACACATGTTGTACATCTACATTAGAACTATTTTTCCCACCTGAGCAAACAAAAATTGCATCTGAACATTCTTTCATTATTGTATATAATTTTTCACTATATACTTCCATATCCCAACTACAATTAAAAAGACGAATTCCCTTATTATATCCATATTTAATTGCATCAACCACATCGTCTATATCTGCTTCTGTACCTCTAAATGCTTTTAATGGAATAATTTTTACTTTAGGTGCTACCCCAAACTTACTTCCTGCTATAATTCCTGCCACCATTGTCCCATGATAATCTGCCGTAAATGATGTATAAATATTATTGTTATCATCATAAAAATTCCATCCATTTATATCATCAACATATCCATTATTATCATCATCAACTTGATTATTAGGAATTTCTTGATTATTATAATATATTACACTTTGTAAATCAGCAGACGTAATATCTATACCACTATCTACAATTCCCACAATAATATTTTCATTTCCATATGTTTCCTTCCAAACCTCTTCAATATGTATTTTATTTTTCCAATATTCAGGCTGTTCACATCCAGCAGTTTCTATAAATAATAACGCAAAAATTATACCTAATAATATTATTCTTTTATATTTTCCCATAATTTAATAGTACAACGTATTTGTTGTATTGTCTGTATCTGTTGTATTATACGATGTTGAACTGCTTACATTGACAGAAGGTATACCTGAAACACTCACAGAACCAACCCCTAAAACTTTGTGACAATATCTAGAAATGACCTGCGCTTTTTTCCCTTTATACCCAGTTTGCGACAGAGTAACTACAATTTTTCCTTTTTTAGCATATGCCAAATTAGATAACGATGTGCTATACGCTTGTGAAAAATTATATTTACATCCTTTCGATGCTGTTCCCTCTGCTGATGCCTGTTTAGTTCCTTTTGATGTTTTAGCCCATTTAAACGATGGTGGTGTTCCTAGCATATTATAATACGTTATGCTTTTTGAATTTGTACTATAGGCAAAACCTCCACTCCATGCAACACCAATTGTGTCTGTATAACTCCAAGGATAATAACACTTTAGCCAATTAAATGATTCTGTAACTTTATATTTAGAATTTTTTCGCTTTCCATCTTTATATGTTGATTGATTGAATACTGTTTGTGAAAAACTGAGTTTTGAAGTAGCAATTGATGAGAGCGATTTAATTTTTTAAACTGTCAAAACAGAATTATACTCTTTTCCCTGTATTTCTTCAATAAACACCTTTTTCATCTTATACATTATCTTTCTTATCTCGTACAGATATATATCAGATATCCTGCATAACATGCAAGCAGCACCACACCTTCTTTTTTCTCTATATGAAGCCTGCTCCATGCAAACACCCATACAAGAATGCTTACCAGCACCAGAAGTATACTGTCCACCACATTTTCCATAATAAACGCTACCGGACTTATCGCTGCTGTCACTCCCAGAATAAACAGAATATTAAAAATATTTGATCCGATCACATTTCCAAATGCCATATCAACTTCATTTTTTCTTGCAGCTACCACAGAGGTGACAAATTCCGGCAGGCTGGTTCCCATTGCAACGATCGTAAGTCCAATCAGATTCTGGCTTAACCCGGCTTTTACGGCAATCGCTGACGCACCATCTACAACAAAATCCCCGCCAAATTTAATAGCCACTGCACCACCCACAATATATAATGCACATTTCCATGCAGGATAAATTTTATATTCACCGGAAGGATCTTCTGCTTCTGCCGATGCCGCATGCGCTTTTAATGCTGACCGTACCATCCATACCAAAAATCCAATAAAAAGAAGTAACAATATCACACCATCTGTTCTTCCTATCTCCATGCCGGAAATTCCCAGAACAAACAAAAGCACCGCACACAGAACAGAAACTGGTATTTCTTTTTTTAATGTATCTTTCTGTACGATCAACGGTGCAAATAATGCACATGCCCCGCATACAAACATTAAATTAAAAAGGTTAGAACCTATCACATTGCTGACTGCCAATGCATTGTTACCGGCAACGGAAGCTGTTACACTGACAGCAAGTTCCGGCAGGCTCGTCCCCATTGCAACGATCGTGAGTCCGACAATCATAGACGGAATCCGCAGCGCCCTTGCAACGGAAGAACTTCCCTCAACAAAAAAATCTGCACCTTTGATCAATAAAACAAATCCCACCAGTAATAAAACTATTGACTGCATCATCGCCACCATACACATTTCCTCCTTCGTTTTTCCTGTTATTTATAAAATACCCAGATGTGTCAAAAGGATTCTGACACCGAGCAATACTAAGATCAGTCCGCCGGCAAACTCTGCTTTCTTTTCGTACTTGTTTCCAAAAAAGTTTCCGACATAAACGCCGCCAATGGAAATAAAAAACGTAGAAATTCCAATGATCGTGATAGCCTCCACGATCGGGTAATCTAAAAATGCAAATGTGATCCCAACTGCAAGTGCATCAATACTTGTTGCAACTGCAAGCACAAACATCTCTTTTAAATCGAGCGGTGCATCCATTTCTTTTACTTCGTCATCTTCCTTATCCGGTTTCACAGATTCCACAATCATTTTTCCACCAATAATTCCAAGTAATATAAATGCGATCCAGTGATCGATGCTTGTGATATACTTTTCAAACTGACTTCCTAAAAGCCATCCGACAAATGGCATCAATGCCTGAAATCCTCCGAAAAATAACCCGATCACAAGTGCCTGTTTTTTGTTGACCTTTCGCATCCCGAGTCCTTTGCAGATCGACACTGCAAATGCATCCATGGACAGCCCGACTCCCATCAGAAACAATTCAATAAAAATCGCCATCTTTTTTCACCGCTTTCTTTTTGTATCAGACATTTTCCGTGATATTTCCGCAGTTATTTTGTACTGTATGCGCCATTTCTGCAGTGATTTCCAATTTCCCTCATGTTTTTACTGATAATATTTATCTGTTAAATATGTCAAAAAAAGAGACTCCACGTATATTCCTGTACCGGATATCCTCGCAGATATCCCTACAAAAATATACATGAGTCTCATTCTTTAAGATTTGCCAGGTTCTTTTCGTGTGTGCCCACCAAAAGAAACCGGTATGTTGACAAACCACGCGATCACGCGAACTACTCCCTCACGGTTTCACAGACTGCTTCCCTTACAAACCAGCCTGTGCTTATCATAAGTTTTTCACTTATGCCAAACGCTGTTTTCACATCATATCTTATGCACCATGATTTGTCAATCAATGTTTTAATAAAAATACATTACCTTATGCAGCCCATACTTTTTTAATCAGCCAAGCAATTCAAGAATCTCTTCTTTTGTGAAGCTTGCAGAATCCATTCCCTCGCCCTCGAGCACCTGCTCGGCAAGTTTCTTTTTCCGCTCCTGGATGTCGATGATCTTCTCCTCGATCGTTCCCTCTGCCACAAGTTTGTATACCGTCACGACATGCTTCTGTCCGATACGGTGCGCACGGTCTGTCGCCTGGTTCTGCACGGCAACATTCCACCACGGATCGTAGTGGATGACGATGTCCGCGGAGGTAAGGTTTAATCCGGTTCCACCCGCCTTTAAGCTGATACAGAATACCGGAACATCATCGTTATTAAAACTTTCCACCATCTGCATACGTTTTTCCTTATTTACAGAACCGGTCAGAAGATAGTAGTCGATTCCTTCTTTTTTCAGGCGCTCTGTCAGACGGTCTAACATGGATGTAAACTGCGAGAACAGAAGGATCTTGTGTCCTGCTCCGACTGCGTTTACGATCAATTCCATACACATGTCGGTCTTTGCGGATTCTCCATGGTAATCTTCCAGTAAAAGTCCCGGATCACAGCAGAGCTGACGCAGTTTGGTAAGTTCGGAAAGGATCTGCATCCTGCCTTTCTTGAACTCTTTCTCATTCTGCTGGCTAAGCATTTCCTTCATCCTGGTCGCATAAGCATCATATAACTGCATCTGTTCGCCAGCGAGTCTTGCGAATACATTTTCTTCGATCTTCTCCGGAAGGTCTTTTAACACATCCCCTTTCAGACGTCTTAAAATAAACGGACGGATCATGCGCTGTAAACGCTCCATCTTATTTGCATCCTGATTCACAGCGATCGGAAGCTCGATCTCCTCCCGGAACTTCTGATATGTATACAAAAATCCCGGCATCAGATAATCAAAAATACTCCATAACTCACTGAGTCTGTTTTCGATCGGTGTTCCGGTCAATGCCAGCTTAAATGCCGCAGTGATCTTTTTGACACCTTTTGCCGCCTGTGTGGACGGGTTCTTGATATACTGTGCCTCATCGATGACCTGAATCGCAAATACAAACTTCTGGTACACTTCGGCATCACGTTTTAACAGATCATACGAAGTAATAAGGATTTCTCCCTCTTTGCTGTGACGGATGATCGACGCACGATCCGGTACACTTCCGGCAACAATGACTGTTTTTAACTGCGGTGCAAAACGTGAGATCTCCTTCTGCCAGTTGTAGACCAGAGATGCCGGACACACGATCAGGGAACGGCGCAGTTCCTTTTCCCCTGCCTGCATTTCTTCCTGTTCTGCCGTTAAAAGGCTGATGACCTGAAGCGTCTTTCCAAGTCCCATATCATCGGCTAAAATACCGCCGAATCCGTTCTCACGCAATGTCTTTAACCACAGGAATCCATTCTTCTGGTAACTTCTCATAATAGAATTCAGCGCTTCCGGCACTTCATAGTCACTGTCCTCGATCGTCTTCATGTTGCGGACCATGCCCTTGAACTCTTTATTTTTCTCGATCGAGAGAAGCTGATTGTTCTTTAATGCCGCGTCCAGATACATTGCGCGGTATTTTGGTACAATTAAAGTGCCTTTTTTGAGATTTGTCTCCGTCAGGCGCAGATCCTCGCTGACTTCCGCCAACGTACTTAAACCGTCCTCTTCAATATTTAAAAAGTCGCCGTTTTTCAAACGGATATACTTCTTTTTCCTGTCATATTTTGAGAGCAGGTAGGCAAGTTCCTCCCGTGACATTTCATCGGAATGGATCTTTAACTCCAGAAGATCACTCTTTAATGCGATACCCACGGAAACAGCCGGGGAAGATACGACCTTTAAATTGCGGAAATTTTCCGTTGTATAAATGGTCATAAATTCGCCCAGTCTTCTCAATCCACCTGAAACTAACTGATACAACATCTCCTCATTGTTCTTCAGCACAAAGACTGTCTGGGACAGCGCATATTCATTGAAATACGGTTCCACAAGATTTTTGATGCGGAGTTCCTCTGCGAGATCGCGCACTTCACCCGGTGCGATCTTCTCGAGGACGTTATATTTATCATCCCCGTAAACTGCCATCAGTTTTGCACCTACCGTATTCATATCCTGTCTGTCTAAATAAAGTTCAAACTCAGGTTTCGGCGGCACATAAAGGCTCTCATCAAATCCTGCCTCTTTTTCCACTTTAAAATATTTTTTCAGTAATGGAAGCAGGTCGCGGCAGAACATGGCAAGCTCATCTGCAGCGATATAAGTCTGTCCTCCGGTCTGGCGGTGCAGAAATTCAAAAAATTCTCCGACCGTTTCTTTCATTCCTGCCGGACTGCGGTAGATCATATCCGCGTCATAGAAATAAAAATATTTTTCACCGATGATCACAGAATCATCTTCCAGCATCAGAAAGATACCGGAACCGCCCTGACGGATAACCAGCTTCGGACGCTTTTCTTCCGGTGAAAATGTATAGGTATCCTCCGGTAAAAATCCTACCTCTGCCTCAAACGGCATATCCCCGACTGCCTCAAAAAAACGGTCGATCCCCACACTGTCTAACTCCATCGTGCGTTCATAACTGCCCGTATACGCATAATATGCATGGAACTGGCTCTGACGTCTTTTATCCATCTCCTGCTGTTCCATAAATGCAATCATACGTTTTGCAGATTCCGTAAATGCATCCAGATGATGATAAAACTCCAGTTTTTTACCGTAACGGACTTTTTCATTGATTTTAATCGAGTGTAAAAATGCAGAAATATTTTTGAGTACATATTTCTGCTCCATTCCAATCTTAAATTCCACCGTGGCATAACTGTATTCCATCTTGAAATAAGGCTCTAACTCCACCTTGCCGTAAATATTTTCCGGTAAAAGATAGGTGGAACCTGCACGCATGGAATAACGGTTTAACAGATTTTTTAATGAAGTATCCGTTTTTAACTCTTTTTCCGTGCGGATGTCCTTCTGCTCTGTCTTCTCGCTTACTCCAAGTTTTGCATTTAAGATATCTTTCGCCTGTCTGCGGTTCACATAGGCAAGCGCAACGGCTACACAATGTTTGCAGATGCCCTCATAGTTACAAAACGCCTCACAGTTGCAGCGGCTCTCTGAAACTTCCGCATATTCTTCATCTATCACAAGCCGGACATCGTAGTGATCCTCGACTGTTCCTTTTACTCTTCCAATTAATTCTGCCTTTGGAACGCCATCTTCCGTGTATACGTCATAGGAAAATTCCTGCACGAGTCCACGCTCATACAATTCCTTTCCCCGGCGGTATGCTGCGGGATATGCTTCCTGCTTAATGTCTGATATGGAAAACATGATTGCTGTGCTCCTCAATAGTATATTTTTTGCATCTTTCTATTGTAACATAAATTTGAGGATTCGGTTAGACTTTTTTCACTAAAATACAATCTTGATCTCCGTACCCACACCAACCTCACTTGTCAGCGTCATCTGCGCATCATGCTGCGCGACAATATGCTTTACAATGGCAAGTCCCAGACCTGTGCCGCCAGTGGATTTTGACCGGCTCTTATCGACACGGTAGAAACGCTCAAAGACGCGTTCCTGCTGTTCTTTCGGGATTCCGATACCGGTATCTTTTACGATCAGGACCGGTCTGGTATTTTCGATCGTAGTCACGATCGTGACACTGCCGCCTTTTTTATTATAACGGACCGCATTACTGCAAAGGTTAAAAAGCAGTTCCTCAAGCAGCGTCTTGTTTCCGTTCATTGGAACAGACGCCCCCTCTAAGTGCAGCGTCACCTCATTTTTATCTGCCTGCATCTGCATGGAATGAATGCACTGCTCCCCAAGATCATGCAGATCAACCGTCTCAAATTCAAGTTTTAAATCACTGTCATCTAATTCTGAAAGCTTTATAATATCGTTGATCAATGCCTGCAGACGCTCCGCACTCTTATGGATCTCATTTGCAAAATGCGCGGTATCCTCCCCGCCCGTCATTCCGCTTGCGATCAGTTCCGCATATCCGGAGATCGCAGTCAACGGCGTCTTTAATTCATGGGAAACGTTGGCTGTAAACTCCTGACGCATCTGCGCATGATTTAAAATATCCATATGCTGTTTTTTGATCATGGAAATAAACGGGCGCATTTCCTCGTAAACTTCCGTCTCATCCACCAGGATAATATTATCTGCCATTTTCCCGATCGGTGCCATGAGTCTCCGTGTCAGACGGTAAGAATAAAATACACACATCAGAAATACCATCAGACCAACCGCTAAGATCAGACCTGACATCGTAGACACCAGATGATAAATACTTCCACTCTCTTTCGCAACACGCACAACGCTCCCATCTTCTTTTCTAAGTGCATAATAAAAGGTATGCTTTGACGACGTAGCTGAGACACGGATCGATTTTCCCTCGCCATTTTTTATGGCCTCCGCAATTTCCGGGCGTTCCTTATGGTTCTCCATGGAAGAAGCATCTTCCATACTGTCATACAGGACCGTGCCATCCGTATCCACGCAGGTGATGCGCAGCCCGTCATTTTCCAAAGAATACGTGATATCCTTCGAAAGTTCATTCGGACTGATCACCGAGACAACATGTGCACTTGCCTTTAAATCATCAAATATCTGTTCTTCCAGAATCTGATAAAAAAGAAACATAGAACAAACGGCAGTCACCACAATGGCGATTGCCGCAATCAACATAAAACCGGTATTAATTCTTTTTTTCATTCGATCATGTACCCCACATTCCGCACGGTCTTGATGCAGCTTCCTGCTGCCCCAAGTTTCTGCCGCAGTGTTTTGATATGCATATCAACGGTACGGCTCTCTCCTTCGTACTCAAATCCCCATACCTGATCCATAATCTTGTCTCTTGATAAAACAATTCCCTGATTGAGCATCAGGTACTTTAACAATTCAAATTCTTTAAATGTCAGCTCACACAGCTGCCCTGCAACCGTAACGGCATGTTTGTCCATATCCATAAGGATATCTTCATGTATCAGCTGTGAATCTTCATTCATGCGGCTTGTTCTTCGAAGCAGTGCTTTCACACGGGAGATCAGCTCCATGACTCCAAACGGCTTTGTGATATAATCATCTGCTCCAAGATCAAGTCCCTTTACCTTATCAAGCTCACTTGTCTTTGCCGTTACCATAATGACCGGGACATCCGCGGTCGCCTTGTCTGCCCGGATCCTTGTTAAAATATCCAGTCCGTCTTCCCCCGGAAGCATGATATCTAAAAGGATCAGGGATGGGATATTTTTTTCCAGACGCTTAAAAAATGATGCGCTGCCCTCAAATTCTTCCACTTCATAACCGCTGTTTTTGAGCGCATAACGTTCAATTTCACGAATATTAATATCGTCCTCCACTATATAGATCGTTGCCATATTTTTCCTCAATCCCCATTTTTGCGCCCTTAAATCTGATATATCTTCTCGAACTCGTTTAACTGTTTTGTAAACTCTGCGCTCTCCTCTGCATCCAGCTGCTCGGTAAAACTGTGTTCCTCTAACTGGGTATCCTCTAACTGCATCATATATACCGCGATATTCGAACAATGGTCTGCAACACGCTCATAGTTCATTGCAAGATCTGACAATACAAGACCAAGCTCAATGGTACATTTCCCTTTTCTAAGACGCTTCATATGGTTTTTCTTTACTGTCTTGTTTAACTCATCAATAACTTCTTCTAACGGTTCTACCGTACGCGCAAGTGCCTCATCACCATCCACAAATGCGTTTGTGGTACGCTCTAAGATATCACGGAGTGCTGTGCTGTATACCTTCATTTCTTCCTTTGCTTTCTTGGAAAATACAGCGCCCTCTTTATACATCTGCTGTGCATTTTCCACCACGTTGATGGAATGGTCGGAAATTCGCTCAAAATCTGTCAGGCAGTGAAGCAGTGATGTTACCTTCAGACTGTCTTTGTAAGATAAATTCTGGCTGCTTAACTTCGTTAAGTATGCACTGAGTTTATCATCATAGGTATCCACGATGTTTTCTTTTGCAATGACATCCTCGATCTTTTCTTCGGAGTACTCATCCAGTACGGTCATTGCCTCTAAAAATCCTTCGTGTGTAATCTTTGCCATCTGATTGGCAAGAGAATGGCACTGCTCAATCGCAAATGCAGGGCTGTTTAAGAAACGGTCGTCTAAAATAACAAATACATCCTCTTTCTGATTCTGTTCCTCTGCAGTTTTCGGGATCGTTAAGTATGCCAGTTTCTCCAATCCCTTTGTAAATGGAAGTAAAACCAGGGTTGCGAACACATTAAATATGGTGTGGATCATTGCGATTCCCGCTGCTCCAACGACTTCATTGGTAAATTCAAATCCGATCAGCGCATTGCCTGTATAAAACAATACCAGAAACAGAACTGTGCCGATCACGTTAAAATAAAGATGCACGAATGCCGTTCTCTTTGCACCTCTGTTTGCACCGATTGCTGAAATCATTGCCGTCACACAGGTACCGATATTCTGTCCCATGATGATTGGGATCACAGAGCCATAGGTAAATGCTCCTGTTACAGACAGTGCCTGTAAAATTCCGACCGATGCAGAGGAACTCTGTATGATCGCAGTAAGTACAGCTCCTGCCAATACACCAAGGAACGGATTGTGGAACATCGTTAAGATATTCGTAAATTCCGGCACATCTGCAAGCGGTTCTACCGCCCCGCTCATGCTCTCCATACCGTACATTAATACTGCAAATCCAAGTAAGATCTCACCGATATCTTTTTTCTTGTCGCTCTTTTTCGACATACAAAGTATGATACCGATCATTGCAAGGATCGGTGAGAAGGAGGATGGTTTTAACATCTGGATAAAAAAGTTATCCCCCTGCAGTCCACTTAAGCTCAAAAGCCATGACGTTACCGTTGTTCCGATATTTGCACCCATAATGATGCCGACTGCCTGTGACAGCTTCATAATACCGGAGTTCACAAAACCAACCACCATAACCGTCGTCGCCGATGACGACTGGATCACTGCGGTTACACCTGCACCAAGCAACACTGCCTTGATCGGGTTTGATGTCAGAGTCTCTAATATCTTCTCTAATTTACCTCCTGACATCTTCTCCAGTCCGGCACCCATTACATTCATTCCGTACAGGAACAGTGCCAATCCGCCAATGAGGGTCAGTACTCCAAAAATATCCATCTCAATCTCCTTTTGTATGCCGCTTTTCTTATTCTTTACGTTTTTTTGACATATAATTTATTTATACAGCATTTTTCGTCATTTTGCAATTAGCATAAAAAGGAGTATGTAAATTCGCCGTCAACTTTATGTAAAATCTATGTAAAATCTCAAAGAAACCATTTATTTTTGTCTATTTTTAATTTTCATGCTGTCCGGTAATGGAATAGATCACCCACTCCGCAATATTGGTCGCATGGTCTCCGATACGCTCAAAATATTTTGCAACCATCAGCATATCCGTTGCCTGCTCCCCATTTTTTACATTCTCATTGATCTTTTTAATGAGCTGCTGTTTGAACTGGTTGAACAGATCATCCACCACATCATCTTCTTTGATGACCCAGTGTGCCATATCCATGTCTTTCTGCACGAATGCATCCACACTCTTGATGACCATGTCAGTTGTTTCTTTTGCCATTTCCTTGATCAGGTCAAGATTGATCGGATCCCCGGTTTCATAAGCAGCGTCCGCCATCAGTATCGTCATTTCCGAAATATCGGATGCATGATCCCCGATACGCTCCATATCCGTGATCATTTTCAATGCTGCTGAGATCAGGCGGAGATCTTTTGCCACCGGCTGCTGCTGCAATAATAATTTCATGCAGAGGCTTTCAATATCGCGCTCCTGATGGTCGATCTCCTCATCAAAGCTGATCGCTTTCTGCGCTTTCTCCACATCCTGTCTGACCAGTGCCGAACATGCCATCTCGATCGCCTGCTCGATCAGGCTTCCCATCTCAATCAATTCATCGTTCAATACCTGAAGCTGTCTGTCAAATCTGTTTCTCATGATTTTCCACTTCCCTCTTTCTTTTCCTGTTATAGATTGCTCTACATTTCTACACTTTTTTCTGTATGTCATGGCTGACCCAGCCCGCAGTATCATCCAAAACGTCCGGTGATGTAATCCTCTGTCCGCTTATCCTGCGGCACGGAGAATAACCGCTCTGTCTCACCCGACTCGATCACTTCCCCTAACAGGAAAAATACGGTCTTATCAGAGACACGGACTGCCTGCTGCATATTATGTGTTACCATAATGATCGTGTACTGTTTTTTCAGTTCAATGACAAGATCCTCGATCTTTGATGTTGAGATCGGGTCAAGTGCTGAAGTCGGCTCATCCATTAAGATGACTTCCGGGTTCACAGCAAGTGCCCTGGCGATACAAAGTCTCTGCTGCTGTCCACCGGACATGCCGAGCGCACTTTTTTTCAGACGGTCCTTTACCTCATCCCAGATCGCTGCATCCCGCAGGGATTTCTCCACGATCTCATCCAACTTTGCCTTGGAGCGGATACCGTGTGTTCTTGGTCCATATGCGATATTGTCATAGATACTCATTGGAAACGGATTTGGTTTCTGGAATACCATTCCGACACGTTTTCTTAACAGGTTGACATCCATGCCGTTGTAAATATCTTCACCATCCAAAAGAACACTGCCGGTGATCTTACATCCCTCGACCAGATCGTTCATTCTGTTTAAACTCTTCAAAAAGGTGGATTTTCCGCAGCCGCTCGGTCCGATAAATGCTGTAATCTCGTTCGATGCGATCGACATATTGATATTTTTTAATGCATGAAAATCACCATAATATAAATCCAGGTTTGAAATTTTAAATTTTTCTGCCATTTTTTTCTCCATTCTACTGTTTCGGCGCTTCAAATTTTTTTGCGATCAGGGAGGATACCCCATTGATGATCAGTACCACGATAAGAAGTACAACCGCCGTCGCATATGCCTCATTGGTATGCATACCCTCACGCGATAATGAATACATGTGGATCGCTAAGGTACGGCCGGAATCAAAAAATCCTGCAAGGTTTGCAACTGTACCTGATGTATAAATGAGTGCCGCCGTCTCTCCGACGATTCGCCCGATCGCTAAGATAATGCCGGATAAAATACCCGGGATCGCACTCGGAAGCACAATTTTAAATATGGTACGCAGTTTTCCTGCACCGAGTCCGAAACTTCCCTCACGGAATGAATCCGGCACACATAAAAGTGCTTCCTCCGTCGTTCTCATGATGACCGGGAGTACCATGATTGCAAGCGTCGCTGCACCTGCCATCATTGAGTAGCCCCATTTTAATGCTGTCACGAAAAACAACATACCAAAGAGTCCATAAATAATAGAAGGAATACCGGAAAGTGTCTCCGCCGTCACACGGATGATCCCGACTAACTTGTTTCCCTTTTTTGCGTATTCCACGAGGTAGATCGCTGCGCCCACACCAAACGGTACGGATAACAAAAGCGCCAGCACCGTCATAAACAGTGTGTTGATCATCGCCGGGAGCATCGACACATTATCCGAATTATAAGTCCATGCAAACAGCGATGGTTTTAAATACGGGATACCGCGGATTAAAATATACCCCACCAGAAACACTAAAACGCCTACAGTCAGCACTGCTGCTATCAGCACTAAAAGCAGCAATATGAATGAACCCGGATGTTTCGTATATGATTTGATCTTATCTTTGAAAGACTGCTGATTGACCGCAGCAATCTCAGTTTCCATATGTTTTTCCATCTTAATCTCCCTTCTTGCGTGTGAAAAATCTTATTTTTCACACTCCTTTCCCCTTTCTAATTGTCCTTTGTGCGTCTTTTTAAAATAGAGAAAGAGACATTGATGATGAGGATAAACACAAACAGTACCACACCGGTTGCGATCAGTGCTTCTCTGTGAAGATCCGTTGCGTATCCCATTTCCATTACAATATTTGCCGTTAAGGTACGGACACCTTTAAAAATACTCGATGGAACCCGCGCCTGGTTTCCGGCTACCATCATAACTGCCATCGTCTCACCGATTGCACGTCCGACACCGAGCACGACTGCTGCCATGATACCGGATTTTGCTGCCGGAACGATCACGGTAAAAACACTTCTCTCATGGGTTGCTCCAAGTGCAAGTGCCCCCTCGTAATAGCTGTTTTCCACCGCACGGATCGCAGACTCTGACACACCGATAATGGTCGGCAGGATCATGATTCCAAGCAGGATCGAAGCGGTTAAGATACTGTTTCCATTTCCTTTAAAATGTTCTCTGATAAACGGCACCAATACGACCAGACCGAAAAATCCATATACAATAGAAGGGATGCCTGCTAAGAGATCCACGATCGGTTTTAAAATGCGGTACAGTTTTTCCGGACAGAAGCGGGCCATAAAGATTGACATCAGTATTCCCACCGGGACTCCGATTAAAAGTGCTCCTCCGGTTACATAAATACTTCCTAAGATCATCGGAAAGATTCCGAATATATTATTGGTCGGTTTCCATACTTTTCCCGACAAAAACTGCCATACACCGATTTTCTGCATTGCCGGAAATCCGTTTGCAAACAAGAACACACAGATTAAGGCTACCGCGATAATGGATATGACTGCCGTAAAGAGGAAAACGCCTTCCATTACTTTTTCTTTGATATGATTCATTATTTTTCTCCAGACTGATAAAAAGTTGTGTACGTTATTTATGTAAAGACCGGCAGAGTAACTGTCTCTCCCGGTCTTTACCTGATGTTTTATAATAAGGAATTCTATGAAATATGTTGTTTGTATCTGTCTGTATTACTCTGTAACGCCATCCCAGGATGTAATTTCGCCTGTGTAGATGCCTTTGACTGTATCTTTGGAAAGATCTGCAGTCGGGTTGTCGTTGTTTACGATGACTGCGATACCATCCATTGCGATCACGGCTGCTGTTAAGCCGCCCTCTGTCTCAGAATCTTTTAATTCACGGGAAGCCATACCGATATCACAGGTTCCATCCATAGCTGCTGTCATACCTGTGGTGGAATCGCTTTCCTGGATCTCGATCTCTGCACCGCTGTTGACTGCGACATATGCCTCTTTTAATTTTTCCATAACAGGTGTTACGGAAGAAGATCCTGCTACAACAACTTTTCCGCTTGCTCCGTTTGACTCGAATGCTGCTGCACCGTCATCTACCGGGATGTATTTATTATCAGAAATCACTGCCTGTCCGTCTGCACTCATGATAAAGTTGATAAAATCCTGTGCCACATCGCTTGGTGTTCCTTTGGTTGCAATATTAAATGGTCTTGCGATCGTGTAATCTCCGCTCTTGATATTATCTACGGTAGCTTCTGCTCCATCGATGGAAACTGCTTTTACACTGTCGTTTAGGGAACCAAGTGATACATATCCGATGGAGTATTCATCACCTGAAACTGTTGTTAACATAACGTCGGTACTGTTTGTGATGATTGCTTCATCGGTTGTATTATCAATTTTCTCACCGGCATCATTTTTCTCTTCCACACCGAACAGCTCGATGAATGCTCCTCTTGTACCGGAACCATCCTCACGGGATACAACGTTGATGTACTCGCTGTTGTCAAAATCTCCGGTTGCTGCTGATGCTGAATTTGCAGCTGTCGTATCTGGTGTAACATCTGCTGACTGATCTGCTGAACTGTCCGCTGCATCTGCACTTGCATCTGTATTTGTATCTGCTCCGGCATTTGCACTTGCATTTCCACTGTTACCACAGCCTGCGATCATGCTGGCTGCCATCATACCTGTTAATAACATACACATTACTTTCTTTTTCATTTTCTTAATCCTCTCTTTTTTCAATTTGCAGGGCGTCCATCCTGCTGTTTTCTTTTCATTTTCTTTTGACAGTTTTTACTTTACGGCACTTATGTAAAATACATGAGAGAGGTTTGGTAAAATGTATGTAAAATAATGGTAAACGTTTCGCTTACTTTTTCTCGATCTGTCTGCGCAGTTCCAACATCTGATTGTCTACTTTTGCGATCACATCGGAATAATCTTTGGTTGCACGCTCCACATTTTCAATCTGTCCGGCATTTTTCTTATAACACATCTGATTATCAAGCTCTGCCCAATAGTCCATGGCAAAAGAACGGATCTGTATCTCCACTCTTATTTCCTTTGTCTTTTCCAGATAAGTGACCGGAATACCCACGATCAGATGGATACTCTGGTAACCGCTCTTTTTGGGATTTTTCACATAATCCTTTTCTTTGAGCAGCGTGATGTCCTTCTGCTTTTTTACATAATCTGCCACACGGTAAATATCATCACAAAAAAAACAGACGACGCGGATCCCGGCAATATCGTTTAAAGTATCTACCGCAGCCTGAAATGTTACTTCTCTTCCTTTTCGCATCAGCTTTTTTGCAATGCTGTCCGTCTGTTTGATCCGGCCTGTCATACTACGAATAACCTGACGGTCAAACTGCTCCGTCAGGTCCGCATTGATCATTTTTAATTTTGCCTGCACCACATCCATCGCATAAGTATAAGAAAGCCGTACCATAGGTGCTTCGATCTGTTCTTTTAATTGTTTTTCCATGAGCGAAGTATCTGCTCCCGCTAAAGTCTCTTTTATTCCTATGCTTTTTTTCTGATTTTTAGAATCTTTCTTCGGCAAAATCCATATCTCCTATTTCGTAATCATCCTCATATCCATAGTCATAGTCATCATAATCATTTTCCGTTTCCGCTTCGAACTCATCCCAGGTCCTGCTTACCGCCAAAGAACGTTTTTCCCCTCTCTGCATTGTCTGTGACTGGATCTTAAAAATAACAAACCCGATCACAAACATTGACGCGATCACGATAACACCCGCTTTTGACATGTGGTCATTCCCTGCTATAAAGATCAAAACCGGAATTTTAATCCGCTCCAGATTCTTTTTCCTCATCAGCGTTTCCTCTAACGTGGGTATCTGTGCATGTTTATACTCCGGATGTGTACGGTTAAAATTATGTTTGATCAGCTTCGCGTAGGTATAATCTTTTACCCAGCCGCTTCCATCACTCACTGTTGTTGACTCCCTAAATTAGCATAATACTGATCTGCTTGCCTGTCTCTGGAAT
>ERZ827522.1287-NODE-1287-length-22927-cov-5.421214_pt1 | contig 22927 bp, 14 predicted proteins | sample MGYA00519580_ERZ827522 | MGnify/ENA primary metagenome ERZ827522 (study PRJEB31778, sample SAMEA3449340) | human gut metagenome | biome: human gut; feature: human-associated habitat; material: faeces | place: United Kingdom | collected 2010/2012 ... | reverse complement strand
CGATCGGCATGTCGCAGATGTTGATGATGCGGCTGTTGGGGCGCAGCACGCGGCAGGCCTCGGCGACGATGGCCGCGGGGTTGGAGTAGTTGAGCATCCAGGCGTTGGGGCTGTACTTCTCCATGTAGTCGAGGATCTCGATGACACCACCGATGGAGCGCATGCCGTAGGCGATACCGCCGGCACCGCAGGTCTCTTGGCCAACGCAGCCGTACTTGAGAGGAATCTTCTCGTCGAGCTCACGCATGGCGTACAGGCCAACGCGGATGTGAGCAAGCACGAAGTCGGTCCCGGTGAATGCGGTCTCGGGGTCGGTGGTGTAGCTAAACTCAACCTCGGGGGCGTTCTCGTGGAAATAGATCTCGCAGGCCTTTGCCACGATCTCCTGGCGCTCGGCGTTGTTGTCGTAGAAGGTCACCTTGTTGACCGGGAAGCGGTCACGCTCCTCAAGCAGCATCAGAGCGATGCCCGGGGTGAAGGTAGAGCCACCGCCGGCAATGGTCACGGCATAGTTTTTCTTGGACATGATGTCCTCCTCATTCTGGCCGCTTGCTCAATCCATCCCCGTACGCGGCCTGCACGGTTTGGAATTGTTACCTAGAAGTGGAGTTTTTTATCTCTAGAATCGGCCTTGCGGTGCATACCGGCTCTGCAAGGCCGATTGTTTCGATGGACGATGGTTTACAGAAGACTCTCGAACTTCAGAAGACTCTCGAACTTCTCGCGAACCTGCGGGACGCTAAGGCCGACGATGACCTGGATTGACTGACCTTGGACCACCAAGCCATGCGTACCGATCGCCTTGAAGGAAGCCTCGGGTGCAACGACGCTCTTGTCCTTGACGTTAACGCGCAGACGGGTAGCGCAGTTAGTTACATCGATGATGTTATCCGTGCCACCGAGCAGATCGAGGATGTTCTCGGCAAGCACCAAGCGCTCATCATCTTTACTCTGGGCGACCGATTTGCCAGCAGCAGCACCGCTCTGCTTTTGCTTGTAGTCGGCCTTGGACTTGAGCTCGACCTCAACATCGTCATCCTCGCGACCGGGGGTCTTAAAGTCGAACTTGACGATCAGGAAACGGAAGACCACAACCCAAAGAGCGGTAAAGCACAGACCGACAAGGATGGAGATGGCGTACTGCAGACCGTGTGCGGCCCAAAGGGGCAGCCAGTCCCACGAGAGCATCGAGATGATGCCGCCGTCGAAGATACCCACGACGCCAAGGAGGTTTTGAGCCATGCAGCCAAGCGCTCCGAGCACGCAGTGGACGACGAACAGGCCGGGCGCGATGAACAGGAAGGTGAAGTCAAGCGGCTCGGTGATACCGCAAAGCATAGCGGTAAGGGTGACCGGGATCAGCAGAGCCTTGACGCGCTGCTTGCGCTCGGGTTTGGCGGTCATATAAAACGCAATGGCGACGCCAAGCGAGCCGAAGACCTTAGTCCAACCAGGGCAGGTATAGGCAGCCCAGGGTGCGGCATCCTTAAGAGCAATGCTCGGATCGGCAGCCAGTTGGGGCAGGATGTTGGCCCAAGCAGCAAAGATGCCGCCGTTGACCGCCGCGTTGTCGTAATAGAACGGCGTATAGATAAAGTGGTGCAGGCCTGTAGGGATCAGCACGCGCTCGAAGAAAGCAAAGACACCCACGCCAAACGTACCGGCGGAAAGGATGAATCCCTGGAAGGCGGAGATAGCAGCCTGAACATGCGGCCACACCAGGCAGGCGATAAGAGCGACCGGAACCATAACGAAGAAACCGATCATATAGATGAACACGGAGCCCTAGAACACGCCCAGCCACTCAGGAAGTTCGGTGTCGAAGAACTTGTTATGCAGCATCGTGGCGATACCAGAGATAATGAGCGCGCCCATGATGCCCATATCAAGCGTTTTGATGCTTGCGATAGTGGCAAGACCAGTACCGCTGCCCGCCTCGACAGAGTAGTCGACCCCAAAGACAGGGCCCCACTGCCCCAAGATTGTGCTAACAAAGTAGTTGAAGGTAAGGTAGATGGCCAAAGCCTCCATGCAGCAGCGAGCGTTCTGCTTGTTCGCGAGCGAGATTGGCAACGCTACGCAAAACAGCAACGGCATCTGGTTAAAGAGCGTCCAACCACCCTGGAGCAGCACATTCCAGCAATCAAACCAAAGATGGCCCGCAGTGGCCATCTCGCCAAAGATCGCCTCGGTGGTAAACAACGTACCCAGGCCGACGACGATTCCGGAAAATGCGAAAAGAATTGCAGGCGTGTACATTGCACCGCCGAAACGTTGTATCTTTTGCATCATGACGGGGAATCCCCCTCTCTTCATTCGGAGCGACTGCGGTTTTGGCTTCACTCGAGACCGCAGACGCGCCGTTTGCGTGTACCTCGTGCAATAGGACGGGTGGGCCCGCTTCCCTGACTTCTTGCGCTTCTATTTTTATCATATCACTTATCTAGACAAGTTAGCATAAATACAACGGTCGGTAAACGGTTGATTATTGGCCGCAAACGGTATATGTCCAGTATTTCGCCTGTTAAATCTGACATAGTTGATGGCTTCATTTCAATTTTCTTTTCTACTTGTCTAGATGTGCTTGTCTATATCTATAGACATGCCTATACTTCATTACAACATTCACCGCCACGTTAAGGAGTCACCATGAAAAGCGCGGTCTTCTATGGAAAGCACGACCTCAGAGTCGAGGAATCGGCAAAGCCGGCCGTGGGCAGGCGCGACGTTCTGATCAACGTCAAAGCTTGCGGCGTCTGCGGTACCGACGTTCATATCTATGAAGGCGACAAGGGTGCAGCCGACGTTACCCCGCCCACGATCCTTGGTCATGAGTTTGCGGGCGTTGTCGAGGCCGTGGGCAGCGACGTCGCCGGCTTTAAACCGGGCGATCGCGTGTGCATCGACCCAAACCATCCCTGCGGCTGCTGCGAACCCTGCCGCGACGGAATCAACCACTACTGCGAGCATATGACCGGTTACGGCACCACTGTTAACGGCGGCTTTGCCGAGTACTGCTCCGTCGATATGCAGCAAGTCTACAAGTTGGGCGATCACACCAGCTTTGAGCAGGGTGCTATGACCGAGCCCGTCGCCTGCTGCCTGCACGGCATCGATATGTGCAACATCAAGCCCGGCAGCACAGTTGTCGTTATCGGCGGTGGCATGATCGGTCTGCTCATGATGCAGCTTGCTAAAAACGCCGGCGCCACCAAGGTTGTCTTGCTCGAGCCCGTCGAAGGCAAGCGCGAGGTTGCGCTCAAACTCGGCGCCGACCTGGCAATTGATTCCATCCACGAGGACGTCCCGGCCCGCCTGAAGCAGGAGGGCGTCGGCAACGTCGATGTCGTTATCGAGTGTGTTGGCAAGCCCGTCACCATCGAGCAGGCCATCCAGATCGCCGGCCACAAGGCTACGGTCATGATGTTCGGCCTCACCAAGCCCGATGAGACAATCACCGTCAAGCCCTTCGAGGTCTTCCAGAAGGAGCTTGTGCTTACCTCGTCCTACATCAACCCTTATACGCAGCGTCGCGCGCTCGAGCTCATCGACTCTGGCAGGCTCGACGTATCCTCGATGGTCGCCAAGGTGGCTTCCCTCGACGAACTCGGCGCCATCCTGTCAGACCCAGCTCTGCGTGCCATGGATAAATATATAATCGACCCCAGCAAGTAAATCGATCGACACCTGCGCGAGCGGTCCTCATCCACCGCTCGCGCACTCAGCTCTAGGAGACCATCGTGGCGCGAGCCATCTTCCAAACTATTTATGACAACGTGAAGCAGTCGATTGACGACGGCACATACGCCTATCAGAGTTATCTGCCTTCGGAGACTGAGCTCACGCAGCTGTTTGACTGTTCGCGCATGACGGTCCGTCGCGCCATCTCGATGCTTGCGGCAGATGGTTACGTGCTCCCCCAGCAAGGCAAAGGCATGCGCGTCATTCGCAACATCAGTGACGAGAAGAGTCGTGGCGGCGGCGGACTCGAGACCTTTAAGGAAATCGCGGTCAACCGAGGCTTTGAGCTCAAGACTGTCACCACCGTCTTTGAGCTCCTCATCTGCAGCAAGGCGCTCTCCAAGATTACCGGGTTTCCCGAAGGCTGTGAGCTCACACGCGCCAAACGCATCCGTTATGCAGACGGACAAGCCGTGTGCTCCGACGACTCCTATTACCTAAGCTCACAAGTACCGGGGCTGACACCCGAGATTGTCAACGACTCGATCTATCGTTACCTCGAAGAAGATCTTGGCATTAAGATTGTCACGGGCAAACGCGATGTGACGATCGAGCATCCCACGCCCGAGGATACGCGCGTGCTCGATCTCGACGACTTTAACGCACTCGCCGTTATACGTGGGCAGACCTACAACGCCGACGGCATCCTTATGGAATACACCGAGACCAAACAGGTCCCCGGGTTCTTTTTGCTCCATGAAACCGTGACGCGCAACGGTACCGGTCGAACCGGCCACCAAAGTAGCATGAACTAACCATTTATTAGTTGCGGTGGAATAGTTCCTAGAATGGCCAGCTTAAAGGCAAAACGGGAACTATTCCACCGCAATTTTTTGGCCGGCGGGGCAGTACCTGTCCTACCGGCCATCATTTACGCTCGTTTAGCTAGTCCGCGAGCTTTTCCACTTGGTCGAGCATCTTGTTGAGCTTTTCCTTTGCCTCGGCCTTGACCTTCTCGGCCTCCTCGTGGGCCTTGGCCTTCTGAGCGGCCTTTTCCTCGGCCTCGGGGTCGACAACGACCAGATTGGACGCATCGTGCTCGACCAGCTTGAGCGCATGCTCGGGGCACACCTTGACGCAGGCTCCGCAACCTAGGCAATACGTGGACTCCAGTGCAAAGCGACCGCTTCCCACCAAATCGCAGGCAAACGTGGGGCACACGTTGACGCACTCGCCGCACGACGTGCACTTGTCAAAATCGCATTCCGGCGTGCTCACCTGCATGTTCTGGGCAAGCTCGGGGTGGTTTTGCAACGTTGAGAGCACCAGTTGGCGCCCGTGCGTGAGCGAACGGCGACGCTTAGTCGTCGTGGTGCCGCACATGGTGTTGAGTGTGCGCTCGAGCTGCGTGATCTGGTGACGGTGGGCCTTCAACTTCTGCGTCACCGAGGCCAGTGCCGCCGTCGCCGGGTTGAGCTTAGTCACGGTTAGGCCCGTGGTGCGGGCAATCTTATCCATGTACTCCTTGCGCTCGTACTCGCGGCGCTTATGGCACTTGAGGCTCTTGGGGTCGACCTCCAGGCCCATGCCCGTACCCGCCCACTCCTCGGCGGTAGCAATGGCCTCGCCCAGAATGTCCTCACCGCCGGTGTTGCGGCATTTATCGCACACGCCCAACGGCAGGTACACACTCACGTTGGGATAGTCCGCCAGTACCGAGAACCAGGTCTCGGCCGTAATATCGCCCACGCAGGCGACGACGACCTCGTTTTCGCGCGGCATGCGCTTGAGGGCGCGCGTGCAGGTGACGTAGGCGGTCTCGTGGCTCGTAGCAGCAGAGACGATATCGTCATACAGGTTTTTGGGCGCCAAGCGCGGCGAGATGATCGCCTCGGTCGGACAGGCAGCGGCGCACAGGCCGCACTTGCGACAGGAGTCGAGGATCTCAATGGCATCTTCCTCGACCTCGATAGCGTTGACCGGACACACGTCCATGCACGCGGTGCAGCCGCTCTTTTCGTTTTTGCAGGTCAGGCACGGAATGGTGTTGCCGCGCGGGCGCTCCTTGTAGTCGGCAGGGTTCCACTGCGGCGCCGACGGATCGAGTGCATCGGTCACGCCGCCAAGCGGGTTTTTAAGAAAGTCGAAACCCTTGCTGATCTCGATAATGTCATCAAACAGATCGTGTTCCTGCGCCATGCGCGGCCCCTCCCTGAGCAGTGCAAACAAGCAAGAGATAATGATACGCTATCGGCCCACGCCTCGGGCAAATTACACGCGGCGCACCTTTGAGGCAAATAGTCTATGGCCTATCGCCGCCTCGATTGCACAAGGTCAATCAAGTGCCAAGCTATGCCTCGCACATGAACTGCACGAGCTTTAGTTTGGTCACCTTGGCCTGTTCGTTAGCCATATTGCGCTCGTTTCTAAAGACCGCATCTGCAACACCCTGCAAATCGGCATCGGAAATCTCGCTGCACGGACCGTCCATCGAAGCCGCCGTGGGGCATACGCACAACGGCAACTCGGCATAAAACGCAACGGCCTTGGCGATATCGAGCATCTTGCCGCCGCCAATACCCACCACCATGTCGCAATACTCAGCCCGGGCTTCCTTAGCCATTTCAACAACGGCCTCTTCCGTACACGGACCGTTATAGATCTTAAAGAACGGCTCGCTTAGATCTTCGTCCAGAAATCCATCGACGATCTGCCTACACAGCCGATCCTCGGTGCCCTGGTCAAACAGGACATAGGCAGCGCAGCCCAACCATGACAAATACCTGCCCTGACGCGAGAGCTCACCCGGCCCCTGAACATACCGACCGGGACCGCCATAAACCATGGGAAGCGCCATACGAGAATCCGCCCTTTCATCAACAACAATTGGTACAAAGCAACCTGACCCCTTTGCACCATAGCAAAAAGGGGCAAAGCCTTCTGTCGGCTTTGCCCCTTCCTTAGCTTGATTTACTCATCCATGAGATAGTAGTGGCCCAGCGCGTCGGCACCCAGGATGGCGTTTGCGACCATCTCGGGCGTCACCTCAAACGGCATGTTGCACATGGTGTCATCGGGCGCGCAGGCGGCCTCGGCAACAATCATGGCCTGCTCGCGCGTAAGCTCGGCAACGCCAAGTTCCTCCATCGTGACCGGCAGGCCCAGCTCAATGCAGAAGCCCAAGACTTCCTCGAGCTTCTCGGTCGGGGCATCCTCGAGTACCAGCTGGACGATGGTGCCAAAGGCGACCTTCTCGCCGTGATACATGCCGTGGCACTCGGGCAGCATCGTCAGGCCATTGTGGATGGCATGAGCAGCAGCAAGGCCCGAGCTCTCAAAGCCAATGCCCGAAAGCAGCGTGTTTGCCTCGATGATGTGCTCCACGGCAGGCGTGAGCGCACCCTTCTCCAGCGCGACCTTGGCCTTCACGCCATCGGCCATAAGCGTCTCGTAGCAGAGCTTGGCGAGCGCCAAGCCAGCCATGCCGCCCTTGCCGCCGGCGCAAGTGCCACCGTCGGCATCATGCGTCGCCTGTGCCTCAAAGTAGGTTGCGAGCGCATCGCCCATACCGGAAACCGTCAGGCGCACCGGGCTCGCCGCGATAACCGTCGTATCCATCAGGACAATGTTGGGGTTTGCCTTAAGGAACAGGTACTTATCGAACTGGCCGTCATCGGTGTAGAGCACCGAAAGTGCCGAGCACGGTGCATCGGTCGAAGCGATGGTGGGGCAAATGATAACCGGGGACTCCAGGTAGTAGGCAACGGCCTTGGCGGTATCGAGGATCTTGCCGCCACCGACACCGACGATGATGTCGCAACCGTTGTCGCGAGCGAGCGCAACCAGGCGATCGACCTCGCCCTTGGAGCACTCGCCGTTAAAGTCCTCAAACAGCAGCTCGGCCTTGGCCTCGGCAAAGCCGCCCTCGATCTTGGCACCGACGCGCTTCTTGCCCGAAGGCGTAACGATGACGAGGGCCTTAGCGCCGAGCGGCTCGACATAGGAGCCGAGCTTGGCCAGCTCGTCCGGACCCTGGATGTACTTGCTGGGGCTATTGAAAATTGCAGCCATAACTATCCCATTCTCTAAAAAAGAAAGGGGCTCCGTACGGATACGTGCGGAGCCCCTCGTTACGATAACAAGAGTCGATTAGAAATCGATGTCGGTGTCGTAGTAGCAGGCCTTGAGGATCTTCTCGAAGTCGGCAGCCTTGGTCTCACGCGGGTTCTCGGGCGTGCAGGCGTCCTGCTCGGCGTTCGCGGCGATCTCGGGCAGCTTGGCGAGGAACTCCTCCTCGGAAACCATCTGCGGGTTCTCGGCGTCGACCTTCACGCCACCATTCGCGTAATCCTTGATGGACTGCGGAATGTTGAGCTGGTCGTTGAGGTCGCGGATCTTCTGGACGAGCGCAGCGATGAGCTCCTCGTTGGTCTCGCCGGGAAGGTGCAGGATCTCCTTGGCCACGTAAGCGTAACGCTCGGCAGCACGGGGATCCTTGGAGTTCCACTGGATGACCTTGCCCAGGTACATGGCGTTAGCGGCACCGTGGATGATGTGGCCGTTCTCGAAGGCAGCACCGGTCTTGTGAGCCATGGAGTGAACGATGCCGAGCAGGCCCGAGGAGAAGGCGATACCGGCGATGCACTGAGCCTCGTGCATGTGCTGACGGGCCTCATGGTCGCCAGCATAGGACTTGGGCAGCCACTCGACGATCTCGCGGATGCCGTGCAGGGCGTTGGCGTCGGTGAACATAGAGGCGCAGGTGGAAACGTAGGCCTCCATGCAGTGGGTCAGAGCATCCATGCCGGTGTGAGCGCACAGCTTGGCGGGCATGGTGTAGGTGAGCTCGGGGTCGACGATGGCGACATCAGGAGTGATGTTGAAGTCGGCCAGCGGGTACTTGATGCCCTTGGCGTAGTCGGTAATGACGGAGAACGCGGTGACCTCGGTAGCGGTGCCGGAGGTAGAGGAGATGGCGCAGAAATGAGCCTTCTGACGCAGCTCAGGGAAGCTGAACGGCTGGATGATGTTATCGAAGGACTCCTCGGGATACTCGTAGAAGACCCACATGGCCTTAGCGGCATCGATGGGCGAGCCGCCGCCGATGGCGATAATCCAGTCGGGCTCGAACTCGCGCATGGCCTCGGCGCCCTTCATGACCGTCTCGATGGACGGGTCGGACTCGACGCCCTCGAACAGCTTGACCTCGAAGCCGCCCTCTTTGAGGTCGGCCTCAACGTCCTGCAGGAACCCGCCGCGGCGCATAGAGCTGCCGCCAGAAACGATGATGGCCTTCTTGCCCTTGAGGTTCTTCACCTCGTGGCGAGCGCCCTCACCAAAGTACAGATCGCGAGGATTGGTAAAACGTCCCATACTGTGCCTCCTAAACAAGCCCCTCTTAGACTTGCGTATATAACGGAGCACCCAATTGGCTCCGTTAGGACCGGTTTGCGCGTTGCCGGCGATGACAATGCGCGATGTCTAAACGTCTCAACGCTCAGACAAACACTATTTTACCGTTCTGGTTGGTCAGTTATTCACCTAAAGCCAACAATGATGAAACGTTTTTTCTATCCCTGAAGACCCTTGTGCGGCATCCATACTCCCAAGCTGGGCAAACGTTTTATCAAGGTTGACCACATATCCCGGGCAGGACTGTGCCCCTCCAAAATGCGCCCCGTTCGCCGCCAAAAATCGACCGTTTGCGGCACCGTGATACCACTCAGTCGTCCAAGGTGCCGACATTTGTGCGACATCCGTCTTCGTGGTGCAAAGGTGCACGTCCAAGTGCGGCACCCCCGGTGTGCCACATGCGGGTAAACTAGAACCTTATATAGAGACATTTGAACCCTAACCGCAGCAAAGGAGGCCCCATGGCATTCGATCCCATTCAAGAGGATTGCCATCGCCTCGTTCTTGAGGCCTTGCGCCGCGACAATATCCCGCTCACCGACGCTGCCGCCGTAGAGCGTCTGATGGAACAATTCACCCGCAACCCCGCACCACTCATCGTGCACGACCGTGACCGCGCCGGGCACCTCATTGCCAAGGTGGTCGAAGCCGTCGACTACCGCATTCCCTTTATCCCTGACGATGCCCAGGCAGAGCAGGAAGAGGCAGCTGCCGAGAACATGCTCCGCGAGGCTGCCGCACTCGATCCGGCCAACTGGGATGCCCAGCGCATGCTGACGGCCCTCACCGCAGAATCCAACGAGGAATACGTACAGTACCTGGTGTCCAAGTGCGACGAGGTGGAGCACGATCTGGCGCTCAAGATCGCCTCGGCTCAGGACCCCTACGAGCGCGAGGCCGCAGGCGACCTTATGCGCCGCCCCTATCTGCGCTGGCTTGCCGCCTTGGCATCGCGCGCCCTCATTAGCGGCCGCTATCGCATGTCGCTCGAAGCCGCAAATCGCAGCTTGGACTTTGTGCCCAACGACCCCGCTGGTGTCCGCCACACCGCGATGCTCGCCATGGCAAAGCTCGAATACCCCGCCGAGGAGCTCAAGCGCTTTCGCTCCGCACACTCCGTGCCGTACCTCGCGAATACCCCGCTGCGCCGCCGTCCCAAGGATGCAGAGCGCGACTTGGACCCGTGGACGCTCATCGCACTGATGAGCGCAGCCTGGCGCGAGCTGGACTACGAGGGCGCCGAGCACTACCTGCGTATCCTTGCACGCTCGTGTCCGCACGCGGCCGAGGCGCTCTACTTCCAAACCGAGTTTCCCGATGGCGTCTATGCCCGCGTCAACGTGGGTGCGGGCTCCACCGACGAGCTTGTCCTTGCGCTATCCGAGGCGACGCCGGTACTGCAGGAGGGCCTGGGCGCCCCCGACAACGCCAGCTTTGCCGCCTGGGTCGCCACCAACGATATCGTGCGTTCCCAAATCGATGAGCGCATACTGCGGGCGGCCGAGCAGGGTTTGCCGTTTAAGGGAGGAGACCTCTAATGGATCCGAGCGTCTACATCCCCGCCTACCTGGAGCGCGCCTACGTTGCGTCGCACCCCGAGCTCACCGATGCAGCACGCGAGCTTGTCCATAACGACATTAGCGCGAATCCCCAAAAGTACGCGCAGTCCGAGCATGCCCAGGCGCTGCTGTCCTATGCCGGTGTTCATCGCCACCTGCTCGACGAGCTCCATCGCATCGAGGACATGGGCAGCGACGAGGAATTCGAGCAGACGCGCAATCGTCTGTTCGACGACATGCGCGATGAGCTGCTCAAGATTGTCCGCGTCGATGCGTATGTCCTCGATGCCCAGCTGCTCGCCATCATCCTGGCTGACACGCCCGTTGACGCCTGCCTGGGCGACCTGATGAAGCTCGAGGCGACCACAACCGATTACCTGCAGCAAAGCGTGCCCGGGTTCGACATGGAAGCCCCGCACTACTGGGCCAATAAGGTTTTGGCGGACGGTGTGACGGCGGCAGAGCTCACCGTGAGCGAGCCGGCTCTTATCGGGTGGCTTCACACACTCGAGGCCATCTCGCAGCTGTGCATGGCGAGCGCTCGCTACCGTGCTGCCGCCAACTACGCCCGCCGTGTTCTTAAGGCGGAAGGCTACCCCACCCGAGCCGCAGGCACCGTGTTGCTCGCCCTCGCTCGCCTGGAAGACCAGGACGGCTTTTTTGCCCTGGCCCACCAGCTCGAGGAAGAGATCGGGGCTGACGCGCTCGAGGACTCTCCTTGGTATCTGCTCGCCCGCACGATTCTGCTGTTCAAAACAAACAAGATGCGCCCGGCGACACGCGCGCTGCGTGAGTTTGCCAACCGTTGCGAGGGCGGTGCGTTCTTCTTGCTGAACCCCATGTACCAGACACCGTACCTTCCCTGCCGGCCCGAGCCACGCGATCCCTGGGATCTTTCGCACCAGGCCGTTTGGGAAGCGGACGGCATCATCTCGGATACCCCCGACTTTGCCCCCTGGGCCAACGCCTGCGAAGACGTGTCGCAGCTTGCCCAGGAATTTGCGCGCCGCTACGGTTTTTAGTGACGCACTCGACCCGACCATGTCGTTTACGTTAGGAACGGTTTCATGAACCTCCGCTCATCTCTTGCCTGCACCTCGAGCGATATCGCTCGCTGGGGGCTGCGCTCCGTCCTTAAGCGCCAGGGTGGCGTGCTTCCCGGCCGCATCGCCATGAAGATCGACCCCGAGTTGCTGAGCGACCTCGCTGCCCTTGTCGACCGCAGCGTGGTGATCACCGGCACCAACGGCAAGACCACCACCTCCAACCTCATCGCCGACGCCGTTGCCGCCAGCGGCGCCACCGTGGTATGCAACCGCGCCGGCAACAACATGGAGCCGGGCGTGGTGGGCGCACTGCTCGAGGCACGCAGCGGCCTCAAGCGAGCCGGCGGCGGCAAGCGCGTGGGCGTTTTTGAGTGCGATGAGCTTTACACCGTACGCGTTCTGCCCAAGCTCAAGCCGACGTACTTCGTGCTGCTCAACCTGTTCCGCGACCAGCTGGATCGCTATGGCGAAATCGATCACACCCAGGAGGTCATCGCCCACGCGTTGGAACTATCGCCGGCAACGACGCTCATCTACAACGCCGACGACCCGCTGTGCGCCTCGATTGCCGCGCGCGTTCCCAATGCGAGTATTGCCTTTGGCATCGACGGCGCCACCGACACCGAGTCCGACCGTATTAGCGACTCACGTTTTTGCTCACAGTGCAACGCGCCGCTGGAGTATGACTACGTGCAATACGGCCAGCTCGGCGCCTACCATTGCCCCTCGTGCGGTTGGGCACGCCCCGCACTGGTCCGCCGTGTGACGGGCGTGAAGCTCGGCTGCGACGGCTACGGCTTCGACCTGGTCTTTGGATCTGCGCCCGACGCGGCTGCCGTACACATCGCCACACGCTACAACGGTCTGTACATGGTCTATAACGTTGCCGCCGCCTTCTTTGCCGCACGCGAGTTGGGCGTGGACACGGCGTTTCTACAGCCTACGCTCGATGCCTACGTCCCCGCCGGCGGACGTATGGGCCGCTGGGAGATCGCCGGCCGTACCGTCGAGGCAAACCTGGCCAAAAATCCCGTGGGCTTCGATCGCCAGATCCAGTCCATTAAAACGGCAGGCGGCAGGCTCTGCGCCTTCTTCCTGAACGACAACGACGCCGACGGCCACGATGTCTCGTGGATCTACGACGTCGACTTCGAGCGCATCGCCGACACACCGGGTCTTGTCGCCTTTGCCGGAGGCACGCGTGCGCACGACATGCAGGTACGCCTCAAGTACGCCGGCATCGATGCCGCGATTATCTCGGACGTCGCGCAGGCAATTGGCGCCGTTGCGGATGAAGCCGCAGGCGACACTTTCTATGCCGTCGCCAACTACACGGCCTTCCCGCCGCTGGTCAAAGAACTCGATGGGCTGAAGGGTGCCGATGCAGCCACGGTTGCTGCCCGCGCTGCAACGTGTGCCGATGGCAGTGCCGTCCCCGTCGGCATCGCGCCAGTCGAGCTTTCGCGCCCGCTGCGCATCGTCTACCTGTACCCCGATGCCCTCAACCTCTACGGCGACGGCGGCAACGTTATCGCCCTCGAGCGTCGCTGCGCCTGGCGCGGCATCCCCGTTCGCGTGGACGAGGTCCGTATGGGCGAGTCACTCGATCTCACCGATGCCGATATCGTCATGATGGGTGGCGGCTCCGACCGCGACCAGCTAGCCGTGGCACACGAGCTGCTCGCCCAAAAAGACAAGGTCGCATCCTATGTTGAGGATGGCGGCTCGCTGCTCGCCATCTGTGGCAGCTATCAGCTGCTCGGCCGTTCGTACTATATGGGCGAGGATCGCATTGAGGGTCTGGGGGTCATTGCCGCCGAAACCGTACGCGGCTCCGACCGCCTGATCGGCAACGTAGCCGTCAAAACCGACCTGGCACCTGAGCCCTTTGTGGGATTCGAGAACCATGGCGGCCGCACGCTTTTGGACGCCGATGCCACGCCGCTCGGAACGTCCGTCGTCACGGGCACCGGCAACAACGGCGACGATGGCTTTGAGGGCCTGATCTACAAGGGCGTCATCGGCACGTACCTGCATGGCCCGGCGCTGCCCAAGAACCCCGAGCTCGCCGACTGGTTGATCGCCCATGCCCTCGAGCGCCGTGGCGATGCACAGGCCGCCGCCCTGCTGCCGCTCAAGCCCCTCGACGACACCTACGAGCACGCCGCCCACGACGCCGCCATGAAGCTCCTCCCCTAGCACCTCACCACCACAAAGGGGACAGGCACCTTTGTGGTGGTTTTTCAGTTTGCCAACGATATGTGAACGGCTAAAAAAGTCTGCTATACTCTTTCCCGCTGTCCCCATCGTCTAGCGGCCAAGGACGCCACCCTTTCAAGGTGGATATCGCGGGTTCGAATCCCGCTGGGGGCACCATTTGAATTGAAGAGCCCGTTACCCTCGCGGTAGCGGGCTTTTTGCTACCGATATGCCGGGATTCGAACCCGACAGGGTGCGAAGCTGAGGAAACGCGCAAGCGTTTTCCAGCGCAGCACGCAAGGAGCGGAGCGACGCAGCGGAAGCGGGCGGCGCCAGCCGCACGCGGACATCCCGCTGGGGGCACCATTTGAAACTAGAAGCCCGTTACCCCCGCGGTGACGGGCTTTTTGCTACCGATATGCCGGGATTCGAACCCGACAGGGTGCGAATCCCGGCATCATCGCAAGGCCTGTGGTCAAAAAATGGCAAATATGAGTACTGTTACCATTTTAGTTACAGCGATTTCATGCCTTCAGAAGGCGATTTAGCCGTCGGGCGTCCTACGGCGGAATAATTGCAGACGTTTATCGGCTAAGTACTTGGACATATGTTGCGTAACACTACATATTTTGCAAATAAATAATGTTACAGGACTTGTGACAGTACTCATATTTGACGTTTTTTGCCCATAGCCCTTTATACCTAGGCACATCGGCGGCAAAACGGGCTTCAAAGCGTCCTTCGCAAACAAAAAGCCGGGGCCCGCGCGATGCGGACCCCGGCTCAATACCGTGACGATATGTCAGTTACGTTCTACACATAGAACAGAATGTCGTCGTAGGTCGGAACCGGCCAGTAGTCGGCGGCCACGATCTCCTCCATGGCATCCACGGCGGCGCGCAGCGTATCCATAGCGGGAACGACCTCGTGTGCATACACATTGGCCTGCTCCTGGCCATCGAGGGCCTCGGCCTTCTGATGCACGGCGTCGAGCGCCTTAATGGAGTCGTTGATGGCAGTGATACCGTTGCAGAGCTTGTTGAGCGTATTCTGCTCGCACTGCATGGCGGCCTCGGCGCCGGCGGCGCGAATAGTCTCAAGGCCCTTAGCGACCTTGGTGGCATAGGCGGTAATGACCGGGCGATAGGTACGACGCGCCTCGCGAACCATCGTGGTAGCCTCGATGTTCATGAGCTTGTTGTACTTCTCGAGCTTGCAGTCGTAGCGGCACTGAGCCTCGGCCTTGGTCAGGACACCCGTCTCCTCGAAGAGCGCGATAGCCTTATCGGAAACAAAGGCGGGCAGGGCATCGGCCGTGGTCTTGTTGTTGGCAAGGCCGCGCTTCTCGGCCTCAATGGGCCACTCGTCGGAGTAACCGTCGCCGGAGAACAGGATGCGCTGGTGATCGGTCAACACCTTCTTGCAGTACTCGAGCGCGGCATCCTGGAACTCATCCTCGGGCGTACCCTCAAGCGCGTCGGCGAAGGACTTGAGCGACTTGGCCACGGCGGCATCGAGCACCAGGTTGGAGTCGGAGACGTTCTGCTCGGAGCCGCAGGCACGGAACTCGAACTTGTTGCCGGTGAAGGCGAACGGGGAGGTGCGGTTGCGGTCGGTGTTGTCCTGCATCAGCTTGGGCAGAGTATCGGCGCCCAAGTCGAGCACGCCGCGCGTGGCATGGACGGAAGCCTTGCCATCGATGATCTTCTCGACGACCTCGGTAAGCTGGTCGCCCAGGAAGATGGACATAATCGCCGGAGGAGCCTCGTTGGCGCCCAGACGATGGTCGTTACCGGCCGAGGCAACGGAGGCACGCAGGAGCTCCTGATAGTTATCGACGGCCTCGATCACCGCGGTGAGGAAGACGATGAACTGCAGGTTGTCGAGCGGAGTGTCGCCCGGATCGAGCAGATTCTCGGACTCGGTGCCAAGCGACCAGTTGTTGTGCTTGCCCGAACCATTGATGCCCTCAAAGGGCTTCTCGTGCAGCAGGCAGACCAAGTCGTGGCGGGAGGCGATGAGCTTCATCTTCTCCATCATGACCAGATTCTGGTCGATGGCCTCGTTGACCTCGCCATAGACCGGTGCGAGCTCATGCTGGCAGGGAGCGACCTCGTTGTGCTTGGTCTTGGCGGGAATGCCGAGCGCCCACAGCTCATCGTCCAAGTCCTTCATGTAGGCCGAGACGGTGGGGCGGATAGCGCCAAAGTAGTGCTCCTCGAGCTCCTGACCCTTGCATGGAGCAGCACCAAAGAGGGTGCGGCCGGTAATGACCAGGTCCTTGCGCTTGCGGTAGGCGTCCTTCTTGATCAGGAAGTACTCCTGCTCGTCGCCCACGGAAGGAACGACCTTCTTGGGGGTCTTACCGAACAGCGCCAAAACGCGCTTAGACTCACGCGAGAGCGCGGTCATGGAACGCAGCAGCGGGGTCTTCTTGTCCAGGGCCTCGCCCGTGTAGGAGCAGAAAGCCGTGGGGATGCACAGGACATCGTCCTTGATAAAGGCGGGGCTAGTGGGGTCCCAAGCGGTGTAGCCACGGGCCTCGAAGGTAGCACGCAGGCCGCCGTTGGGGAAGCTCGAGGCATCGGGCTCGCCCTGGATGAGGTTCTTGCCCGTAAACTTGGTAATGGCGGCGCCGTCGTGGTTGGGCTCCAGGAAGCTGTCGTGCTTCTCGGAAGTAATGCCCGAAAGCGGCTGGAACCAGTGCGCGTAGTGCGTCGCGCCCTTGGAGATGGCCCAGACCTTCATGGCATGGGCAACGGCGTTGGCCACATCCAGGTCGAGCGGCTCACCGCCCTCGAGGGTTGCAGCAAGGCGCTTCCAAATGTCCTTGGGGAGGTAGTCCTTCATGACTTCCTCAGAGAACACCATGGTCCCGAAGCGGTCAGTAAGTTCGGCCATACGGAACTCCCTTCGTATCGGCACCGCGTGAGAAGCGGTGTTGATTACTAACGAACGAGTCATAGCTTAGACTCGCCGTGTTTCCGCGACATTACCGTTATGTTGCTGTCGCGAAACCAATCAATGAGGTTACCCTATCGAGGCGGCGTTGCCACCCTCAACAGCCAATCAACTGCATAAATTGCAGACCTCTCCCCATGGTTTAAGGGTAGTCAATTTGGGATGGAGCTCTATTAACTGGTATTTTGCATCAGATACCAGTCTTTATAGTCCGTGCCTAGATTAGCCGCTCTGTTATAGAGAAAGCCGATAGCAAGGCATCTTTGATTGGTATCCCCGAATAACGAGTGAAACTCCACCGTGACACAGTGGTGCTGTAGAATCCTTACAACACATCACACTATTACGTATCTAGAGGAGCACGATATGCGCGTCGACGAGGTTTTTAAGCAGGCAGCATCCCAGGGCACCGCGCCCGTTTCGTTTGAGATGTTCCCGCCCAAGGGCGAGCTCACCCTCGACACGGCTCGCGAAGTGGCAGGCAATCTGTGCAAGCTTTCGCCGAGCTTTGTCTCGGTCACCTGCTCGGCCGGCGGCTCGGGCAACGGTGCCACCACCGCCCCCATCGCGCATATGATTTCGAGCGAATTCGACACGCCCTCGGTGGCACACCTCACCTGCGTGGGCCGCACCCACGCCGACATCGCCGCCAAGATCGACGAGTATCGCACCGCCGGCGTTGAAAACATTCTGGCCCTGCGTGGCGATCTCCCTGCCGGCGCGACCGAGGACGACAAGCCCGCCTCCGACTACGCCTACGCCCGCGACCTCATCCCCGAGCTCGTCGACGCCGGCTTTTGCGTGGGCGCCGCAGCCTACCCCGAGGGCCACATTGCCTGTGAGGATCTCAACCTCTCGGTCGAACACCTCAAGCAAAAACAGGACGCCGGCGCGAGCTTCTTTGTGACACAGCTCTTCTTTGATAACGAGTGCTTCTACCGTTTTCGCGAGCTTGCCGACAAGGCCGGCATCACCGTGCCCATTACCGCGGGCATCATGCCGTTTATGGGCAAGTCGCAGATCAGCCGCATGGTCTTTATGTGCGGCGCGTCGCTGCCCTCCCCCGTCATCAAGATTCTCGCCAAGTACGAGAACGACCCCGAGAGCCTGCAGGCAGCCGGTGTAGATTATGCCGCCCGCCAGCTTTGCGACCTCAAGGAGCACGGCGCCGACGGCCTGCACCTGTACACTATGAACCGTCCTGCGATCGCCGCGACCATTATGGAGCGCCTGGGGTAATGGAAAAACCGCACATCGATACAACCGCTGTCGAAGTGCCGGCCGACCTTGCGTCGCCGGCGCTTTACCGTGTCGATGCTGCGTACCATCCCCGTGTCGACCGCGCCGAGATGCTGCGGTACCTGGGTTACGGCGGCCAGCAGATTGAGCCCGAGCTGTCACGACGTATTGAGCTTGTGGTCGAGCGTCTGGAACTGGACATTGAGCCTCGTGGCGTGCGCCGCGTGTTTGCCGTCGATGCCACGGGCGTGGACGAACAAAGTGAGCCTTGCATTCGCTTGGTCGGCACCAACGTTGAGCTGCGAGGTCGCGATATCTATCGACATCTCAAAGATGCCCGCTTTGCCGCGCTCATGGCATGCACCCTCGGCATGGACGCCGAGCGTCGCCTGCGCACCACGGGAGCCCAACATCCCCTGGAGGGCGCCGTGCTCGACGCCGCGTGCTCCGCTTACGTGGAAGCCGCCGTTGAGCAAATGGACCAGCAGGTCAAGACGGACGCCGCCGCACACGGACTCGCCGGCAACTGGCGCTTTAGCCCCGGCTACGGCGACTGCCCGCTCTCGGCCCAGCGCTCGATCGTCAATGCGCTCAACGCCACGCGGCTCATCGGGCTTACCGTCACGCCGACCAGCCTGCTCATGCCCACCAAGAGCGTGACCGCGGTGATCGGCCTGTTCGACGGCGAAGTCCACGACGCCCAGAGCCGCCCCACCTGCAATATCTGCCGCATGCGCGAGCACTGCCGCTTCCGCGCCGCCCACACCACCTGCTATTCCAGCCATTAGGAGCCCTCGATGTTTACTCCGCTTATCACTCATGATTCTGACGGCACTGCATTGGCGGCACCCGTTGATGCCGCACGTCGCAACGGTGCCACGTACAAGACGCGCACGATCGACGATCTGCGCATTAAGGACGATCGCCTGCGCGCCGCCATCGAGGGCACGGGGCACTTGCTGTTCGACGGCGGCATGGGCACCATGCTGCAGGCCGCTGGCATGAAGGCGGGCGCCCTGCCCGAGCTGCTCAACTTTGAGGAGCCCCAGGTCATTACCGACATTCAGCGCCAGTACGTCGAGGCCGGCTGCGACGTGATTACCGCCAACACCTTTGGCGCCAACACCCACAAGCTCGACGGTGCCGCCACCGTGGCAGACGTCTTTGCCGCGGCCGTCACCTGTGCCCGCGCGGCCGGCGCCCGCTACGTCGCCGGTGACATCGGCCCCATCGGCGCGTTGCTTCGCCCCTTGGGTACCCTCAGCTTCGACGAGGCCTATGACCTCTTTGCCGAGGAAGTGCGCGCAGGCGTCGCCGCGGGTGTGGACCTCTTTATTATCGAGACTATGACCGACCTGGCCGAGATCAAGGCGGCGGTCCTCGCCTGCCGCGAGAACTCCGACCTGCCCGTCTTTGCCACCATGACCTTCGAGGAAGACGGCCGCACCTTCCTGGGCACGAGCCCCGAGGTCGCCGCCATCACGCTCGATGCCATCGGCGCCGACGTTTTGGGCATCAACTGCAGCCAGGGACCGGCCGAGCTCCGAGGACTCGCCGCACGTATGCTCACCGTTACCGATAAGCCCATTATGGTGCAGGCCAACGCGGGACTCCCCCACGTGGACGACGACGGCAACACCGTCTTTGACATCCAGGCCCCCGAATACGCCGAGGCCGTCGCCGGCATGATCGCCGACGGCGTGAGCGTCGTGGGCGGTTGCTGCGGCACCACGCCGGCGCACATGGCGGCCTTGTGCACGCTTATCGACAACCACACGCCCAGCCCGCGCCGCCGCAAGCCCAGCATGTCGGTCACGAGCGCCCAAACGGTCGTGGACCTTCCCTGCGACGGCCACAAGATCGCTGTCATCGGCGAGCGCATCAACCCCACCGGCAAAAAGCGCCTGCAGCAGGCCCTGCGCGACGGCGACCTGGACTACGTCGTGAGCCAGGGCATCAGCCAGCAAGAGCAGGGCGCCGACATCCTGGACGTTAACGTGGGCCTGCCCGAGATCGACGAGGTCAAGATCATCCAACAGGCGACCGAACAGCTCCAGGGCTCCACGTTGCTGCCGCTGCAGATCGACTCCACCGACCCCGCCGCTGTCGAGGCCGCCGTGCGCCGCTACGCCGGCAAGCCCATCATCAACTCGGTCAATGGCAAGCAGCAGATCATGGATGAGATCTTTCCGCTGGTCGCCCACTACGGTACCAACGTTGTCGGCCTTACGCTCGACGAAGGCGGCATCCCCGATACCGCCGAGGCCCGCTTCGCCATCGCCGAGCGCATCGTGGCCGAGGCCGCCCGCTACGGCATCGGCCCGGACCGCATCCTCATCGACTGTCTGGTCATGACCGCCTCGACTAATCAACGCCAGGCTGAGCAGATCCTACGCGCCATGTCCCTGTGCAAGGAGCGTCTGGGCGTCAAATGCGCGCTCGGCGTGTCGAACATCAGCTTTGGCCTGCCTGCCCGCCCGCTGCTGGGTTCGGTCTTTTTGGCCGCCGCCTTCGGCGCGGGCCTGGACGCCCCCATCATGAACCCGGGCTCCAAGCGCTTTATGGATACCGTCTACAGCTATCGCGTCCTGAGCGTTGAGGACGAGGGCTCGACCGGATACATCGAGCGCTACGCCGGCTGGACCGATCCGTACAAGATCGCCGCAAACCCGGCAGCAGCTCAGGCCGCATCGACCGACACCGTGTCCGCTGCTGGCACCGCCGGCACCGACGGCAACGACGACCCAATTCGTCGCATGGTCGTCTCGGGCCGTAAGGGCGAGATCGCGACCGAGACTGAGCGCCTGCTGGCCGACCACGACGCTATGGATCTTATCAACAACCACTTTATCCCCGCCCTCGACGAGGTTGGCGTCCTCTTTGACCAGGGCAAGTTCTTCCTGCCGCAGCTCATGGCCTCGGCCGAGGCCGCACGCGTGGGCTTCGACACCATCAAGCGGCTGATGCCCGCCGGTGAGATCGCCGACAAGGGCAAGATCTGCGTGGCCACCGTCAAGGGCGACATCCACGATATTGGCAAGAACATCGTCAAAATGCTGCTCGACAACTACGGCTACACCGTCTTTGACCTGGGCCGCGACGTCGATCCGCAGGAGGTACTCAAGACCGTCAAGGAGCGCGATATCAAACTCGTCGGCCTCTCGGCGCTTATGACCACCACCGTCCTCGCCATGGAAGAGACCATCAAGTTGCTCCATGCCGAGGTTCCGGGCGTCAAGATCATCGTGGGCGGCGCCGTGCTCACCCCCGAATACGCCAAGCAGATCGGTGCGGACTACTACGCCAAGGACGCCGCCGAAAGCGCTCGTATCGCCGAAGAGGTCTTTGGGCAGTAACACAACGGAAACAACCGAGCACCAAAACGTGCCGCATGCGCCACTTGGCACGTGCGGCACGTTAGAATAGATAAGACTATGCTCGTTTTGGCAGATAGGAGCGCAAGGATGGCGATCACGCCCGCAGAAATCGCGGAAACCCGCGGCATGGTTGAGGAGCAGAACCTCGACATCAGGACCATCACCATGGGTGTTTCGCTCATGGGTTGCGGCGACGAGAACCTCGACCGCATGTGCACGAAGATCTACGACCACGTGACGCACACGGCTGAGCACCTGGTCGAGACCGCCGAGAACCTCGAGCGCGAGTACGGTATCCCCATCGTCAACAAGCGTGTTTCCGTCACCCCGGTGGCACAGATTGCCGCGTGTTGCAAGGATGAGGACCTCACCCCCATCGCGCACGCCCTCGACCGCGCGGCAGAGACGCTCGGCATCGATTACCTGGGCGGCTTCTCCGCACTCGTCCAGAAGGGCATCGGCGACGCCGACCGCCGCGTCATCCAGTCCATCCCCCAGGCGCTCGCCACCACGAGCCGCGTCTGCTCCAGCGTCAACGTCGCCAGCCTGCGTGCCGGCATCAACATGGACGCCGTGCTCATGGCCGCGCAGACCATCATCGATGCCGCCAAGCTCACGGCCGACCAGGATTCCGTCGGCGCTTCCAAGTTTGTCTGCTTTGCCAACATGGTCGAGGACTCCCCGTTTATGGCGGGCGCCGTCCACGGCGGTGGCGAGGCCGACGCCGTCATCAACGTAGGCGTCTCGGGCCCTGGCGTTATGGCCGCAGCCCTGGAGACGCTGCCCGATTCCGCATCGATGATGGAAGTCGCCGAGAAGATCAAGCAGACCGCCTTTAAGATCACCCGTGCCGGCGAGCTCATGAGCCGCGAGGCCGCCCATCGCCTGGGTGTCGAGAAGGGCATTGTCGACCTCTCGCTGGCTCCCACGCCTGCCATCGGCGACTCCGTCGCGCGCATCCTCGAGATCATCGGCGTGGGCACCTGCGGTGGCCCGGGCACGACCTGCGCGCTCGCCATGCTCAACGATGCCGTCAAGAAGGGCGGCGTCATGGCCAGCTCCAGCGTGGGCGGTCTCTCCGGCGCCTTTATCCCCGTGTCCGAGGATGCCGGCATGATCGCCGCCGTCGAGGCCGGTGCGCTTTCGCTCGAGAAACTCGAGGCCATGACCTGTGTGTGCTCCGTTGGCCTGGACATGATCGCCATCCCTGGTGACACCTCCGTCGAGACCATCGCCGGCATCATCGCCGACGAGATGGCCATCGGCGTTATCAACAACAAGACCACGGCCGTCCGCGTGATTCCCGCCATCGGCAAGGGCGTGGGCGACTGCGTCGAGTACGGCGGCCTGTTTGGCCGTGCGCCCATCATGCCGGTGAACCCCAACGCCGGCACCGTGCTTGCCCACCGTGGCGGACGCTTCCCGGCACCGCTGAACTCGCTGAAGAACTAGC
>ERZ827522.1279-NODE-1279-length-23081-cov-5.195258_pt1 | contig 23081 bp, 24 predicted proteins | sample MGYA00519580_ERZ827522 | MGnify/ENA primary metagenome ERZ827522 (study PRJEB31778, sample SAMEA3449340) | human gut metagenome | biome: human gut; feature: human-associated habitat; material: faeces | place: United Kingdom | collected 2010/2012 ... | reverse complement strand
GAGGTCGACTATCTGCCTCTTGAACTCGTCGGTGAAATGCCTCGGGTGCCTGGGGCCCCTCATATACGGCCCACCCGTCTCCTGCGCCCCTCCCGGAACTGTCCACATCAGTGTAGCCAATCCACCTCCCCCTGCGACTTGCGGATGCTGGTGCCCGTGGCGTGCATCTTGGCCGCCGCGGCCACGAGGGCTCGGCCGACACGCCGGTTTCGCCCGAGCACGTCCTCCGGGAAGGGACTGCCGGAGCGCAGCTTGGGGATGTGCGGCACCAGCGTGCCAACGCGGGTGACGAGCGACCGCTCGCGGTAGCCGTTTTGGCTGTTCGCAACAGCTGGTCGGCCTCGGCGTCCATCACGGCGTTCACGACCTGCCCGGCGAGTCTGCAAAGCAGCTCCTGCATGTCGATGGCGCCGTCGTCGAACCGGGGCATGGCGAGCATGTCCGACGTCGGGTCTGATAAGATTCCTGCAGCGGTCTTCGTCCTTTCCCAGAACCTGTTGTTGTGGTGACTTCAGATTCTGGGATGAAGGCCGTTCTTCGTTAGGCGGGCGCTGGGGCGTCGCGTTTACACCAACATTTTCGACACGATCGTCGGAGGTCTAATTATGACTGCAGACCCAAGCGTGAACATAACTGTTGAGTCCGACTCTCTATCTGCCCAAATCGCTTCAGCCCTCTCAAGACATCCGGCACTTTACTATTCCGCTCAGCTTGAGAACTCTCACATTCTGGCTCATCGTGATATGAATAGCTTCTTTGGCGACCCATTTACTGATATCTTTAATGCCTACAACGTTGCTTTGTTTGATTCTGTTCGCCAGATGATCCGCTTTGAAAAATCTCTTTCTGCCTGGAGCGCCATCGTCGCAGACATTGACTCTAAAGACGTCAGAAACACCCTCATTATGGATTACATCTATCCCGTCTTTAGATTTCTGTCAGATATTCCAAATGTCTTTAAGGACCAGCTCGTCCGCGCGTGCGTTAAGCTAGCGACTATCTCTTAGGGCGATTATTCTTTGGTGCAGATTAATGCCGCCAAAGATGGAGCACTCCGGTGCGACTGGTTTAAAAAGCTGCAAAATAGTTGTTCCGATACTGCTCTTGGAAACCAACTCATTGCAATTATTAATGAGGACCTATTTGAACATCCAGATGCCAAGCATTTTAGAGAGCTTCATGGCCATCGGCTCATGACCTTGCTCCAACGTTGGTTTCTGGCGTCAACCAGGGCTATTCAGTTGGCGATGCCGTTTCTGTCCAAGCCTATACTCCTCCGATCGATTTGCCCAATGAGCTTGCTATTATTGATCGGCACCGGCTAAGAATCCAAAACGCCTATGCGCTATTCGGCAATTACGCTACTGAATTGCAACGTGATTACAATAGTTTGTAGGCATTAGAGAAACACAGCTTATCGCTGGCTTAATTGATCTCATCTTTAAATTGGTGATGCAAGATTTGGAAAATCGTATGCAGTAGCGAAAGGAGGTGAACTTGGGTGCTTTGCCATTAGTTTTCTAAGGCTGCAGGCGATCCAAAAAGAGCGTAAAGAACTAGGCATTTTCAACCTTGATGCGCCCCTTTCTTTATATGCCCTCGACATGTCTGGGAAGAAATACAAGATACAATCTGGTGCAACGCCAAATTCTTATCTAGAAGTAGCAACAACGAAGATGACAAGAGTATCTCCTCTAACAGGAGAGCTGGTTCGGGATAAAGCCCGGTAGAACCGCGCCTGCAGGGACTTCGTCACCGACGAGGTGCTACAGATGGTGTGGGATCGCGTGTACGAGGGCAAGCCGAAGCCGGTCGTGGGCGTGTACCGCCTGACGATGAAGTCCAACTCCGACAACTTCCGCGCGAGCTCTATCCAGGGCGTCATGAAGCGCGTGAAGGCCAAGGGCGTGCCCGTGGTGGTCTACGAGCCCACACTGGACGTCCGGAGTCCTTCAAGGCCGGCTGCGACGTGATTGTCGCCAACCGCTGGAGCGGCGAGCTCGCGGACGTGGCGGCAAGGTGTACACGAGGGATCTGTTTAAGCGGGACGAGGGGCTATCGACTAGCGTCGATCACCCCTCGTCCCTTTTAAAGTAAATAATTTTCCGCTTGAATGCTTGGACAAATACGCGTGCCGCCGTTTAATGTCAAGCTTATATCAGTGGATAAAATCAAGTGGCGAGGAAATACTAATCCTCGCATTTTTACCGTTTGCAAATAAGCCTATATCTTTTGCTAATATTCTAATTGGATACTCCGTTAACGTCGTTTCATTCAGTAATTTCTGGCGGTTAATTTGGCATGGATAAATCATCTGAGTTCGATAGCTTTGCAATCTATGCCTCTTGCAATTCAGGTGAAGACATTTCGCTCTCAATTGACGTAAATGTTTGGATTAACAGGAAGCAAGGCTGCGACTTTGACTTAGGTATCAACATCCCTCCCACATCGGAACCCGGAATTATGACGATTTATGTTCCGTACCAGCTATCAAGGAGCCAAATTGCTGATTTGTCATACTTGTTACACGATCGCTATATCTATCGCGCAATTTTCAATGAAAACAAAGTTATCGGGGATGAGCTAATTGGGCCAGGAAGCCCTAATTATCCTAAAGACAGTAATTTCGCGATTTGTTCGCTAAGCTTATCTGACTTGGTATTAAAACGCCATGCTCAAGGGGGATCGGTTCTTCAATTTCGCTTTAACGATAACGACCAAATTTCTCCTAAGTACTATAGATTTAGATTTCCCATTCCGCCATTAGATTTATCCATCGCTAGCGCCGGTGACCTGCGAGAGGCCATAACTGGGCCAATTATTCCATTCCGCACTTTTGCTTTTATTGAGTTTAACCAATTGCGTGGTCTTCCGGAAGATATTGGTCATGCCCTGATTTGCTCACAAAGTAAAAATGCCAAAGTAAAGTTGGCTTTAGTGGTGGATACCGAATGGACCGTTGAGGCATGGAGGAATCCATATAAAGTTCGTCAGCTCGAAACGCAAGGTTGGGATAATTACCAGAAGAAGCTTTTGCCATCCAGTCATTCATGGTTCCAGAGGAGGCACCGATTTACTGTATACCAATGGGAAGAAGTCAATAGGTCATCTGTTTTTGAGTTCTGTTTATCTCGCAAGGTAATAAGCATAAAAACCATCCTTTTCTATCTTTCGGTTCTTGTTGGGGTTGAATTAATTACTAATGCGCTCGTGACCTGCGTGCAAATCCTGTCACCTATACTTATTGAATTAGCTTCAAAGTGCATGCAAGGAGTTTGTTAAAGTGAAGATAGCAACAATAGCTATTATGAAAATACGTCACGAGTTTTTTGACCTGATTGTTTCGGGTGTAAAGAAGTATGAGGTCAGAGATATGCCCCTTGAAGGCATAGACATTATTGTCTATCGCGATGCTGCCACGGGCTTATATCTCGGATCATACTATGTTGAGGGAGTTATTAAATTCAATCGGTCAGAAGACGAACTCGTCCGCGATTTATCGTCTGTTGATCTCGATACTTTTCTAGAGCTTTTCCCTATGCCAGAAAATGGTGGCCCAATCAATCTGTGGGCAGCAAAGCTTTCGACTCAAGCGTCACTGAAAGATCTATTCGGCTCTGGCAACTTTTCTTAAAGGCAAGAATTTCGGAGGAATTACCATGGGAGATAATAGGGAATCTCTAATCAAAGAGGTTCCGTGCTCAAACATCGATCTTAACGACTGTTTCTTTGATTCACTCCGAGATAATTATGGCTCTGAATTCGATAGATGGTTTAAAGAAAAATGCGTTGATGGCGGGCGCAATGCACTCGTCATTCGAGAAGGAGGGAGCCTGTACGGCCTTTGTATATTTAAGGTCGAGCATAATGAGCCAATAAATAGTGATGGAGATATTCCTTGCGAAATAGCTCTCAAGATATGCACCTTTAAAGTCTCGAACGAGGCACGTGGGGTTAAGTTTGGTGAAAGATTGCTCCATTCTGTTTTTGAAAAATGCTTCAGCGAGGCAATTCCATTCATTTATCTCACGACAGGCTCAATTCAGGAGTCGCTCATCAAGCTTCTTGAAGAATTCGGTTTTCATCAATACGGAACCATAAAATCGCGTGGCGCAAAGACTGCCGATTGCGTTTTTGGCAAGTGGATTACCCCGCACCAAGGCAATCATATTCTTGATAAAGACATGTTCGCTCGTGAGTATTTTCCGTCTTACAAGGATGATTCAACTGTTGGAAAGTTTCTTGTCCCAATTCAGCCAGAATGGCACGAGAAATTATTTCCCGATCTATCGAATTTCCGTCACTCGCTGTTTGGGCAAACCCTGCAATTCCAAGCATCAGAAGGCAATGCAATCCGCAAAGCCTATGTTTGCAAGTCTTCTATAAATCGCATTATGCCAGGTGACCTTCTGTTTTTCTATCGAAGCAGAGACAGGCACTCCGTTGAGGCCTACGGTGTTGTAAGAACTTGTGCGAGAACAAAAGATTTCTGCACAGTACAGAAGTTAATAAAGGGGCGAACAGTTTACACAGAATCCGACCTTAGAGCACTTATAAGGGAGGCAGATCATGGCTTGCTTGTTATTAGCTTTGATCTTTTGGGATATATACATCCGTCAATCAATGTCAATGATATGAAAAGATACGGAATTGCTATTCCTCAAAGCATTGTACGCATTGGCGAAAGTGCTTATTTGGACATTTTCAGGCAGAAACAATTATGGCAGCAATACTAATCTCAATTAAGAAGCAGTACTCGGATTTAATATTTAAAGGCTCGAAAACTGTCGAGTATAGGAAAGTGCTGCCATCGAAACCGGTTGATCGTTGCTTCATCTATGAATCAAGAGGCTCTGGAAGGGTGGTAGGATTTTTTACGTTATCAAAAACCACAAGTTGTTCCCCGGAAGAGGCATGGAGCTTAACGTGCGATATTGGCGCACTGAGCAGAACTCAGTTCGATACTTATTATGAGGGAAGAAGCAAATCGGTTTTATTTTATATTGCTTCTTGCCATAGGTTTGATAAGCCTTTTGAGCTTAGCGAGTTGGGACTAAATAGGGCCCCACAATCTTTCATTTACCTTTCTGATGCTGAGGTCACTCAATTGGAGTCGCGCCCATGCTATTCCATAAATGAACTATCTAACTCCATTTAGCTGTTAGTAATTATGAGGGGCCCGTTGCTATCCATTTAAAACTGGCCAGTATCGAATAACGCCGATGCTGGCCAGTTTAAGATATGGGGAAAGAAGCGCGTGCTCTATTGCTCATAGTCCTATACCGTATACAAATCCATTTTCACTATGAGGTCCAAAGCGTATAGACGGTTGGCGGACATACATTTCGGTACAAACATTTAATTCCTCTGTTAAGAGGATTCAGTCTGAATCTTCAGTTTGAATCAAAACTATGGACTGCAGAACAGTAAGCGTGCTGACATCTATTGGATTTAGGATCATAAGAGCGGCAAGCTGTATGATATTTCGGTCATATACGATTCGCAAACCTACGCGGGAAAGTACAAGGGAAGCGGCTTTACCGGAGAGAAATAGCTCGTGGACTTTGTTGATCTGGACTGGAGAGTTTGTTTAGGGAAGTGGGCTGAGAGTTCAAAACGTCTGCGCTAGACAAGTAGAATTGACCCATGACTACTCTTGTCGACATATCGTCTGCACTCATCCGTGTGTTACCTCGCTACGATGTCCGCGAGGCATGTCTATTTGGCTCTTTTGCCCGCGGTGAGCAGACGCCAGATAGTGATATCGATCTGCGCCTCGTTTGCGGAGACAGCATGACATTCGGCGCGCTATATCAGCTCTCACTTGACCTAGAAGATGAACTCGGGCGAAAGGTCGATATCGTCACCAACCCGCCCCAGCATATGCACCCCACCTTTCGTAAAAACATTACTCAGGATGAGGTGCGTCTTTATTAAGCTGTGCGATGACTCACTAGTACCCCTCGTAAGACTCGTCACCACCCGTCCTCCCTTTCACCGACTGGCAAAACGATTTACACCTAATTTCGGGAATCGATCACGGTTTTATTCTTTGCTCCTTGTCTGATCTCGCTACACTAATAAGTGCAGCTACCAGGTACTTTTCTGGTACAACATCTATTGGCTCCCGCGAAGATCGGAGCGGTTATGTTTACTGCCGCGTTCCACACAAGCCGACACTACATCCTGTTTACCGCCATGGCCTGCCTATGCGTTTTGCTTGGCGGGCCTTCTTATGCCGCGGGGGCGGAGAGCCTCATCATTGCGGGTGCGACGTACTACGAGCCGGGCGTCTCGGGCCCAGGTTGGGCTTGGACCGATGCCGACCACCTGGAGCTCAACGGCTTTTCTGGCGAGGCCATCGGCGCCGAAGGCGACCTGGTGGTGACCCTGACCGGGCAAAACTCCGTAAAGGAGATGCAAACGTCCATCGTGGACATTTCGCAGTGCGGCCTGGAGGTGTGGGGCAATCTGACGCTCCGCGGCACCGGGTCGCTAACGGCCACGGGATCGCAGTGCGGGATTCACGCGTTTCAGGCATTGGTGGTAGACGGCTGCACCGTCAATGCCCAGGCCGACGGGGCCGGCCTTGAGGGCGAGGCCGTGGCCGGTCTGGTTGCGGGTTGTCTTGTCGTTCGCGGTGGCGGCCGCGTTGTTGCCGCGGGCGCGGGCTCCGGAGCGGGCGTGCGCGCTTACGGCGCGTACCTGCTAGACGAGGATCCCGGCGATGGCGTGCCCTTCGGGTCGCTTGCCGTCGATGCTTCGTGGCTAGATGCGACCGGCGCCGACGGCGGCGTTGGCTGCCTGGCCGGATCGCTTACGTCCGCGCGCTTTGTGGCGCCCGCGGTTGGGGCCTTTGGAGCTAAAGGCGTGTTGGATGCCGGCGGGACTGTGGCCACGCATGTGGTGATCGAGCCCGAGGGTGCTACGGCTCCGGCAGGGGAGACAGATGTGCGTGATGTGCCGGATGATAGCGGCAAGCCTGCCACTGGCGGTCCTGCTGCGGGACAGCCCGGTGCCGGTTCGTCGACGGACCCTGTCCTGAAGCCCGCGACCGCGACGCCCAAGACAACCACGACGATCAAAACGACGGTGACAAAGACCACGGTCTCCACGCCGTCCAAGCCCAAGAAGGCATCCGCGACAACCGCCTCGCTCCCCAAGACCGGCGATAACTACTGGATCGCCGTGTCAATAACGCTTCTTCTGCTCGGCATAACGCTCCTAGGCGTCGCACATCGCTGCTATAACGTCTAATAAGCTTTTTGCTAGCAACGATTAAAATCTAAGCTTTGGCTAACTCATAAAATACAATGCAAACGGCTTAGCATCTGTCATAACCATTTTTGAACTCAGTCTTTTGCGAAAGCACGCATGACGAATTCATGTCCGCGCGCCATGAAACAATTTGTCGTGTAATTAGAAGATAGAAGAGAATTCATCTTGGGCTAACTCGACATATCTATAAATTGGGTACATAATCAGCCCATTTAAAGGCTATTGGATTAGATTTGCCGACTGAGAGGAGAGCGAAAATGGAAGCGCTGAACGTTGCAAACTACATCATTGATAATTGGAGCGACAAGTTCGAGATCACAAATCTTAAGTTGAATAAGCTCGTCTATTATTCGCAAGTCGAATCGTTGCGCAAATACAATCATCCGCTTTTCGATGACAAAGTTGAGGCTTGGCAGCATGGTCCAGTTGAGCCTGCAGTCTATCGCGCATTCTCCTCAAATGGTCGAAGCCGCATCCTTAAATCGACTGGCCTAGCAATACTTGACGAAACGTCTAAAAAGCTCGTCGATTCTGTAATGGATAGGCTTGGCATGCTCTCTGCATTTGATTTGGTTATCTTGTCACACAAGCCAGATGGGGCATGGGCGAGTGTATATTCGCCGAACATGGATAACCCCATCACTCCGGAGGCAATTCTTGCGTCTAATGATGGCTTAGACAATAACGACGTCGTTACAATCGATCAGGCCGTGCAATGGACAATTGCAGCCATGCCCAATGCGCTGAGGCTTTTGGAGAACTCCTAATGTCCACCACGATTGGGCAAGCGCCTTCTTTCGATCCCCTTGTATTTGATGACGAGGAAGCGATAGAGGCACTTACCTCTTCTGTAATGCAGCTGCATGAAGGCTTGCTTGCGTTTGGAAAATGCTACACAACCTGTATGACGGGCGACAGGGCCACCCTTATACATGGTCGAATTGAATCTATTCTATCAAACGCATTTTGCACCATCTTTGGGCATTCCCCGATTGATAGATTTTCGGACATCTTCGACCAGGCAAGCTATATTGCGGAACACATGGCAAAGGACCACATCTTTGAGGATGGAAACAAGAGGACTAGCCTAGTTATAGCCTTTGCCATAATTAGAGTGAGAAACGTATCGGTGGACTTTTCGGATAACCCAAATCCTGAAGATAACCCCTACTATGAATGGATTCAGGACCTTGTCTCCGGAAAACGCACGCGCGAAGAGCTCGCAGGTGAGCTGCGAAGGAACAGTAAACCGATAGGAAGTTAGAGTCCTCTTTAGGCTTGATTCTGGGTACCGCAAATCGCTTCGATGCACGATCCATCGCTACCGGCTGAATTAACTATCGTTCGCACGTAGCGAGCAAAAAATCAGAAAGCGACATCGTCACCAACCCGCCGGAGCGCATGCGTTCGGCCTTCCGCGAAAGCATCGAACAAGATGAGGTGCGTATCTATGAAGCATAGTAAGCAGGACGAGGAGCTTGCGAACACCGGCACGCGGCCGTTTCCTACCAAAGCTCCCAACCCGGAGACCCTCGAGGCAATCCGCGAAGGCGATGCGTTTCTTGCGACGGGGAATTCCGGTCGCTTCGACAACGGCGCTGATCTTATTAATGCGGCTCTAAAAGCTCCTGAAGTTGAGATAGTTCAATCCCTAATGAAACAACCATTCCAGAAGTTCAGGTCTTATTGGAATAATTCAATTCACATCACATTGCGCTTAAGCAGTTATTTATACTCAAATTCAATCATTAAGGAGGCGGCTATGCTTTGGAGCTATGTTCAGCTTGACGACGGCACTCAATTTGCCTATTCAGAAACAAGAGAAGACGGAACTGTCCGTGTAGCTGTTGAGCGTCCGGTCGACTTCGACTTTGACCACGCAGAATGCTTCTTACCCGCGGTTGAATGGTTCAACGTCGAAGGGTTTTCTGCTGACGATCTGAATTTCTTTACTGAGTTCGTTAGATCAAACGCCCCGTTTATCTTCGAGCTCGCAGAACGGCAAAAAGCCGGACCGGCGGTGGCATAATGCCTCGGATTCTTATATTTGGACTGTATGTTCTTTTCTTTTGGATTGCCGAAAACGGAGAACCAGTTCACATCCACGTAGGAGTAAAAAGAGCCGCTGCCAATTCGACTAAGTTTTGGCTAACCAAAGACGGTGGCTGCAGACTTGCCAACAATGAAAGCAAGATTCCAGCTAAGGACCTCAGAGACCTTTCGAAACTAATTACCATGAACCATCGATACATTTGCGACAAGTGGCGCGAAACCTTTGGCAACGACTCCCTGACGTTCTATTGCTAAACTGCCTGCCTATGAGTTTTGCTGGGTGGCAACGATGAAATCGCAACGATTGACCTGACCGCTCAATCGACAATTGCAGCCATGCCTAATGCATTGAGGCTTTTGAAGAACTCCTAATGTCTCACAAAATGAGGCAACCGGCCCGCGCATACAGTGAGATGTATCTCGAGGACGCTATGAGAACGCTGGGCGAGGCAGTCGATTTCGCCCTCTGTGACCAGGGGTTGAATCCGGCAGAACTGGCGGCAATTCTTTCGAACTCTCTAGAGATGAGGCAATTTGAGCGCGGTATGCCGCGCGTCATCTGCGGCATGTCGGGCGGCGAGTTCGCGCGTGAAATTATCGGGGGTTAAACTTCGCGCCATACAGCTCTACGAGCAAAACCAACTCGACCTGCGCTACGCCTCGGTTTCCTCGGTATTGGCGCTCGCAAACACCCTGGGCTGCGCCATCGAAGACCTCGTCTGGCAGCCGGTTGCTCTGGAGTGCGACTCTTCCCTTCGCTGCTGCTCGTAGCCAAGTCGGATTAACGTGCGGAAGCTGACTCAAAAGAACAGGGCTGGCGAGGTACGCACCTCGCCAGCCCTTCATTGCTACGATCTTCCGAGCCATTTCTTCAAGACTTTATTGCTTATAACCCCGATGCCTGGATTCTTTGCCTCATCGTACTTGTCATCGCGTTCCCTTAGTTCCGCTGCATATTTTGTATTGGAATTAAGAATGACATCCTTATATTTTGCCCAGGAAACAAAGAAGTGCCAACGAGGGTCGACCCTCTTGCCGTCGTCCTCCTGATCGTCGGACTTCTTAGCGATTTCACTCCGCCATGGCTCTGGTACATAAGGTTCGAATGGCTTAACGCTAACGGTAAATTGGCCGTCGCTCATGGGTAGCGTAATATCAAAAGAATGATGTTTTACGTCTTTAACAGCCTGTGGCTCAATGCCTAACTCTTCGATGAGAGCCATATAGAAGGCATAACAATCGGACCCGTCGTCATCGAGGCGGTCGCCTTTTTCGATGTAGTCAGTAAAGCACTCGGCGAGATCATAGGTAGGATTTTCTTCTATACGTTCTTTCTCCCCAGCAAGATCATCAAGCAAATCTTTAAAATTCTCGTTTCCGTATACACGCTTCCAAAGGTCAAGATTGAGCAGGGGTTTGACCTTCTTCATCTCCTCTTTGCGACTATCAAAATAGCGTTTGCGACCATTCTTGCTGGCCGTTTTCTCATCAGAACCCATGATTGCGTCCTTTCTCGATTAGACTCCGCAGATACAGCAGGGCAAGACCTGCGATCGTCCAAATTTATTACGCATCAAATTGTCGCATAGCGAACGGACAACAACGCGCGGCTTATCTGCCGCCCCGAGACCTGGTGGGTCAACCTTTAAATGGTGGTTTAGCTGCGAGTTTGCTTGTTTGTTTGATTGCGTTCGCCCGGCTTGCGCCCACGAATTTAAAATCGGGGGCAAAAAGATCTTGGTAAATCACGCGCGGCTATGCTAGTATCTCTTTTGTCGAAAGGCGACGGGCGATTGGCTCAGGGGTAGAGCATATCCTTCACACGGATGGGGTCACAAGTTCGAATCTTGTATCGCCCACCATCTAAAGCACAGGTCAGAGGTATTAAGTCTCTGGCCTTTTTCTTTTTGACACCAAGGGTGACACCAAATCTGACACCAAAAAAATGATTTGAATCGAAAAGTCGGCGTTATTTGCAATCCAAAACAGCCTTCATAATTCCAGCAAATGTATAAATATATCCGTTCCGGCTCACGATAGGTAACGTCATCGAGCGTTTTGGAAAATGCGTCTGCGTTCATTCGCTGAATTCTCTACGTAATCTACGCGCAATTATGGAAATGGAGACCACTGGCCCACGGCTCGTACCAGCACATTCTTGCCTCGTGACAAGCTTTCAACACAACCCGTCCATCTTTTGGCCAGTGTTTGGTCAGCTTCCGGTACTTACCCGCATGATGACTCCATAGATAATCGAGCTCGCCCATAATCCACACGGCCCGCGGCCGAAATCAGGGGAGGCCCACATGGACGAGATCGTCTGCGCAAACACCGCATTCCGCTACTGGCGCTGTCCACCGCAGGTACGCGATCTCTACCCGCGACTGCCCAACTCCGAAGACGGCTGGCGAGCTCTCTCCCAAGCCCCTTTCGTAACCGACGTCCTCAAGACCCCGATTATCACTGTTGCATCGCCAGGTTGTTGTAATCACCACTCGGGATTGCGCTCCACTATTCGCTGGGAAGGGGCATCTGATGCCGGCACAACAATCGACACTCATTTAGGCTTTAGTGTCACCAATCCGCTTAACACGTTATTTACTATGACACGCTTTATATCCCAAATAAATCTCGTACTGGCTATGTACGAACTATGCGGCTGGTTTTCTGTTTTCGAGCCGACTCCCGCTGTCGAAATGCAGTTAAAAATGGCGGTAGAGGAGAATCGCAATTCCAACACGCAGGATCTGTTCGAACTTGGAGAAGGCGAAGACGAGGTTCCTTGGAAACGAGTTTATGCCCGCGCAACGGTAAAGGCCCCAGATAACGAAGGCCAAACGAACAAGCGTGAGGATGGAAGAGAGGTTACGAAACTCAAAGGTACTTCTCTTTGGATGAGAAAGCCGCTCATCGAACTGAGCGACCTGCATCGATTCGCCGACAAGGTCAAAAGTCAAATGTGGGGAAAGCAGTTTTATGATGCCGCTCAGCATGTTATCGGCATTGCTGCGTCTCCGCTCGAGGTCGCGGGGGCCCTGCTTCTAAGTCGTTCTCGACGTCTAGGTGGTGCGGGATTCAGCTACGTGTACCTCAACGATTTAACCCCTCTATCCCTGGCAGCCCAAAGCATCGCAGGTCAAAAGGTTTGCTACGGAGACATCGTGATTGTAAACCCAGTCCTAATGAAGGCGGTAATTATCGAGATCCAAGGTGAAGTCATCCATGGATCAGGCGCGGTGCTTGAGCACGATGCGGAGCGCATGACTGCGCTCCAGAGCATGGGTTTTGACGTGTTCCTGGTAACCCACGATATGCTTAACGACAAAAAGCAGTTAGACACCATAGTCAAAAGCGTCTGCAGTCGCTTGGGGATTCGATATAAAGCCAAATCCGAGGCAATGAAGTGCGCCGAGACGCGACTGCGAGCAAATGTTTTGTGCAACTGGTTGGAAATTGGAAATTAGCCGGCGACATGGCGCTAGAACGACCTAGTTTGCCTGCCAGTGAATTAGTTTCATTTCAAAACTATGCCGGATTACGGGGCCGGACCCGGGCCGGCCGTCCATGCCCTGCATTTCACGGAATGCGCAAGTCGTCTACCAGCGGTTTTGATTTTGCCGATTGCGGCATGCTCGGGGGTTCCCGTCCTGGCCCCGTAAACCGGCATGGTTTTGGAGTCGCCGGGCGGGCGGGAGCGCGATTGGCCCCGATAACGGGCCCGGCGCCGGCGGGATGACCGTTGAGCGAGTGGCGGCCCGCGCCGCGAAAGCTAAACGGCGGACGGCTGGACTCGAGATGTCCCGAGGCCGCTGGAGAGGAGGGCGGCGGCGCGGCCGCCGCCCGCTGGGCGCGCCCGGCGGGCCGGATCGGGCATCGCGGGGCTTCGCGGCCCGTTCCCGCGTCCGTATCCGCGGCCGCGCCGGCGAAAGTTTTTCCAAAATTCTCCTTGCATCGCCGTCCTAGTTCCCGTATAGTACTTGTTCGCACGGGGGCGTAGCTCAGCTGGGAGAGCGCTTGACTGGCAGTCAAGAGGTCAGGGGTTCGATCCCCCTCGTCTCCACCCGAGCATTGAATGAGGCTCCAACGCAAGTTGGGGCCTTTTTTCATATAGGCACACAAGGTCAAAGGCGGCACCATGATCCTCCTGGTCGACAAGATCGAAAAAAGCTTCGGCGCGCGCGTCCTCTTTAGCGGCGCGTCCTTCCAGATCAACCCCGGCGAGCGCTTTGCGCTTGTGGGCCCCAACGGCGCCGGCAAAACCACCATGCTCAAGATCATTATGGGCATCGACAGCCCCGACGCCGGCCAGGTACAGTACGCAAAGGACTGCCAGGTAGGTTACCTAGAGCAGGAAACCAACCTGGAGCAAAAGGACACCACCATCCTTGTCGAGGTCATGGCCGCCGCCAAGGAAATCCGCCGCATGGGCGAGCGCGCCAACGAGCTGCAGGCCCAGATCACCGAGCTCTCCGAGCAAGGCAAGGACGTCGACGCACTCCTTAACGAGTATGGCCAGGTCCAGGACCGCTTTGAGCATCTGGGCGGCTACGAGCTCGAGAGCAACGCCCGCAAGATCCTATCCGGCCTGGGCTTTAAGGTCACTGACTTTGAGCGCCCGTGCTCCGAATTCTCGGGCGGTTGGCAGATGCGTATCGCGCTGGCAAAGCTCTTCTTGCGCCATCCCGACTTGCTGCTTCTGGACGAGCCCACCAACCATTTGGACCTCGAAAGCGTCCAGTGGCTGCGCGGCTTTATCGCCAACTACGATGGCGCCGTGCTCATCGTCAGCCACGACCGTGCCTTCATGGACGCCTGCGTCGACCACGTGGCCGCGCTCGAGAACCGCCGCGTGACCACCTACACCGGCAACTACAGCAGCTACCTTAAGCAGCGCGAGGACAACCTGGAGCAAATGCGCGCCAAGCGCGCCGCCCAGGAGCGCGACATCGCCCACATGCAGGTCTTCGTCGACAAGTTCCGCTACAAGCCCACCAAGGCCGCCCAGGCGCAGGAGCGCATCCGCAAGATCGAGCAGATCAAAAAGGAGCTCGTTATCCTGCCCGAGGGCCACAAGCACATCGACTTTAAGTTCCCCGATCCGCCACGCTCCGGCGATATGGTCGTGGGCCTGGAGGGCGTCTCCAAGTCCTACGGCGACAAGCACATCTATAGCGACATCGACCTCAAGCTCTACCGCGGTGAGCATGTGGCGCTCGTCGGCCCTAACGGCGCCGGCAAGTCCACCCTCATGAAGATCATCGCCGGCCTGGAGCCGCCCACCACCGGCACCCGCGACCTGGGCACCAACGTAGGCGTGGCCTACTACGCCCAGCACGCGCTCGAGGGCATGACCGAGTCCAACACCGTCCTGCAAGAGATCGACACCGTTACGCCTAAGTGGACCGTGCCGCAGCAGCGCAGCCTGCTGGGCGCCTTCCTGTTTAGCGACAACGATTCCATCGAAAAGCAGGTCCGCGTCCTCTCCGGCGGCGAAAAGGCGCGCCTCGCGCTCGCCAAGATGCTCGTGGCCCCCGAGGCACTCCTTTGCCTGGACGAGCCTACCAACCACCTTGACATCGACTCGGTGGACATGCTCGAGAACGCCCTGCAAAACTTCCCCGGCACCATCGTGCTGATCAGCCACGACGAGCACCTGGTCCGCGCCGTGGCCAACCGCGTGATCGACATCCGCGACGGCAAGGTCACGGTCTACGACGGCGACTACGACTACTACCTCTACAAGCGCGAGGACCTCGCAGCCCGCGCCGCAGCCGAGGCAGCAGGGGAGAGCACTCCGGCCGCGACCAAGGCAACCAAGCCGACTAGTTCCACCCAGCCCAGCGCCGCCGCCCCCAAGCCGGCCGAGGGTAAAAAGACCAAGGAGCAAAAACGCGCCGAGGCCCAAGCCCGCGCCGCGCTCAACAAAAAGCTCAAGGGCGTGCGCAATCAGCTCAAGAAGATCGAGGCCGAGCTCGACAAAAAGCGCGCCCGCTATGACGAGCTTATGGAATTGATGGCTAGCGAAGAGCTTTATGCCGATCAGGACAAGTTCAACGCCGCACTTGGGGAATATAACGGCCTTAAGCAAGAGCTGCCCAAGCTCGAGGACGAATGGCTCGAGCTTTCCACCCAGATCGAAGAGGAGACCGCGCGTGAACTCTCGTAAGGCCGCTGCCGTGGCGATGAGCATCATCGCCATCGCGTGCCGCATCTGCGGCATCTTTATGAGCGCGATGACCGTGCTGCTGTGCTTTAGCGGCCTGACCGCCAAGCTACAGATCGTTGGCTTTGTCGTCGAGCTTTCTCGCGCGCTGCCGAGCGCCATCGCCGGCTACGGCGTCATCACCTCACCCTTTGGCGGCGTGTTCCGCCTGGATTACGCCATCGTGGCCGTCATCCTGTTTGCAGCCGACTACCTGCTCACGCGCGCCTCGCGCCGCGTCCGCTAGGGGAGTGCCATGTCCAACAGCTACTTCATGAACCTGCTTGCCAGCGCCATCGCCGTCATCGTCGGCATCGTCATCCACGAGAGCGCACACGCCGCCGCGGCCTGGGCACTCGGCGACAAGACGGCTCGTTCGCGCGGCCGCGTCTCGCTCAACCCGCTCAACCACATCGACCCGTTTGGCACCATCATCCTGCCGCTGCTCATGCTCGCTGCCGGTGGCCCGGTGTTCGCCTTTGCCAAGCCCGTGCCCGTCTACCTCAACAACCTCAAGCACCCCAAGCGCGACGAGGTCCTGGTGAGCGTGGCCGGCCCCGCATCCAACATCGCGCTCGCGTGCCTGGCCGCGGCCCTCATGCACCTGACCTATGGCAACCTCTACGCCAGTATGTCCTTTGCCGTGGCGTCGCAAATCATGAACTTCGGCGCCACCTTTATCGTGGTCAACCTGTCGCTCGCGTTCTTTAACCTCATCCCGATCCCGCCGCTCGACGGCTCGTCGATCATCGTCCCGTTCCTCAAAGGCAAGGCGCTCGCCAATTACTACCGCCTGCAGCAATGCGCCATGCCCATCCTCATCATCGTGCTGTATCTGCTGCCCATGTGGACCGGCATTGACGTGATCGGACGCTATTTCGACGTTACCGTGTATCCACTGGCAGAGCAGCTGCTCACCTTCGCAATCGCCGGCATCTAGGGTAAACTTACAGGTCGACCGTGCTAAACGGTCGCAACGTGCACCCAAACCGCGCCGCGAAGGCGCCGTCAAAGGAGGTCGAAGATGTCGTATCGCGTGTCGACGCAGGTCTACAGCGGACCGTTCGACCTGCTGCTGCAGCTGGTAACCCGCCAAAAAGTAGATATCGGCGCCATCTCGATTAGCGAGGTGGCCGAGCAATACCTGGCCGAGGCCGAGCGCATTGAGGCGCTGGACCTGGACGTGGCGAGCGACTTTTTGCTGGTCGCGGCGACCCTTTTGGATATCAAGGCCGCTTCGCTGGTGCCACAGGAGGCCCCGCGCAAAGCCGACGACGATGACGAGTTCGACGAAGACCTCGAGGAACTCAGCGCGCTCGACGGCGACGCCCTGCGCGAGGTCCTGATTCAGCGCTTGATCGCCTACAAGCAGTTTAAGGGCGCGGCGGCAGCCCTTGGCGCGCGCATGCAGGCCGAAAGCCGCATGCATCCGCGCGTGGCCGGCCCCGACCCTGAGTTCTTGGGCCTGATGCCCGACTATCTGGCCGGCATCACCCTGCGCGGCCTGGCCGTCATCTGTGCCGACCTGGACGGCAAGCGCCAGACCTTCCTGCTGGAGGCCGAGCACGTGGCACCTCATCGCGTGCCGCTCGACCTGACCGTGGCCTCGGTCGACCGCTTTACTATGGCGCACCAAACCTGCACCTTCCGCGAGCTGCTGGACGGCGATGCCACCACCGAGCAGCTCGTCGTCACCTTCCTGGCCATGCTGGAGCTCGCCAAACGCGGCTCGCTCACCCTGAGCCAGGATGAGATCTTTGGAACCATTCAAATCAACCGCGTCGAGGGCGCCGAGGCCTACGTGCCCGGCGAGGGCCCCGAGCTCACCGAATAGGAGCGACCAACCATGTCAAACCTTTCCACGCTGGAGGCAAACAGCCTCAAAGGCGCCCTCGAGGCGCTGCTGCTGGTCTCAAGCGACCCCGTGAGCGCGCCCGCGCTGGCAAACGCGCTCGATATCGCCCCCGGCGAGTGCGCATCGCTGCTCGCTGAGCTCAAAGTTGAGTACGAGGAGGCCAACCGCGGCTTTCAGCTGCGCGAGGTCGCCGGCGGCTGGCGCCTGTTTACGCACCCTGCCTACCACGATGTGGTCGAGGCCTACGTGCTGAGCTGGGACACGCAAAAACTGTCGCAGGCGGCGCTCGAGACGCTCGCCGTCATCGCCTACCACCAGCCCGTCACGCGTGAGGTGGTCAAGGGCATCCGCGGCGTCAACTCCGACGGCGTCATCGCGTCGCTCGTTGACAAGGGCCTGGTGCGCGAGCTCGGTCGCGACCCCCAGCGCGGTCAGGCCATCATTTACGGCACGACCAACGCCTTTTTGGAGAAGTTCGGTCTGCGCTCCACCCGCGACCTGCCCGATCTGGAGCAGTTTGCCCCCGACGAGCAGTCGCGCCAGTTTATTCGCGAGCGCCTGAGCGGCCGCAGTATTCAGTCCACGCTCGAGGAGCAGGCTGAGGATCTGGACGAAGAGCGCGAGCTGCTCGATACCGATATTGATGATGTCGAGGCAGTCGGCGGCGAGGAAACGCTGTCCACCGACGACAATGCGGAGGATACGCATGACGAGGACTAACGAAGCAGGGGAGACGCGCGCCGGCGCTGCGGCGTCCAGCGCGGATGCGCACAAGTCCGACGCCCAGCCTGTCTACCCGCACACCATGCGCCTGCAGCGCTTTCTGGCACGCGCGGGCGTGGCGAGCCGCCGCGGGTCGGAGGACCTGATGACCGCCGGCCGCGTGACGGTTAACGGCGAGGTCGCGACCGAGCTGGGCACCAAGGTCGACGTCGACCGCGACCATATCGAGGTCGATGGCATGCCCGTCAAGCTCAACCAGGGCGCTGTGTACCTGATGCTCTACAAGCCGACCGGCTACCTCACCACCATGAGCGACCCGCAGGAGCGCCCCTGTGTGGCGGACCTGGTTCCGCGTGACCGTTTTCCGGGCCTGTTCCCGGTGGGCCGCTTGGACCGCGATACCACGGGCCTCTTGCTCTTTACCACCGACGGCGACCTGTCGCAGGACCTGCTGCATCCCAGCAAGCACGTCTACAAGACCTATCAGGCTTTGGTGGACGGACGCCTCACCGACCGTGACTTGGAACCGCTGCGTCGCGGCATCGAGCTTGATGACGGTCTGTGCCAGCCGGCAATCTGCCGCATCATCACCGCGCACGAGGCCGAGGCCGTGGCGCTCCAGGGCGTCAAGCCCGGCACCACCGCCGTGGAAGTCATTATCCGCGAAGGCCGCAAGAACCAGGTCAAGCGTATGTTGAGCAAGATCCACCATCCGGTGATCCGCCTGCATCGCTGCAACTTTGCCGGCCTGGAGCTCGAGGGCGTGGCCAAGGGCTCGTGGCGCGAGCTCACCAATCGCGAGGTGCAGATCCTCAAAGACGGCGGCATCCCGCCCAAGCATGTCAGCGCCAAGCGCGGCGGCAAGCCCCAGGACACCCCAGCGAGTCGCACCCGCCACCACGGCAGCCACGGCTCCGCGCCAAAGCGCAACACATACCGCGAGCGCTACACGGGTTAGGCAACCCGCCGCACCCCAATGCTCGCGAACCATACCAGCACGTCAACCACCGAAAGGAAGCATTGCATGATCGTCGCCATCGACGGCCCCGCCGGTTCCGGCAAGTCCACTATCGCCAAGGAGATCGCCCGCCAGCTGGGCTTTAACAAGCTCGATACGGGCGCTATGTATCGCGCCGTCACCTTCGCCGCGCTCGACCGTGGCATCGACCTGGACGACGAGGCGGCCATCGACGCCCTCGCCGAGCAAATCGAAATCCGCTTTACCAACAGCACTGGCGAAGACACTCGCCTGACCATTGACGGCAAGGACGCCTCGGCTGCCATTCGCACCCCGCAGGTCGACGCCAACGTCTCCAAAGTCTCGGCCTACCCGGGCGTCCGCGCCGCCATGCTCATCCATCAGCGCCGCGCCGCCGAGGACCGCGATATCGTGGCTGAGGGTCGCGACATCGGAACCGTCGTATTCCCCAACGCGCAAGTCAAGGTCTTCCTGACCGCTGACCCGCGCGAGCGCGCCCGTCGCCGCGTGCTGCAGCGCCACCAGAACGACGCCCAACCGCTCACCAGCGAGCAGCTCGAGGCCGAGGTCGACGAGACCCTCGACGCCCTTAAGCAGCGCGACAAGCTCGACAGCAGCCGCGAGGTCGCGCCGCTTGTGCCCGCCGAGGACGCCGTGCATGTAGACTCCACCGCCCACACCATCGACGAGGTCGTCCACATTATCGAGGACCTCATCAACCAAAGGAGGTAGCCTATGCGCCTGTTTAAGCAGACGCCCGAGGATTACTACAACGCCCCTTATGCCGAGTTCCCCGCGCTCATCCGCGGCACCGTCTTCGTGGTTATGGCAATCCTTTGGGCTTTCTCCAAGCTCATGTGGCGCTGGAAGGTCGAGGACGCCGATCTGCTGTTTGAGCGCCAGGAAGGCCGCGGCAGCGTGGTCATCTGCAACCACACCTCGATGGCCGAGCTCCTGGCTGTAGAGACGGCGCTGTTCTTTGGCGGCCGCCGCATTCGACCCATTTTTAAGTCCGAGTTTGCCAAGAGCAAGATCGTACGCTGGGCCTTTAGCCGCGTTGGTGGCATCCCCGTGGAGCGTGGTACTGCCGATATGAAGTGCCTGCGTGCCGCCCAGCATGCGCTGCAGCGCGGCGAGGACGTTCTGATCTTCCCCGAGGGCACGCGCATCCGCTCGCGCGAGATCAAACCCGAGGTCCACGGCGGCTTTGCGCTCATCGCCCAAATGGGCAAGGCACCCGTGAACCCGCTCGCCATCTGTGGCTGGTCCGACATCACGCCTGCGGGCAAAAAGATCATGCGCCCCAAGAAGTGCTGGATCCGCGCCGGCAAGGCCATCTCGCTTTCCAACGCGCCGGCCGGGCTTAAGCGCACGGAGCGTCTGGCCTGGTTTGAGTCCGAGGCCATGAACCGCGTCTACGCCATGCGAGACGAGCTGTGCGCCGAGCATCCTGGCAGGTTTTAGCCATGGACGAGAACGTTATGGGCACCACCGCGGCTGCGTCCGACTGGGATGGCGCGCCCACCATCGAGATCGCAGCCCACGCCGGCACCTGCTACGGGGTGCAGCGTGCGCTCGACATGGCGCTGGCTGCCGCGCCGCAGGCAGGGGAGAGCGCTCAGGTCCATACCCTGGGTCCGCTCATCCATAACCCCATCGTGGTGAGCGAGCTCGCCGAGGCTGGCATTGGCTTGGCCGAGACCCTGGACGACGCGGCATCGGGCACCGTAATCATCCGCGCCCACGGCGTGGTGCCGCAGGTGATCGATGCGGCTCACGATCGCGGTCTTACCGTGGTCGACGCCACCTGCCCCTACGTGAAAAAGGTCCACGTGGCGGCGGAGCGCCTGGTACGCGAGGGCTATCACGTGGTAGTCGTGGGCGAGCCGGGCCATCCCGAGGTTGAGGGCATCCTGGGCCACGCCGGCGACGACGCGCAGGTCGTAAGCTGTGCCGCCGATGCGGACGCGCTGCCGCTCAAGGGCAAGGTGGGCCTCGTTGTACAGACTACCCAGACCGCACAGAACCTCGCCGACGTCGTAGCTGCCATCACGCCGCGCGTGCAGGAACTGCGCGTGATCAACACCATCTGCGCCGCTACGAGCGAGCGCCAGCAGGCCGCCGCCGCACTTGCCAACCGCTGCGACTGCATGGTCGTCGTGGGCGGCAAAAACTCCGGCAACACCCGCCGTCTGGCGCAGATCTGCGCCGACGCTTGTGAGCGCACGCATCATATCGAGGAGGCAAGCGAGCTCGAGGCCGCATGGTTTGCCAGCGCGCGCCACATCGGTATCACCGCCGGCGCTTCCACCCCGCAAGAAAACATCGAACGCGCCGTCGCGCGCATCAAGGAGCTTTGCCGCTAATCATGGACCAGACCGTACCCGCATACGCCGCCGAGGTGGCCGATTACGGGCGCAGCCGCGACCCCGAGCCGGGTGAGGGCGCGCTCGTTAAGAGCGTGCGTCCCGAATCGCCCGCGTGGGATGTGGGTATTGAGCCGGGAATGCGCGTGCTCACGGTCAACGGTGAGGCGCTCACCGACATGATCGTGTGGCTCTGGGAGGCCGACGACGACGCCGTCGATCTCGAGGTTTTCGACCCGCGCGACAACAGCGTCACCCCCGTCGAGCTCGACCGCTTCCCGGGAGAGGACTGGGGCCTTGAGTTCGATGGCCCCATCTTCGACGGCATGCGCACCTGCGTGAACGCCTGCGTGTTCTGCTTTATGACCATGCTGCCCAAGGGCGGCCGCTCAACGCTCTATATTCGCGACGACGACTACCGCCTGAGCTTTTTGCAGGGCAACTTTGTCACGCTGACCAACCTCACCGACGACGACGTGCAAAACGTCATCGAACGCAACATGAGCCCCATGAATGTGTCGGTCCACGCCGTGAGCCCCGACGTCCGTCGCCGCATGATGGGCCGCAACGCCCAGCGCGGCATGGACGTGCTCGAGGCCATCATGGCCGCCGGCATCGAGATCCACGCGCAGATCGTGCTGTGTCCCGGCATGAACGACGGTGAGGAGCTGCAAAAGACCCTACGCTTTTGCGAGGAGCACGAGCAGATCACGAGCCTGGGCATCGTACCGCTGGGCTTTACCAAGCACCAGAATCGCTTTACCTGGTCATACAGCGACAAACCTGAGCTCGCGCGCGAGACCATTGCCATGATCCGTCCCTTCCAGGATCGAGCCTACGAGCGCTTTGGCCGCCACACCTTCCAGATGAGCGATGAATTCTATCTGGACGCCGGCATCGATCCTCCCGAGGCGGACTTCTACGACGGCTACCCGCAGTACTACGACGGCATCGGCATGATCCGCTCGTATCTGGACGAGACCGACGACGTGCTTGCCGCCGACGCCGAGCGCCTGGCCCGCGTTCGCGAGGCAATTGCCGGGCGCGGCCAGCGCCTCCTGTGCCTTTCCGGCGCCAGCGCGCGCGACACCGTGGCGCGCTTTGTGGAGTCGTCACAGGGCCTCGACGGCACCGTCACGGCCATCAAAAACCATTACTTTGGCGGCAACGTGGACGTGACCGGCCTCATCGTCGCTTGCGACATTCTGGAGCAGCTGCCGCAGGACCTCTCGGGGGTTATGCTCTTTGTGCCTAAGCTCATGTTCAACGCTGACGGCATGACGCTTGACGAGTATCATCGTGACGATTTACTCGCAAGCCTTACCAGTCGCGGCGCCGAGGTTCATGTGGTGTCGACCATGCCGCATGAGCTGCTCGATACCCTGGAGCACATCCTTGGCATTGTGCCTGCCGACTCTAACACTTCCACTGACCCTACCCATTAAAGGAGTGCAGATGAAACCTATCGTCGCCGTCGTCGGACGCCCCAACGTGGGCAAGTCCACGCTCGTTAACCGCCTGGCCCAGACCTCGGACGCCATCGTCCATGAGTCCCGCGGCGTCACGCGCGACCGCTCGTACCACACGGCCGATTGGAACGGCCGCGAGTTCACCATCGTCGACACG
>ERZ827522.1274-NODE-1274-length-23116-cov-14.341833_pt1 | contig 23116 bp, 16 predicted proteins | sample MGYA00519580_ERZ827522 | MGnify/ENA primary metagenome ERZ827522 (study PRJEB31778, sample SAMEA3449340) | human gut metagenome | biome: human gut; feature: human-associated habitat; material: faeces | place: United Kingdom | collected 2010/2012 ... | reverse complement strand
GGGCGGTACTTTGTGTAAGATTGGCAGTCCATTATTAAGTTTTTTATTATGTTCCTTTTGTACACCGTTGCAAACAAGCCATAAGCAAATTATCTTCTGTCATCCATACGCAGAAGACCTTGCCATTGAACCTCAGAGCTTATTTAATTATATGCTCCCCATTTTCACTGACCAAATAACTGATAGCGCTCCTGTTATGGAAGACATGATTGGCGCAATGCTCAAACCGGGCGAGGATGATTTTGAACCCGCCTTCGAGAGAATTGTAAGCAATAATGTTTTCTCGGAACTGGGTATTAGCAAAATTCTTCAAAATAAGATGCAATCGCTGTTTGCAAGTACGCAATCCATCACCAAAGTTAAAGAAGATTCTTTAATTTACAGGTGCATCCTAACTTCTTATGCGGCCTCCGCTGAAAAGGGCGAGCAATTATGCCGTGCTATCAAAGGACGTATAGACCTGTCACAGGATATAAAGAAATTCATATTCCGCTACTTCAATTACGAGGAAGAGTGATTATCTATGCCATCCTTAGATTTACTGAATGAAATCTCGCAGCAATTATCCTTATATAAAGACCAGTCTGAGAGTACAGAAGAATGGCACGGTAGGGTCCTGTATAGTGCCTTGGGTAAACTTTCGTTAGCATCTTTATGGGATAGTCCCGATGACTGGAACCATGAGCTTTCAGTGCAGGCGTTTAAATCCAAAATCAAAACGAACACGGAATATTATCAGCAAATCGTTAATTCAAATTGTCTTTATCTATGTGGTTCGCAGACCCTTGCAGATGAGATATATTCGATTTATAAAAAGTCTGGATTTATTTATCACCGCGCCAACTGGATTTATCCTTCGATTTGTTCTTCCTACGAATCTGGAGACGTCCGCATCATACGCAGTGGAAACCCTTTGAAGTACCGAAATATGAGTGGTTTGGGTGAGTATACTGCGCATACAGAGCGGACAGAAAAAGTATACTATAAATTGGAGGAAATGTTTGCCCTGCATGACCTTTATGGTTATTTTGCGCTTGAAGCAGCATTGCATAATGTTCAGATGTATAGCAACAAAGACCGTGAGATATTCGTAGGCAATCATTGCGATACCGTTTTGATTGACTACAAGCGTAATCAAGGCAGACGACGGCCATGGCATCCATCACTCACCGTTGTCGATAATGCTCCTGACCAAATGCGCGAACAGTTGCTGAGACTCTTTTGTGGTAATTATGACACCTTGCTTTCAACAGCGCTCTGCTGGCTGTCGCCAACAGAAGACGAATTATATGATTCGTTAGATGACTTAAAAGATGATGGAATTGAAGTTGACAAAGACGCTTTCTTGGCGGTATTTAATGCATGGCTGTTAGAATGCGGCGACAAACTGGCTTTAGGACAAACTATCCCCGACAAAGTTAGAAAGCAAGTCCGAAAAGGCTTTGGCGGCTATGGCTTAGGCGATGATTGGACCATGCCCACTACTATCTGCGATGTGATGGGCTGGGAGCATAAGGGCCGTACACAGGAAATTTGGAAAAATGTGTTACAAAGACGGTTTCTTGAGCAAAACAGTGAATCCCAAAAGCTCTATGTGGATTTGAAGAAAGTCATCCCGCATTATGACCCAAAGCATAACTGGTATCGATGCGCAAAATGCTCCTGTGTAACAGCTTTCCCGTTGAATGATTGTTGCCCAAACTGCGGCAGTAAAGACATTCATTTAATGGATGCGGATGCCCTTCATGCACTTGATTTTTGGCGCGAGCCATCGCTCGCAGCTCTTCACGGCGCTCCAATTCGTGTTATTGATACCGAAGAGCACACGGCTCAGCTATCTTTCAAAGACCAAAATAATGATATGTGGTCCAAGACAGAGAAGTATGAACTACGCTTTCAAGATTTAGTTCACGGTAAAGAGTCTCCTGTTGATATTCTTAGCAGCACTACCACAATGGAAGTTGGTATTGATATCGGCTCGTTGGTTGCAGTTGGGCTGCGCAATATTCCTCCGATGCGAGAAAATTATCAGCAGCGTGCAGGTCGTGCAGGTCGGCGTGGCGCAAGCCTTTCTACCATCGTGACGTACTGTGAAAATGGTCCGCACGATACGCTTTATTTCAATAACCCTGCACCGATGTTCCGTGGTGACCCTCGCCGTCCTTGGATTGACATCACCAGTGAAAAGCTCGTTCAACGACATTTAGGAATGATTACGTTGCAAGACTATCTGAAGACAATCGGTAGCAGCCTTGACTCTATGGGGGCCGCTGAATTTGTCGATAATAAGCTTGACGAATTCAAAGTGTTTCTAAAGAACTATAAAGTTACCGACAAGATTCTGATTCCGGATTCGTATGGTGGTGCAGCCGATTATCGTGTGATATTAAGCAATGGACTGAACCAGCTAAAGGCAAAAAAAGATGCCCACCCTGAGCTGTATCAAGTCCCAAATGGAGTAACTACGAAAAGCAAGTCTCTGTTGGATGCACTATATGAAGAAGGAATTATCCCAACCTATTCATTCCCAAAAAACGTCGTAAGTACATATATTTCCGATAATAAAGGACACACGCAGTATCAAGTTGAACGTGGTTTGGATGTAGCAATTGGCGAATATGCTCCCGGACGCGCCATCGTTGTTGATAAAGCCACTTACCAAATTGGTGGTTTTTATTATCCCGGAAGTGAGCGCAGAAAAGACACCCGAACAAGACCAGCAAGAGCTTTCATTGACGATGAAAACTACAAAAAGCGCGTGGTAAGCTGTGATGAATGTGGTTGGTTTGGACTCCGCGAGGATGATATCAAAGTCTGCCCATTCTGCGGTAATAGGAGTTTAACAGAATCTCTCCCTATGCTCCGTCCTTGGGGTTTTGCTCCTAAAGATGCGAAAGAAATTCCTGTTGCAGATTTGGATGAACAATATTCTTATGTTCAGCAGCCACTATATTCTACATTGCCTGAATCTGAAACAATGGAGAATGTTGCAGGATATAAAAGTCTCCGTATGGCATCAAGAACCAATCAGCGCATTATTATGGTAAACAAAGGTGCGGGCGGAAAAGGGTTTATGGTTTGTCCTGATTGTGGTGCTGCCATGCCGGGGGATGACCCATCTGTACTGGAAAAGGTTGACCGTCCCTATATCACTGTGCCAAAGTTCAAATGTTCCCATCGAGATGCTGAAAATTTGAACCTCGGATACGATTTCGTTACGGATATGCTGGTTCTCGAAATCAGTCTTGACCCCAATAAGGTAGAGACTGACCGTGAAGATAATCTTTGGGTTAATCGTGCTGGGCAGTCTTTATCAGAAACCATTCGCTTGGTCGTTAGTCGTATTCTTGATGTGGAATTCACTGAACTGATGACGGGCTATCGTGTCCGTAAGAACCAAACAGGTGCTTATATTGATGTTTACATTTACGATAGTTTGTCCAGTGGCGCGGGGTACGCCGTTGCTGTTGCTTCTGTGATGCCAGAGGTTTTAGAACGAGCAGAAGCATTGCTCCAAGGATGTGATTGTGAGAACGCATGCTATAATTGTTTGAAACATTATCGAAATCAAAATGTTCATGGCATGCTTGACCGTTTTGCTGCTTTAGACCTTCTGAATTGGGCAAAAGATAATAGCCTTGCTCCGATGCTGTCTATTGATATGCAGAAAAAATTGTTGGCTCCTCTCGGAAATGTCTTAAAATATGCAGACATTATTCTCTCTGCAAACGGTGACGAGCTATCAGTTAAAAAGAACCTTTTCCATAAGGCGTTAAAGATATATCCCGCCATGTGGAAGAAGCCGGAAGCAAAAGACACAATCTATATTAGTGATGCTTGTGTTAAATATGCAAAACCCTCTGCGGTCAAAAAAATCATTGATGGACTTTGATTAAAAAGGGGCGTATGCTTAGGGCTTTCGATAGAATTTGCAATGCATTCGATGATGGATGTGCAAAACATACCCTTAGATACCCCAAATTCAACGGCCATTACAACAATCGAAGAAAGCAGCCAATTGATAAATACCCCTAATAATCATTAACAAAAGGCCACTCCCCTTCATTGGGCAGTGGCCCCTTTATTGCATCCACTTATGCAGGCAATTAAGGAATGGAAATTTCGGCCATCGTTTTTTCAAGTACATCCGCTATAATTCATTGCTCTTAGTTGATTCACTGTAAAATAAATGGTTGTTTTCCCGTCTTTCTTCCTGTTTCTGCCCTTACGTTCTTCGTACTTTTTTCTGATACTTGAGACATTTGTTCAGGTGAAAAGAACGTTGGATTTTTAAAAATATAGAAGATTTTAGAAGAGACAAATAAAAAATTAAGTGAGCATCGGTTTTCGCCGATGCTTTTTTGTTTGAAAAAGAGAAACTGACCGCTGCGGCGGAGACGAAGGATTGCTCCAACCGCTCCAATCATCATATACGCCCACATGCTTTAGTCAACGGACTTTCGCGGCATAAATGCTTTGCAATTATTCCACGGTTCCATTGACACAGCTTGTGAGCGTTATTTCTTCTTCTCGCCGGTTGGGGGCAATACAAAGCACCCCCACAGGGGTTAAAAGTATACTTTTAAGACGAAAGGACAACGAAAATGAAACAGACGATTAAAACGAGCCGCGTGGCAGGTCAGTTAGAGAAAATGTTCCGAGCACTTAACAACCGCTTTTTTGACGGCGAACTGCCGGAAGTCGTTATTAGTTTAAAAAAGACTGCAGGCGCGTATGGGCACTTCACCACTGGAAAGGTTTGGAAGACAGGCGAAGAACGGCGCTACGAAATCAATATAAGCTCTGCCAGCTTAAATCAGGAGTGCGCCTTTCTCGCAGGCGTTTTAGTCCATGAGATGGTACACGAGTATTGCGCTGAGCACGGTATAAAAGATACCAGCAATAACGGCGTGTACCACAACAAGAATTTCAAGCACATTGCAGAAACCCACGGTCTGGAAGTCGAACACCATCCCAAATATGGTTGGTCAATTACCAGCCCCGGCCTTGAACTTCTGGATTTTGTTGAGGAACAGGGCTGGCAAGATTTCCAGATGGTCGAGAGCCTTAACCTACTGGATGTACTCGGAACGCTCCCCAAGGGCGACAACAGCGGTGCAGGCGCAGAAACCAGAACGAAAAAGCCCAGCAGTACCCGCAAATATATTTGTCCCAAATGCGGCAACAGCTGCCGAGCAACCAAGGTCATCAACCTAATATGCGGCGACTGTATGGAAAAAATGGTTGTTGCCGAATAAATTATAACAACAGTGATAATGGTCGAGTGAGAGTAGACCGCTATTTTTATATGTACACTTTTAAAGGAGCTTCACAATGCAATACGATTATTATTCCTGTCCGTATGAGCCTGATACCGGCATACCACCGTGCGGAGAAATGCCAGAGTGCCAAACCTGTTCTTGGTGCTACCTTGCAGACAGCGAAAAGTAGAACGATGGCGGTGGTCACACAAGCGACCACCGCCATCATTTCCAGTATCAAATTTAAGTTGTGCGCAAGTAGTATCAAAACTGCTTGCTATCGTATGACAAAGTAAGTATACTATCAGTATCAAAATTAACGAGCCTTAGAGGTGACACCGCCATGCAGATATATGGTTACTGCCGTATTTCCACTCCACAGCAAAATATCGAACGGCAAGTACGCAACATTTTGGCAACGTACCCAACCGCACATATCATCCGAGAAGTATATACCGGCACAACTTATCAAGGCCGCAGAGAGTTGGATAAGCTGCTCCACACCGTGCAGGCAGGTGACACTATCGTATTTGACAGCGTGTCCCGTATGAGCCGCAATGCAGACGAGGGTTGCCAACTATACGAAAACCTGTACACCCAAAGTGTAACGCTTTGCTTTCTCAAAGAGCCTCACATCAATACGGAGACCTACCGCCAGACCATCCAGCGGCAAATCAACACCCAGCCGGAAACAGGCAATGCCGCCACCGACAGCTTTGTGTCTTCGGTCATCGCCGCACTGAATCAGTACACCGTTGACCTTGCCAAAGAACAGATACGCCTTGCCTTTGCGCAAGCCCAAAAGGAAGTTGACGACCTGCACCAGCGCACCAGAGAAGGAATGTTGACCGCCAAACTGAACGGCAAACAGATAGGTCAGGAGCGCGGTCGCAAACTGGTAGTCAAAAAAGCCGCCGCTTGCAAGGAGTCCATTAGAAAATATAGTAGGGATTTTGACGGAACGCTGTGCGATGCAGATTGTATCAGGCTCATTGGCATTGCACGGAATACATATTACAAGTATAAAAGGGAACTGCGAGAGGCAATACCCCTATAACCGAAACAGCCTGTAAAATGATTTCTCATCCCACAGGCTGTTATCTCCATGACAAAGAAAATGAGAATGGTGTCCTGTTCGCAATCCTTTTTATCTCTTGTCACACATCATTGTAATACCTACACTTTAATTTAAAAGTGCATTTATAAAAGTTACAGTTTATCGTCACATATTGACTTATATTCTTTTCTCTATTACTATGATACAGGGCATTCACCGAAGAACAAAGAGACAAGTTAAGAATCCACACGCAGGCCCCTCCGCCATCCGGCTCCGGGGCCTGCTTTCTTTTTTGTTTCCAATCCTCTCTCATTCTGTCCCATGCGGGAAAACATGAGATAATGCGTTGATTTTGCTTGGTGTGGACTTGGAATGTTCTTGGAGTTGGCTTGGAGATTAGGCGGATTGCGAGCGGAATGGAGTGGAGCGAGCTCCTATGCGCTGTCTTGATTTTCTCTGCGCCTTTCTGGATTTTTTCGTGTGCCCGCGCATAAAATTGTGATACAGGGCATTCACCGAAGAACAAAGAGACAAGTGAAGAATCCACACGCAGGCCCCTCCGCCATCCGGCGGCGGGGTTTGTTTTTTACAGCAAAACAGCACCGCCCGCGATATGGTATTACCCGCGGGCGGTGCTGCTATTTCTATTTGATAAAGAAAATGAGAACGGCGTCAGTAACGGCGTTCTCACAAAAGATGCTTTCTTTTTGATTACAACCGTATCATACCGTTCCCCACGCAAAAAGTCAATCACTTTTGAGCAGGGCGATGTATTTATGCCAATTTTTCCTCTCTTCTATTGAAAACTTTGTTTGCATGGTGCGCCAGTTTTCTGTATTTTATCCTATTACAACGTCATCCTCCCCCGGCAAGCCCTGCCATTTTGTAGGGCAAGGATTATCAAATAGTCAAATATAACGGATGCAGCACAAGGTTTTTCGGCACTTTTCCGATTGACGCACCGCATGGGACAGCGTACAATAAAAGTACCAATTTTTGCAACAATAATACAATTGCGTGCTTTGATTCAAGCCCTTCAAAAAGGAGAGAATACTGTTCCATGGGTTCCAATTCCACTACTATCCCCACCACCAGCGTGGCAGAGTTAAAGTATCTTTCGCTGCTGGCACGGGATTATCCCACCCAGGCCGCGGCTGCCAGCGCCGTTATCAGCCTGGAAGCCACCGCCAAGCTGCCCAAGGGCACCGAGCATTATATCAGTGACCTGCACGGCGAAGACGAGGCTTTTATCCACCTGCTGAACTCCGCTTCCGGTGTTATCCGCGAAAAAGTTGATCTTGTCCTGGGTGAAAACGTGCCCAAGGCCATCCGTGCCGAGCTTGCCACCCTGATCTACTACCCGGCGCGCAAGCTGCCCCTGCTCAAGGCCCGCTACCCGGAACGCTTTGAGCTGGAAGCCTGGTACCGCCAGACGCTGCTGCGCCTGATCGATGTATGCCGCTTTGTTTCGTCCAAGCACACACGGGAATATGTGCGTTCCTGCCTGCCGCAGGGCTGTGGGCATATCATTGACGAGCTTCTGCACGCCCACTTTGAGGACCACAACAAAACCCTCTACTATGGCCAGATCGTGGGCAGCATTATCGCCAATGACCGCGCGGACGCTTTCATCATCCGCCTGTGTGAGCTGATCAAGCGCCTTGCGGTGGACAAGCTGCACATTATTGGTGACCTGTTTGACCGCGGCCCCCGCCCGGACCTGATCCTGGACCGACTGATGACCCACCACAACGTGGATTTCCAATGGGGCAACCACGACGTTGTGTGGATGGGTGCCGCCGCTGGCAGCGCGCTGTGCTGCTGCACGGTGCTGAAAACCACCCTTGCCTACCACAACCACGGCATGATTGAAGATTTTTACGGCATCAATCTGCGCCACCTGCTGCGCATGGCGGAGCAGTATTACGGCAATGAGGATCTGACCATTTGGATGCCGCACACCGACGCCACCCGCGGCCCCTACACGGACGGAATGCTGCACCGCTGTGCTGTCATGCACAAGGCCATCACCATCCTGATGCTGAAGCTGGAGTGCGAAGTGATCGACCGCAACCCGGATTTCAAGATGCAGGGGCGGGATTTTTTGCGCCGCATTGATTACGAAGCCGGAACGGTGGATTATTTTGGCAAGATCTATCCCCTGCGGGACCGCAACTTCCCCACGGTAGATCCAGAGAACCCGGCCCGCCTGAATGCCGACGAAAAGTTTGTGCTGGACAAGCTGGTGGCATCCTTCCGCCACAGCGAAAAGCTGCAAAAGCACGTTGCCTTCCTGTATGCCAAGGGCAGCGTATACCACATTGAGAACGGCTGCCTGCTGTACCACGGTGCGGTGCCCCTGACGGACGAGGGCGAATTCGCCGCCGAAACGTTTGAGGGCCATTCCCTGCGGGGCCGCGCGCTGCTGGATTACTGTGACCTGCGCGCCCGCCTGGGCTATTTTGCGCCGGAGGGCTCGCCGGAGCGGCAGAGCGGGCAGGACTTTTTGTGGTACTTGTGGTGCGGCAAGCTCTCCCCGCTGTTTGGCCGCAGCGCCATGACCACCTTTGAACGGCTGTACATTGAGGACCCAGAAACCCACAAGGAGATTAAGGATCCCTACTATACCTGGTACGATGATGCGGCCATCTGCTGCCGCATCCTGGCGGAGTTTGGCTTAACGGCCAACTGCCACATTGTGAACGGCCATGTACCCGTGCGGGAAAAAGCCGGCGAAAGCCCCATCAAGGGCGGCGGGCGCTTGTTGATGATTGACGGCGGGTTCTGCCGCGCTTACCACGAGCGCACCGGTATTGCAGGGTACACGCTGGTGTATTCCAGCCACGGCATGAGCCTGCGCACCCACCAGCCATTTGAAAACACCGCCAAAGCAGTGCAGGAAAACCTGGATATTTTGTCCCGCGTGGATGTGGTGGACGATAACCACACCGACCGCGTTCTGGTGGAACATGTGGACGAGGGCGCCAATCTGCACGCCCAGGTGGCCGACCTCCATCGCCTCATCTCCGCCTACCGCACCGGCCTGATCAAAGAACAGCCGACGAAAGATACGATCTGGTAGCGATTACGGGGATTTTCCAGTTTTTTTGAAAAAAAGGCTTCGGCGAAAAAACTTTAATTATAATAGAATATAGAATAAATCATAGGATAAATCGAAAACAGCCGCAGCGGCAGGGAGTCATTCCCCCACCGCTGCGGCTATTTTATTTGTAGGTTCGTTTGGTTCATCTGTAGGGCGCGATGCCCTCATCGCGCCGGAGAGAACCATAAACCATTTGTCACAAACCTGCAAACAATTTGTAGGGGACGATGGGCCTTACCTAATATTCCGCATATTCCGCCATCCGGCAATAAGGCAAACGTCCGCAGGCGCACAATGTGCGCCCCTATGGGTGAGATATGCGTTTATTGCCCGTTATGCACAATAAAACAACCTGTAGGGAACGGTCTTGACCGTTCCGAGACCGAGGGGCGGATGTCTTTAGGTTTGTTGCAGAGACCCCCCCCTCAGGCCGCTTCGCGTCCATCGCAAACCTAAAGTAAGATATTGGCTCCCCTTTGAGGGGAGCTCCGGCGAAAGCCGGTGAGGGGTGGTTCCCCGCGTAGAGCCTAAAATTTATGGTTCCACATTTCCATCCGGGGCGTCGAGGACGCCGCCCCCTACCATAGGGCAAGGCAAAACATCAAATTTATAATGTGCAATAAGACAAAGCTCCAGCAGGACGATGCAAGCATCGTCCCCTACAGATAGGTTTCGGGCTGCGTTAAGATTGCGGCATTCAATTTACGTTTTCCCGGCGCGATGAGGGCATCGCGCCCTACAGATTGTTTTATCATTCATCCCGGATTTCTAAATACCAGCAACCCTAATATTTCCTGAGCGGCGCACCGCGCCGCGGTCCACCACAATTATTCTTTATTATTTATTCTTTATTCATTAAGCGCCCCCAACTCCTAACTCCTCCCTCCTAACTCCTAACTAATCACACAAATTCCCTCCACGCCTGCTCCGCCCCGGTCTGGAACGCGCACAGTTCTTCCATCAACTTGTGGGCGCCGGGGCTGGCCTGGGGGTAGTCGGTTTCGGCGCGCTTGCAGTCCAGCACGCCCTGGCCGCTGCCCTCCGCCAGCATGGTGGCAAGGTTGCGGGTGCTTTTGTCCAGCATGGTGCGGGTGCGGATGCCCATGCTCACACTCATGCGTGCGGCGGCGCTCTGACCCTTGGCCTGTGCGCCGATGGCATCCAGCGCCGTGTGGGCCTGCTGGTTCAGGCGGCGGTACTCGTTTTTCTGGCGCATCATCTCGTCTTTCAGCTTCTGGTCATACGTCAGCCCCATCAGCTCATCCAGGGTGTTTTTGCCCATCTCGGTGTTCTGCACGATCTCCTGCAGCATGGCTTCGTTATCACTGGTTTTTTGCATATTCTGGTTTTCCGGCATAAAAAATCCCCCTTGTGTACAGCCTTTTCCTTTGGGAATGTTCCCAAAGCTAGTATGGCTCCACAAGGGGGATTTATTCTTTTGTTTCAGCTTCTTCAGCAGCCGGAAAGGCGCTGCTCGGCCAGGGCCACCATCAGGTCCCAGCTGCCGGCTTCGCCCCAATCGGCAGAGCTGAGCGACACGGTAAATTCGCCGCGGCGGGACAGGGTGATGCCGAACGTGCGGCGGGATTCGCCCAGCGCTTCATGCAGCGCAGCCTGCAGTTTTGCCGCCGGGGTGCCAACGCTCACCACCAGGAAAATGCCGTCTTCCAGGCGGACAACAGCGTTCTGCTGGTCCGGCCCGGCAGCCAGCTGCAAAATACCGGCTGCGGTATTCAGGCAGCAATCTGCTGCGTGAGTGCCTTCCTCGCGCAGCAGGTTCCAATACTCGTTCACGCGGGCAGCAACCACGCTGACCGGCTTGCCTGCGCAGGCAGCAGCCGCCACTTTTTTGCGGTAAGTGGAATCCAGGAACGCACGGTTATATACACCGGTCACATAATCGCGGCGCATCTCCTCGCGGTACTGGCCCAGCAGGCGCAGCAGGGCGTTTGCCTCGCGGTCATTGGCGGGCAGATCTGCCGTAAGGAAATAGGTGGCAGCCAGCACAAACGGGCGGTGCTCCACCTGGATGTTCTGGTAAAACACAAAACCGGTATCCTCACCCAAAATCGGCTGCCAGCCACGGCCATCTGCATTCAGCACAGGCACAGCATCGGCATGGCCGGTGGCCTGCAGGGTAGCGGGGTCCACCTCGGCCTGGGCCAGCGGGTCGATCAAAGTAACCTGGTCAAAAAAATTCTGCAATGCGGTAACCTGCATGCCAATTTGTTCCAGAGTAAATTCCTGCATGACACGTCTTCCTCCATGTAAAACATACAAGATCCAACAAAGCGTTTTTCGGTTCTCTATGTTGTCCTAATGTTGTAATGCTACACCTTGACATAAAATCTTTGTATATTTTACCATACCGTGCATGCTTTTCCCATACCCGCATTACACAAAGAATTGCTTAATAATAAAAGTATTACTGTTCAAAAAATCACTTTGCACTTTTTGCTGCTTTTTTCGCCGGTGCTGTCGTTTTTTCCTCTTTTGCGTCAGCCGCCTTGGCCTTGGGCTGCGGGGCGGGCGCTTTTTCCTTTTTCGGCTCCGCTTCCGGCAGGGGTTCCGCGCGGAAATACCGTGCGCTCATCTCGTGGATCTTCCGCGCCAGCGCGGGGGTCAGGTCCTTAGCGGCAACGCGCCACTGCCAGTTGCCCGCCGGGTTGCCGGGGGTGTTCATGCGGGCTTCGCTGCCTTTTTCCAGCCAGTCGGCCATCGTCACAATAGCCAGCTCCGCCGGGCTTGCCAGCACACCGCGCAGCAGGCCGGTGATCTCGCCCTCCTGCTCGGTCAGGGCAAAATATGCCTTGGCCTGTTTGCGCTGGGCGGGGGTGGTTTCGTTTTCCAGCCAGCCGCGCAGGGTGTTATTGTCATGGGTGCCGGGGTAAGCCACGCAGTGGGCCGGGTAGTTATGCGGCAGGTCCAAGCTATCGGTGCCGTTCAGACTGAACTGCAGCACCTTCATGCCGGGGAATCCGCTTTCCGCCAGCAGCACACGGACGGAATCAAAAATTTCGCCCAGATCCTCGGCCACAATGGGCAGGTCACCCAGAGCAGTGCGCAGAGCGCGGAACAGGTCCATGCCGGGGCCCTGTTCCCACTTGCCGCCGCGGGCATTTTCGTCCCCCGCCGGGATAGCCCAATAAGTATCAAAGCCGCGGAAGTGGTCAATACGCAGGATATCATAAATGCTCAGCGCATGGCGCACGCGGCGCACCCACCAGGCATAGTTGGTACGCTTGTGGTAGGCCCAGTCATACAGCGGGTTGCCCCACAGCTGGCCATCCTCGGCAAAATAGTCCGGCGGGCAGCCAGCCACGCGGCGGGGGTGGCCCTCGCTGTCCATCTCAAACAGCTCACGGCCTGCCCACGCATCGGCAGAATCCGCCGCCACATAGATGGGAATATCACCCATGATCTTGATGCCCTTGCTGTTGGCATATGCTTTCAGGGCCTGCCACTGCTTGGCGAACTCATACTGCACAAAGGCCCAGAAGCCCAGTTCATCGGCATGGCCGGTGCGGAACTCTTCCAGCGCCTTGGGGTCGCGCAGGCGCAGCGGGGCAGGCCAGGTCTGCCAGTCGCACATCTTGTTTTCTTCTTTGATTGCCATGTACAGGCAGTAATCTGGCAGCCAGGCATCGCTCAAAAAGGTAAAACGGTACCAGTCATCGCTGTAGGGGGTATCGTACCCTGGCACCGGGCGCTGCTGCAAAAATGCGGCGTATGCCTTGCGCAGCACCTTGTAGCGCTTTTGGTACAGCAGGGCATAGTCACAGTAATTGGGGTTGGTGCCCCAATTTTCTTTGGCGTAATCTTCCGGCTTCAGCAGGCCATCCGCAGCCAGCTGATCCAGGTCAATAAAATACGGGTTGCCCGCAAAAGCCGAGCAGCTCTGGTACGGGCTGTCGCCATACGAAGTCGGGCCAACGGGCAGGATCTGCCACACGCTCTGTCCGGCCAGCGCCAGAAAATCCACAAAATCTCTGGCAGCCTGGCCCATGGAGCCAATGCCATACCCGCCCGGCAGGCTGGAAACCGGCATCAGGATACCGCTGCAACGCTTCTTCATTTTTTCTCTTCTCCTTAAAACTTTTTGTATTCCGCAAAGCCCATCTAGGGTGCGCCTGTTTTTCAGGTACACCCCGGGGCATCAGTTATCGTCTGCTTCGGCGCTTTCTGCGCCAAGGGCCGCCATCACGGCGCTGCGCCAGGCAGCGGCGGCATCTTCATCCCACAGGCCATCCCGCAGGGTAATGCCGTCCGCTTCATAATACAGCCCGCGCTGGGCCTGCTGCAATGCGGCGGCCTGGGTTTTGTCCAGCGCTGCGCCAGGCAGAATACCGGCTGTCACCTGCGCCGCCTGCATGGCCGCGGCGGCGTTCTGGTTGCTGCCAGTACCCCAGGGGGTGATCAGGTCCAGGGTGTCGATCAACGCGCTCTCCCCCGCCTTGCTGGTGTACAGCCACAAAATAGCGGCGGCTGCGGCGCGGGCGCTCTCCTCATCGGCATCCGCCGGGATAGCCAGCCAGGCACGGTTGGCCAAAATGGGGTAATTCATCAGCCCGGCCAGGTTGAACCGCTGGTTGGCAATGTCGGCTTCGGTCAGGTTATTTTTGATGGGCAGCCACACCAGCGCGTCTTTCTGGGCGCTGCTCAACGCTGCGCCGCTGTCACTGATCAGGTCGGCCAGGTAGCCGCGGTAGAACAGGGCATTGCCCTGCTGGAACAGATACTTGCTGGTCCATAGGTCTGCAATGCCGGCCTGCCAGGCGCTGTTGGCATCTTCCAGCCGCAGCTCCTGCTCCAGCGCGTTCAGCGGACCGGTCAGGTTTTCTTCGGTCAGCGGCTCCCCCGCCGCCAGCAGGGCGGTGGTGTACAGCGCAGGGGTATTTTCCGCCACGCCGCCATCCCCGCTGTTGCCGCTAACCTCCGGTCCCTGGGCGGCAAACACGCCGTTCAGGTTTGCCAGTGTCTCCCGCCGCTCAGCGGGCAGGGTGTAAACATTGCCGTTCAGCGTTACCTGCACAGCGCCGGGTTCCGCGCACCAATGGGTCACAGCTGTTACGAAATCGAACCATTCCTCCCAGGTCGCAGCGCGCAGGTCGTCCAGCGCGGCATCGCTCTGCAAAAGCTCGGTCAGCACACGGTTATCCGCCCAATAGGCATACAGGCTCTGGCCCACCGGCAGGGCGGTGACGGTGCTTTCCGTATCCAGTCCGGCACGCTGCGCGGCGGCGGCCAGCAGCTCGTTCTCCGCCAGATTCTTCCAGGTTCCATCATCCTGCGGCGGGGCATCCAGAATGACCAGGTCCGCCGTTTCGGTCTCAAAGCTGTTTTGCAGCGTCACATTCTGCGCCTGGGCATACAGCTCCAGCGCGCCAACAGCAGCGCTGGTGTCCAGCAGGCCGTTCACCGTCAGGCTTTGGGGTGCCGCGGTGGGCACGGCCTGGCTGGGTGCTGCGGTTTCGCCGGTAGCAGCCGCCCCTTGGCCCGCGCAGCCCGCCAGCAGGCAGCTGCTCAAAACCAGTGCTGAGATTCGTTTTTTCATATGGTTCCCGCCCCCTTTCCGGCTCCCACCTTGCCGGGGAGCCGCCGGAATTATAACTGATTTTTATTATAACGGATTTGAACTGTTTTTTCCACTGCCGTTTTATGCTATAATGTAAAAATATTCCGAAAGGGGGATGACCTTGCATGCCCGCAACGGCAAAACTATACGAAACAGACCCATATGTTCAAACTTTTACCGCCACGGTGCTTGTCTGCACCCCGGCCGGGGAACAGTTTGCCGTGCAGCTGGACCGGACCGCCTTTTACCCGGAGGGCGGCGGCCAGCCCTGCGATACCGGTGCGCTGGGCACCGCCCTTGTAACGGATGTGCAGGAGCATGGCGGCGTGATCACCCACACTGTCAGCGCAGCGCTGCCGGTTGGGCAGACAGTGGAAGGCCGCATTGATTGGGCGCGCCGCCGCGACCATATGGAGCAGCACACCGGTGAACACATTTTAAGCGGCACTTTGCACCGCCTGTTTGGGGCGGAGAATGTGGGCTTTCACATCGGTTCCCCCGCGGTGCGGATGGATATGAGCGTTCCGCTGACCGCCGGCCAGCTGGCCGAAGCAGAAGCCCAGGCCAACGCGGTGATCCGTGCGGACGCCCCGGTGCGCTGCTGGTACCCCGCGCCGGAAGACCTTGCAAAACTGACCTACCGCAGCAAAAAGGAAATTGACGGTGCGGTGCGGCTGGTAGATGCCGGCGGGGCCGACCTGTGCGCCTGCTGCGGCACCCATGTTTCCACCACCGGCCAGGTGGGGGCCATCAAAATTTTGAGCGCCCAAAGCTACAAGGGCGGCACCCGGCTGGCGGTTGTGTGCGGGGAGCGTGCGCATCAGTCCATTGCTGCCGCCTGGCAGGATGCCGCCGCGGTGGGCACCCTGTTAAGCTCCGCCCCCGGTCGCCTGCTGCCCGCCGTGCAAAACCTGCAAACGGCGGAAGCTGCCCTCAAGCAGCGCCTTGCCGCCATGCAGAACGCATTGTCCGAAGCACTGGCCCAAGCCGCCGTGCCCGGCCAGCCTGCTGTGCTGCACTGTGACGGTGCGGACGGTGACGGACTGCGGCGGATCTGTTTGGCGGTATCGGCCCGCACCAACGCGCTGACGGCGGTGCTGGCCTCCGGCGGGCAGGGCCTCGCCTATGCGCTCTGCCTGCCCGGCGGGGATGTGCGCCCGGTGTGCAAGGCGCTGAATGAAGCGTTCGGCGGGCGGGGCGGCGGCAAGCCCGGCTTTTGCCAGGGCAGCCTTGCCTACACTGATTTTGCCGATGTCCAGAATTTTTTAGTGAATTATCATGAGTGAGGTATTGTTGTATGCGTATGCGTTTTAAGCCCTATGCCAGACCGGAACTGCTGGCCTGCGATTTCCATGTTCACGAACCGCTGACCCATGCCGGGCACTGGCATGAGCTGTATGCCCGGCCGGAGCAGCCCCTGCACCTGGAGCTTGGCTGCGGCAAGGGCGGCTTTTTGAGCCAGCTGGCCCCCCTGCACCCTGATATCAACTACCTTGGCATTGATATCACGGATAAGGTCCTGATTTTGGCCAAGCGCAAGGTGGAAGCCGCTTACGCCGCCGCTCAGCTGCCGCCGGATAATGTCAAGATCGCCTCGCTGGATATCGAGCGGCTTTCCGGCGTGTTCAGCCCGGCGGATACCGTGCAGCGCATCTACATCAACTTCTGCAACCCGTGGAGCAAAAACGCTGGCAGCAACAAGCACCGCCTGACCCACCCGCGCCAGCTGCTGCAGTACCGCGCTTTGATGCCAGAGGGTTCCGAAATCTACTTCAAGACCGATGACGATGACCTGTTCCGGGACAGCCTGGGTTACTTTCCCGCTGCCGGGTTCGAGATTACCTGGCAGACCTTTGATCTGCACAAGAATGAGCCGGACTGGAACCTGCGCACCGAGCATGAGGGCATGTTCAGCGAACAGGGCATTCCCATCAAGGCGCTGATTGCCCGCAAGGGGCCGGATTCCAGCGTGACCTGGGTGGAGCCCAAAGAGCTGGCCCGCCGCCTGGAACCGGAGGAAGAAGCCGACCCCGCCGGGGAGGTACAGGAATGACCACTTATGCCCTGCTGCATACGATATTTTTCTTTTTCGTCTATGCGTTCCTGGGCTGGTGCGTGGAGGTTGCCTATGCAGCCATCACCACGCGGGAGCTGGTCAACCGCGGATTCTTGAACGGCCCAATCTGCCCCATTTACGGCTGCGGCATGACGGTAATGATCGCCGTTCTTGGCCGTTTTACCATGCCAAGCAGCGATATGGCATGGTACCAGAACGTACTGGTTGCCTTTTTCGGCGGCATGGTCATCACCACGCTGGTGGAGCTGGTTGGCGGGTACATCCTGTACAAGATGTTCCACACCCGCTGGTGGGACTATTCCATGTATCGCTTTAACCTGGGCGGGTTCATCTGCCCGCAGTTCTCCTTGCTGTGGGGGCTGGGCAGCGTGCTGCTGATGGTGGTGGTTCACCCGCTGCTCAGCAAGCCGAGCGCCGCTATCCCCACCCTTGTGCTGATCTGGCTGGATGTTATTTTCGGCGGCCTGTTCCTGGCGGATCTGATCGTATCCGCCATTCAGGCTGTCGGCTTCAGCAAACAGCTGGCCCGCATTGATGAGCTGCGCAAAGCCATGCGCACCACCAGCGATGCCCTGACCGAAGTGATCGGCACCAGCGCCATGACGATGGACACCCTGCTAGATGAGCAGAAACTGCAGCTGACCCTGGCCGCCATGGAGGGTGCCACCAACGCCGCCGAGCTGCGTGACCAGCTGCGCGAACTGGCAGGCAAAGCCGGCACCCTGCGCGATACCACCATCCGCCTGAGCAAGCAGCGGTTCTTTGGCACCGGCCGTTTGCTGCGGGCCTTCCCGGACATGGTCCCCGACCGCCGCGAAGCACTGGCCTCCCTGCGCGTTGGCCTGACCAAAGCCACCGCCCGCGCCAAAGCCGCCGCCAAACAGGCCGTAAAAACCAGCAAGAACGCCATGAAAAAAGAAGACAAGTAAATATCTCCCTATACCAAAAGCCGCCGGGCAGCAAGCAAAGCACTTGCCGCCCGGCGGTTTTGTTGTTTTTGTTTGTAGTTTGGGATTTTTAAGGTTTGTGGCGTGGAACCACCCCTCACCGGCTTTCGCCGGAGCTCCCCTCCAGGGGAGACAATCTCTTACTTTAGGTCTGAGGTGGCTCCCCTGGAGGGGAGCTGGACGCGAAGCGGCCTGAGGGGCGGTTTCCCGCTGCCAGGCTAAAAATTTGCAGGGAACGACACCTGCATCGGCCCGCATGACGGGCCTTGCCAAATATTTTGCCCCTGAATACCGCAAACACCCGCGGGCGTACAATCTGTGCCCCTATGGGTGGGCAGCCATTAAAACCTGATGATTTCATTCCAAATGTGTGGTAGGGTTGGGTGACCCTATCCTACCGTGAAAAAAATGCCGATTGTGCTGTACCGATTATCCCTTTTTCCGATTGAACCCAATATACAGCACCAGCCATGCCGCCGCCACGCACACCAGGGTAATCAACCCCAGCATCTGCCAGCTGTGCACCAGGTTGGGCACGGTGGCATCGTACATCGGGCTGTCCAGCCCTGCTTTCAGCCAGGAAAGGCGGTCGTTCAAATCGGTGGAAGCGCCCAGCGCCCCCATGCCCCAGCGGCAGACAATGATATAGCTGATGGCCGTCAGCGCGCCGGTCATACTGAACATAACGCCGCTGAACACCACCTGCCCGATGATGAGCACCAGCACCAGCAGCACCGCGGCTTCGCTGCTTTTCAGGCTGGCAGATACCAGCAGGCCCATAGCACTGGATGCTGCCATGAGCAGGAAAATCGTAATGAAGATTTCTACATTGGTATCCAGCAGCAGGTGGTTTTGCGGAATATGGATGATCTCCACAAAGCCTGCCGTCAAAATGCCCGCCTGCACGGCTTCCACCAGAAACAGGGTGATGGCCTTGCTGAGCACCGTTGCCAGCAGCGAAACGCCGACGCTGGCTTCACGGAAGATAATCTCCCGGTCTTTACAGATCTCGCGGTAAGAGTTCAGCAGCCCCATAAAGGACGCCATGGCGCACACAATGAACAGCACCGTGCGGCTGCCGATGTTGATCAGGTTGGAGGTAAAGCAGTCCGGCTCCCCCACCAGCTTGATGACAAGCACCATCAGCGGGGCCTGCAAAATCAAGCTGCCAAGGGTCAGCTTCTGGTTCCAGATCAGCTGAAAATTACGGGAGATGAGCACCGCCAGCTGGCGCAGCAGCTTGCCGATTTTTACGCTTTGCATCGTTTTTCCGCCTCCTTGGCTGCTGCCGGGAACCGCGCTGCAAGGCGATTGAATTCCGGGCTGGTAAAGTATTTCCGGCGGTAATATTCCACCTGTTCGGGGTCGTGCAGCTTTTCAAAAATATCGCTGGTCAGTTCCACATCAAAATATTCATCCATCGCTTCGGGCGAACCATAATAGCACAGCACGCCGCCCGTACCCAAAAAGGCGATCTTATCGCATAGATTGATGTTGGACATGTTGTGGGTAACCATCAGCACGGTGCAGTTTTCGTGGCTCAGCTTGCGGCACAGCTCCATCATGCTGCGGTCCAGATCCGGCGAAAGCCCGCTGGTGGGCTCGTCCAATATCAGCAGCCGGGGCGAAGCCAGCAGTTCCATGGCGATGGAAACCCGCTTTTTCTGCCCGCCGGAAAGGTTTGCAATCATCGTTTTTTCCCGCCCGCCCAGGTCAACGGCTTCAATGGCGTGGGCCACAGCAGCTTTGATCTCGGTGCGGGTGGCATCGCGTGCAATGCGCAGCTTGGCGGTGTAGGTCAGGCTTTGTTCCACCGTCAGCTCGTCGTGCATAATGTCTTTCTGCGGCACATAGCCCAGCACGGCATCAAAGGCATTGCGGTTGCCGCGGGTGTCAATACCGTCAAAGCAGACGCTGCCGGAGGTGCAGGGCGACGCCCCGGTGATGCAGCCCAGCAAACTAGATTTGCCGGTTCCGGAACCGCCCACCACAACCACAAAGCTGTTGGGTTCCACCCCCATGCTAGTGCCGTCCACAATGTTCAGCGGCTTGCCGGTGTTGCGGTTTTTGACGGTTTTATACACATCCAGCAGTTCAATGCTGATGCCCACCTTATGCTCATGGTAGTGCAGCATTCCGCCGGAAAATGCAAACACCTGGGTGGGCACATTGATGACAGCGCCGTCCGTCAACAGCTCATTGCGCACGCGGGTACCGTTCAGGTAAGTACCGTTGGTGGAGCCAAGGTCATTCAGTTCATAGTGGCCGTCCTTATACACCACCTCGCAGTGGTGGCGGGAAACACGGTCGCTGGTCAGCTGCACATCGCAGTCCTCGCCGCGGCCGATCAGGATGCGGCGCTTGCGGCGCACATCCAGCTCCCGCAGCACGGTGGCGTTGGGCGTTTCCCGCCGCAGGGCGGCGGTACCCTCGCCCTGGCGGATTTCCTCCACGCGGAAGGTGATTTCCTGTGTGGTTTCGTTGCCGTCGATATTCAGGCCGATCACATCCCCCGGCTGCAGGGTCACTTCCTCACCGGAATGGATATAGCGGTTATTGTACCAGGTGCCGCAGGTCGTGGAGCCTGCGTCCTGCATCAGCCAGGCATTGTTTTTGTATTCGATTGTGAACTGGTGTTCCCCCACGTTGTTGCGGCGCAGCACAAAGCTGCAATCGCGCCCACGGCCAAACACAAAGGGAGCTGCCGTGCTGGAAAGGGTCAGCTTTTGGCGGTTGCGCCGCTCGCTGACGGTTAAAATAATCTCACTGGCCAAGGGAGTCACTTCCTCTCTTTCGGCGCTGCATTCCAATTGAACTCCGGCCCACACAGCGGCACAAAACGCAGCTGTGCGCCGCCCACAGCAAAGGTATCCCCCGCTGTCAGCGGCATTTTTTCAATCAGGCTTTTTCCGTTCAGGGTGCACAGCTCGTTGGAAGATCCCGGCAGCGCACACCAGTTGTTATCCTGTGGGTCATACACCACAATGCCGCGCCGCACCGCAAGCGGGCTGTTGGCATCCAGCACGGCGGGGTTCCCGGCCGCATCCACCCCCAAAAAGTTTCGGCCTTCGCCCAATCGCAGGTCCTGCCCGCGGGCGGGGCCGTCCAGTACCACCAGCCAGCCGGCCACCGGGCCTTTGGGCGCGGCGGCAAGACCAGCCTCGGCAGCGGTGCCGGGCTGAGCAATGGCGCTGCCGGCCTCCAGCCCGCCATTGCAATAGGGGCATTCGGGGTGTTTATCGGCATCATAAAAATGGCCGTTGGGGCATTTGGTCAGTTTCATCATTTTCCTCCTTCGGGCGCGTTTACAGCACAAGCCGCAGGGTGGTGCGGCCGATTTTTATGGTATCGCCGTTTTGCAGGCGGTATTCTCCGCCGATAGGGTCGCCGTTCACCATCACAGCGGCTCCCTCCAGCGGGCGCAGGGTCACGCCGCTGCTTTCCACTTCCAGCACCGCGTGCTGGGGGCGGGTGCGGCCATCCGCCAGGCAGAGGTCACACTGGGTGGCATCGCTGCCGATAATCAGGCTGCTTTCCACATAGGCGGACCAGCGGGTTTCTGCAATGCCCCGCCGGGTAGAAAGGTACAGGGTGATCCACCGCCTCGGCAGGCTCTGCTGCACGGGGGCGGCATCGGTCAGCAGGTGTTCGGCTTCGGCCAGCTTTTCCTCAGCGCGCTCCTTGCGGCCGCGCAGCAGGGCTGCCGCGGCCAGCACCACCAACAACCCGCCCAGAATAATGGCAGGCAGCCGGAATCGTGCCAGATAGAACGCCCTGTCCTTGGGCCAATCCTCCACGGTAAAGCGGTATACGGTGCCAGAATCGCTCACGTTGGCCGCGGTCATGGCGCTGGTCATCTTGTTCAGCTTAATGGTATAGGTTCCCTGGTACAGCGGCTCGGTGTACAGCGAAACACTTCTGCCGTCCGCACTGGCAAGGGCCTGTTTAACTTTTACATGCCAGCCCCAGATATCCTCGCTCTGAATGCTGTAACAGGTCAGGTCCTCCGCACGGCCCACGCCCTGGTTAAACCGAATGGTCATGGCATAGCGGCCATGCAGCGTCACGCTTTCCACCGCCGGTTTGGCCAGGCGGTGGCCCATATACACGGTAGCGTTGGTTTTCACTGCGCTGCCCAGCTGCGGCACGCTCAGGGTCAGCACATCCAGGCGCTCGCCGTAAAAATTTTCATCCACCGCGGTTTTGATCTCCAGCGCATTGGCAAGGGCCTGCTGTTTTTCAGCCAGGGTATCGGCCAGTTCGCTTTCATGCACCACATCCAGCTTATCGCCGCCCAGGGCCTTGCCCAGCTCGGCAAGGGGGTTGTCATCATCCACCGTCACAAAGATATCCAGCGGCATGTTCAGGCGGCTGGCGGCATCTTTGGCCACAGCGCCCAGCAGAGCTGTGCCGGTGGCGGTATTGCCCGCTTCCGTCAGGGCAAAGATCACCTTGCGCGGCGCAATGCTCTGGTAATTTTCGTTGATATCGTTATAAATTATTGTGGCTGCCTGCACCAGATTGGGCTCGTTCTCTTCCTGGCTTTCCAGCGCGTTCACAGCGTTCACTGCCGCCCTGGTATCAATGGTCGCGGGCAGAACGCAGGCTGCATCCCCGGCCAGGGTATACAGCATAATCTGGTCCTTTGCGCCTTTGGCGCTGATCAGCCGCCGCAGCGCAATGCGGTATTCTTTCAGCGTGGTTTCGTCCACACTGTTGTCCACCGCCAGTACATAGCAGATCGGCTCGTTCGCCATGCCGATGTTGCCGGTGGGGATCTTTTCATCCCCCAGGTACAGCTCCACCCCTGCCGCCCGCACAAGGTCCGGGCTGATGGGCTGACCTTGTGCATCCGTTGCCTGAACAAACACGTCCAGCTCCGGCACATTGACATAGATCTGCTCAATGGAAAATTCCCCGATCGTGGTGCCTAATGCTTTGGGCGCACACAGCAAAGCTGCCATGACTGCAGCAACAGCCATGGCAACCAAAACCTGTGTGAATTTTTTTACCGCAGCAATTTTCACTTACAGGCTCCTATTCTTTAGGCAATACCGCATAATTCTAAGTGCCGATACGGCGAGCGAGGTGCGGCA
>ERZ827522.1263-NODE-1263-length-23234-cov-3.366539_pt1 | contig 23234 bp, 38 predicted proteins | sample MGYA00519580_ERZ827522 | MGnify/ENA primary metagenome ERZ827522 (study PRJEB31778, sample SAMEA3449340) | human gut metagenome | biome: human gut; feature: human-associated habitat; material: faeces | place: United Kingdom | collected 2010/2012 ... | reverse complement strand
GCCCGCCTTAGACAAAACTGTCTGCAAACATTGTACCATTGTTCTGTGTGCCTCCCTTCGGGCGCGGGCCTCTTCCGTCTTTGCGTTCCCATGTGCGGACGCAGGCTTTCCAGTCCTTGATAGGAGCTCTGCCGCCCTGCTTCCAACCGTTTGTCTCGTAGTAGTCCCAAAACTTTTCCGGGTCAACGCCGTTGTTCCGTTCTTGGCAATAGGCACGGACGTCCTCGATTGATTTTGGGCGAGCCTCGCGCTGTGTAATGTTCTTGCTTGTAGTATTATTACTTTTAATATTATTAGGCTGATTTTTTGACTGAGGGTCGGCTAAATTATTGGCCGAGGTCTCCTCTATTTTTTTGGCTAACCCCTCGGCTAAATTTTTAACCGAGGGTGTGCTAATAGGTCTGATTTTTCGCTCGATAACATTCTTTGAATCGTCACGAATAACCTCGACGCTAACGTAGCCGCAGCGTTTAAGATTCGCAATCCAGCCCTTAACACTTGCAATGCTGACTCCGTACAAATCGCAAAAATAAGAGTTTGAGGCATAGCAATAGCCGTAAATATTCGATAGTGCTGTGATTTCGGAAAACAAAATCTTTTCGGCAGGCTTGAGCCGTTTGTCGTATCGGACGTCAGCGGTTAATATTGCGTAGTAAGATGGGTGCTCTCGTTCGTTCATTTTGCTACAACCCCCTTAGAACGGCAAGTCGCTCTCGTCCTCGATCTCGTCGTACTGCACCGTGGGCTCATTGTAGGAGCCGCCCGTCGGGACGGAGTTCGATCCGCCGTCGGTTCTCTTGGATCCTGCAAAATTGGCGTTGTTGGCGACGATCTCGATCGCGGTGCGGTTGTTGCCGTCCCTGTCCTTGTAGGTGCGAGATTGCAGGCGTCCATCAATGGCGATCAGACTGCCCTTCTCGAAGTACTTGCAAACGAACTCCGCCGTATGCTCCCACGCGACGACCGGGATCCAGTCGACGAGATCCTTCCCGTTGGCGTCCTTGCGCCCGCGCGAGCAGGCGATCGTAAACGAGGCGACGTTTTTCCCGGTCGTGGTCTGCCGAAGCTCCGGGTCGCGGGAGAGCCGCCCCATAATCGCAATTACGTTAAGCATTTTCTGTCCTTTCTGTCGGGAGATAATTCGTCCCGAACTTGGTTATAAACCCCTCGACCGTGTCGCCGGTCTCGTCGAGGTATTTCTGCTCGCCGAGCTCGTGCAATAGCTGCATACGGTCGGGGTTGAAGTGTACGCCGTCCGGCGGCTCGTTGTGGCAGTAGTGGCACAGATCCACAACGAGGCCGTAGCGCTCGGAGAGGGAACGGTTCGCCCCTCCGAAAATGTGATGTCGTTCGAGGTGTCTCACTTTGCCGCACAGGTAGCATCTTCGCATTGCCACAGGCTCAAAAGCCGATCCACCTCCTCCGGGGATTTTGTCTCGATGCCGAGGGCTTCGGCGTCCTCGATCAGATCGTCGAGGAGCCGCCCCATCTCGGCGCGGTCGTAGGTGCTGGATCCGTAGTAAAAGCAAACCTCGTCGTAGTCGTCGCCGGTGCGGTGGCCGAGCGGTTCGGCAATCCAGCCGACGCCGATCCGTTCCCAGTGCTTGCAGGAAAACTCGACAGCAGCAGCGGAAACGAGCCGAATCTCAAACGCGCCGACGCGCCGGATCGCCTCGCGGTATACGTCCTCTTTGGCGACCGGGGCGTTCTCGGTGCTGATCTCGACGGCAATCTTCTCGCACAAAACCCAGCAATAGGCATTCGCGGAGAGACTGCGCCGCGCCGTGATCGGCTTGCAAGCCGCTGTGAACGGCTTTTCGCCGTCCAGCATATCCAACAGCCTGTAAGCCGCCGACTCGCTGGAAGGGCGCATTTTGAGGCACAGGAACAGGCCGTCGCGCTCGCGGGAAAACCGGCCGTCCGTGAACTGGATCTCGATCATAGCGTCCGCCAGCTTTCCCATAGACGGCGCGTCCATTTGTCGGCCACGGCCTGCGCCTCGTCGGGGTCGGTGAATACCTGCCGCCCGAGGACGCTCTCGTGCACCCAAACGGCGGAGCCGTCGGGGAAGCGGAGCAACAACTCAAACGGCGGCCCTGCATAGTTGGCGGCATACAGGCAGCGCCGCACTTCGTACTCTGCATGGGCGTAGTCCTTCGCCCACACGTAGCGCACATAGTAGACGGTGCTGCCGAGGTCAGGTCGTTGCATCTTCATTCTGTGCCTTCTTTCGTTCCTTCCAGCAGGCAACACACAGGCCGTCGAGAGCTTTCTGTGCTTCCTCCGCCGTGTACTTCTTGCCGTTCTGGATCACGCCCTGCAAGGGGCTGCCACACTTGCGGCAGACGAGGGGAGCCGCCGGGGGCGGTGCTGCCGGAGTCGTGTCCGCCGTGTACTTCGTGGCGTCTGCCTGCCAATAAATATCCGCGCCGACGCCGAGCGCCTTTGCGGCGACGGAGAGCGCGTCCGTGAGCGCCATTTTGTAGCACTCGTCGGAGCAGTTTGCGCCGCTGCGTTCCTTTGCGCAGAACATAGAGCCGCCAGTGCCGGGAATAGGCTCCGACCATGCGCCGGTGTTCTTATCAAGGAAAAAGAGGTTGATGTTGACGAAGGCGGCGGTCTCGCCGGTCTGTGCGCAGGGCTCGAGCCATTGCTTGACGACCTCATAGCGCCAGCCGATGCCGCAGGGCCCGAAAACCTCGGTCAACGCCTTGATTCTCCACATGGGGTTGATCTCGGTCTTGCCCTTGAGCCGTCCGCCGGTGATCGCCCGCTGTGCGTTCTCCGGCACAGAGCGGAACGCCTTGTAGAGTTCGAGATTCTTCTCGTCCATAGTCCAGCTCCTTTACTTGATCTGCAAATTGAACGACCGCTTGACGGTCGCGCCGGGAATCACGAGGCCAGCTTTGAGCGCGGCCTTGAGTTCTGTCTTGGACAGCTCCGGCTCCTTCCACTTGAGGAGCTTGTCAGCGTCAACGGCGACGCCGCCGATCGCTTCGCCCTCGTGAGCCTGAATCCACAGGACGACGCTCTCCACGTCCGGCACGTCCACGGCCTCGCTCGCGCGGTAGGAGAGGACGTTCCGGGCGGTCTCGAACTTCTCCGGCTTGACGCCCTCCCCGGCGGAGCCCTTGAGGCAGTGGTCGATATACGAGGCCAGCCGCGCCGCCTCGTTCTCCTTGGCCTTGCGGCGGGCGGCGAGTGCCGTCTCCTCCGCCTTGATCTCCTTCGCCTCGGCGATCAGCCCCTTGTAGGCACAGGCGCAGTCGTCCAGCTTATCGGCGAGCAGGCCTTCCAGCCCTTCGAGGGTATCGGCAAAAGCCTCCTCCGGGATCTCGCCCGCATCAACGGCGGCGAGGAACTGCTGCATAGTTGCAGAAATTTCATATAATGTCATGGCGTTTTACCTCAATTTCTGCCCACATTTCGGGCATTTCGTTTTGTATCTGCTGCCGACCGTCCCGAGGACGGCGCAGCACGTCGGGCAGATCCACACGCCCGGGCCAGCGAGCGACAGCTGCACAAGCGGCTCGGGGGGGGGATTTCTTGCAAAAGGGGTCGTAGTCTGGATCGCCGGGCTCAATCGGCAGTAGTGGAGCTGTCTCGGGTAGGTACATACTCCGTCCCACCTTCCTGTTGGTAGTTGTGGATCAGGGTGTCGAGGCAATCTTGCTGCCACGCCTGCACGTTCTTATAGCCGAAGTAGTCGCAGATCTTCGGCAGGGCGGCGGCCGTGGCGTTGTCTACGCGCAGGCAGATCCGCCGGGTCTTGCGGTGGCGGTCTCCCTTACGGCGGTCAGGCTTGCGGGGACGCACCGGGACGCGGGTTTCATCCGGAATCTCGATTACTTCCGGCTGAATAGAGGGGAAGGCGATCTCGTCGAGGGTGTAGAGGTCATGCAGCGGGCAGTCCAGCACGGACAGGAGCACGCCCATCTGCGCGGGCGTCGGCAGGCAGATCCCACTCTCCATCTTGGAGTACAGCGCCACGTCAACGCGCGGCTCGACTTCCTTCATCTTGGCGACGACTTGCGGCTGCGTGAGCCGCCGGTCGAGGCGGGTGTTGCGTAGATTCATAGCTTGCTCGCCTCCTCGCGGCTAATGTACTCAAGGCCAAAAATATGGTGAGCCCTGTATGTGATTGACACCTCAACATAGGGGCGCTCTTTGGAATAGTGAACAGTAGAGAGATCAATAGGCAGATTGAAAAGCGCACCGAAAAATCGCACGTTTTCAGCGCCGAGGTGGATCCGCGGAAACTCGCTCCAGCAGTTCGTAACATCGAGACAGGTGTAGGTGATTTCCTCCGGGCGGAGCGCATTGTCCAGAATGTGGAGCTGATCGGCATTGTCGATCACGCGGTCGAGCCACTCCTTCGGCTCCAATTTCTTGATCTTGGCGTTTTCCATGGTGTTACTCCTCCTCCGCGTTCTTGATGCGGTTCTGCAATTCGATGTAGCGGCAGTAGATGGCCGCGACCTTAAAAGCAATCTCGACGACGTCCTTCTTCGTGCCGGATTTCAGCAGCGCGTCGAGAATTTTATCGCCGGATGTGGACGTGTAGAACGCGCCATGAATCAGAGAAAGCGCGGCCATGACCTGCTTCTCGTCGGCGGTGTAGTTCATGAGAATACTCCACTCTTCGGCAAAATCCGATAGCTCGTTGTTCAGACTCTCGTCGTTGTCGAATGTGTGCTCGCCATAGCCGTAGTCGTTCGCGAAGTTCCAAATCTCGTCGATCGTGTTCTCTCCGACGCCGCCCTCAATGTCCTCCCATTCGAGGCGCTGAGGCTTAAAAAATGCCATCGTTCAGCCCTCCCCGTCCTCGATCAGCGCAGCATTGAACGCGGGAGCCATAGAGAGCAGCTCCTTCGTGATCTCGTGCAGCCGCTTGTTCAGACCGTCGGCCTCGGCCTCCAACGCGCAGACGCGGGCGGCGGTCTCCGTCATGTCGCGGAACAGCTGCAAGCCGCCGAGGTCGTACAGCTTGGCGGTGGTGGGTTTATCGGTGCAGGCGGGGTGATAGTTGTACACAGGCTCGACGATCTTGTGATAGTCGTCCTCGGTGATCGAGCGCTTCGCAAGCGCAGTAAACTCGGAATACATCATAGGTCTTTACTCCTCTCTATTGCCCGCCAGCAGAACACCGGCGGCGTGGTTGGCGGTCAGCACGGAGCCGACCGTGTAGCAGGCGGCGGGGATTCCGCCGCCCTCGGCGATCCCGACGATCGAGGTCAGGAACACGAGGCCGCACACGGTCAGCACCAACTTTGCGGCCTGCCGCTTGAAATCGCGGCGCGGGTGATGTACAATAGAGACGCGAGGTTGTTCAATTTCGCGTCTTTTGCCGTTCGGGTGTTCCAGCACCCGGGCGGCTTCTTTGTTTTGGTTCATAACTTTTCTCCTTTGTAGGTGTTCGAGTGGGTCATTTCGTCGAGCCATGCATAAGCTCCGGCGCGGAAGATCTGCAAGCGGCGCTTGTGCTTGCCGTCGGCAGGCAGACCGAAGGCAAACGGATATTTGCCTTGTACGATCATTTCGGCAATCGTTTCGGGGTCTGCCGGGACAAAGTTGCCCTTGAAATACTCGCACAGCTCTTGCAAGGTCATGGTCGGGTGCAATGAGCGGTTGTCGATCCACTTCTCGGCGGTTTGCATGGATTCCTCCTCGTTACTTCGTGAGGCACACGATGACGTGCAGGACGAGCGCGGCGCAGTAGAGCGTCCAACCGAACGCGCCAATGTGAAGGTACAGCCCGAGAACCAAAAGAAAAATGTAGATAAAAAACATTGTTGGTAGACTCCTCTCTTAGGTGTGCGGGATAGTGCGGCGGGCGTCCTCGAAGGCGCGGAGATCGTCGTCGGAAATGCGATACTCGCGGCCGATCTTGACAGCGCCGAGCTTCTTCTTGCGGATCCAATCCCAAACGGTAATGACCTCTACACCGTAGCGGGCGGCGACGTCCGTGCAGGTGTGCAGTTCTGCCATAGTAGTCCTCCTCTCTTTGTGTATTTTAATAGTTGCGTTTACCTCGGTTTTGTGATATTATGGTTTTGCGAGAATCAAATAGCACCTAGAGCCGTGGTAGCTCGTAATTGCGAGGTATGCCTATACTATACCACGGTTTTACGAGTGTGTCAACACGCAATACCACGTATTTCAGAGGTAGTGCACATTTTTGGCACACTGCACAAAAACGAGGTATAGCAATGTACGAAATGTTTCAAAAGCTGCTTGACGAACGCGGCGCGACAGCATACCAAGTGTCGAAGGCAACCGGGATCTCTACCGGCTCCCTCACGGACTGGAAAAAGGGAAGAAGCTCTCCAAAAATTGAAAATTTGCAAAAGATAGCCGACTATTTCGGCGTGACGATCGACTATTTCTACGGTAAAGTAGAGCAGAAAAAAGAAAGCCCCCCGGCGGTGAATACCGTCGAGGAGCTTATAGTGAGGGAGTGCGCCGGGCTGTCGGAGACAGACCAGCAGACCGTCCTTGATTATATCAGGTTTTTGAAGTCGAAGCAGTAACGCCGCTGCCCCTTAGCTCGCGTATGTATTCGAGAACGCACTGCGCGTTCTCGCTGGTGAGGCCTTTCGCTTCGGTTTTAATCATTTCTAACGTCGTCATTGCGGATCCTCCCTGCATCAGTTTCTAATACAACTATACACAACATTCAGTTGTATTTCAAGTAGTAAAGACCAGAAAATATTTTACAGTCCGTTTATTTGGACATAATAAGAGGAGGCACGTAAATATGGGATTTTTGAGTGCCCTTTTGGGCGTGTCGAAAGTTGAGACGCCTCCGTCGAAGGAGCGAACGGCCGAGGCTGTGACGCCGGAGGAAGCCTCGTTAAGGCTTAGAGAGCTTCCGACGACTCGGTTTGATCTGCACGATGTATATTATTTAAATAGAGAATACGGTCCGCTGATGCTCGTTGACGAGAAGAACGCGCCAATAGTAAACCACGACATAGGCGAAGTAAACGATCTCCTCGCTCAAATCAAGAAAAAACGGCGCTATAAAATAGAGCCGATTCCGATGCCGGAGTACGGCCCGCACGGCTCATACATGACGGTTGCGCCGTTGACAAAAACAGGCAAGGTTGCGAAATATCCGTTTTCAATAAACTTTGGTGATCGTTCTAATATGCTTTCGGAGAAGAGTCTGTTCGGAGATCTTTTCTATCTCGAAGATGGAACGCTTGGAAAAGCAAGGTATATTTGTTGGTATGAGCTCGGCAAAGGATACGAAATTGACTTCGGGCTCGTCGGAACGACTTTTTCCGTCTTGAAAGTAAAAAAGCTCGGAGGGGCTAAGCCAGCGACTCTATACGACCGTAAAAATGGAGAAAAGCTATGAAAGGCATTGAGCGCCTCCGTTAAAGCGGCTTAGGTCAGAAAGCAGGGGACAGTCTATGATCTGTACTAGATGTGGGCGTGACATACCGGGCGACGCTGCACTTTGCTGCTATTGCGGAGCACGGCAACGCGCGGCAGGCCCTGTGCAACGCAGGCGGCGCAGACGTCCGCGCGGTACTGGTTCAGTGTGGAAAGATGCGCGGAATAAGAATCGCCCCTATGTGGCGATAGCCGCCGACGGAACGCGCATCGGCTCTTTTGCCACGTCCGGCGAGGCGGTGAAGGCGCTCGACGACGTGAACGCGAGCAAGATTTCGCCGGAGCGTCAGACCTACACGCTCGCCGACGTGTACGACCGTTGGAACGAGCTCCACTATCCGAAGATCACCGTAAAGGCGCAGCAGTCCTACGCGAACGCCTACCGCAAGGCGGTAGCCTTGCACGACCGGCGGATCGCCGAGCTCAAGACTGAGGACTATCAACGAGTCCTCTCGCAGATGATGGCAGCTGGGGCAAGCCGCAGCCTGTGCGAAAAAGAGCGGCAGCTGTTCTCGCAACTGTGCCAGTACGCCATAAATCAGGACATAATCCACACGAACTACTCGACCGCGCTCGTCCTGCCCGAGGCCAGCGCCCCGAAAACGCGCGTCCTGAGCGCCGACGAGGTGCAGGCAATAAGAACCATAACCGACGACGCCCGCCTCGGAGAGACGGCGAGAATCGCGCTCACGCTCATATATACAGGTATGCGCTTGAACGAGCTGCTCACTGCCCGCCGGGAGAATGTCCACGCCGACGAGGGGTATCTGATCGGCGGAGAAAAGACGGAGGCGGGGCGAGACCGCGCGATCCCGCTCCACCCGGATATAATGCCGTACATCCTGCAATGGCTGGACGGCAACGATACGCCGTACTTGATCCCATCGAAGTACGGCCTCCCACGCGATCACAACAACGTGCGGAAATCTTTCAATAGTTTAATGCGTAAGCTCGGGATCGAGGGCGTGACGCCGCACACCTGCCGACATACCGCCGCGACGAAATTTGCCGCCACCGGTCTGCCGCCGGAGGTCACAAAGCAGATCCTAGGTCACGCAGATATTACAACGACTTTAAACATTTACACCCACCCCAACATACAGTATTTGATCGAAAATGCCCGCCGGGTTAAGTGGATGTAAACCTGTAATAAGCCTGTAAAATGTCTGTTTATAACGTTACAGCGGGATATTTTGGAGTGTTCCCAAGCAGTAGGTGGCGAGTTCGAGACTCGTATCCCGCTCCATCATAAGCTCGGATTTTAACGATAAAACGTTGAATCCGAGCTTTTTCTTTGCCTCGCGAAAATGGTTAAAAACCACCTATAAAGCCCTGTAAGCACTCGTAAACCTGTACGTAAACCTGTATAAAAAGCCCTGCATGGAGTACGAAAAACTCCACGCAGGGCTTGAACATTATTTCAGATCTTCATCTTCGGAAATTTTTTCTCCCGCGACGTCAACCTTGTTTTTCAGTACGGTGATGAACTTGGACAGCCACTCCGGGACAGGTGCTCCCATGCGGCCGAGGTTCTCGATAATGGAGAGGATCTCGTTCAAGTCAAGCCACACGGCGACCATCGGGGCGACGATCGGGTGCGCGAAGGTGACGACGGTCGCGCCGATCGACAGTTCCGGCAGCGCGTAGACGAGCAGCATATCCACGCCGAGGCAGACGCCGATCTCGATCCAGTAGCCGACCTTCTTCACGATGCCGCGCCGCCCGGCGTCGCTGGAAATGCCTTTCCCTTCGACGGCAGAGGCGGCGGAGCCGGTGATCCAGTCCGCGACGTTGAAGATCAGCAGCGCGAGGATCAGCCATGCGAGAGCGCCGAGCCTGCCCCACATAACGCCGAAGATGCCGCACACGAACACGGCGTAGGTTTTGATTTTGTCCATAGTTTTACTCCTTTACGGTAGGGCACTTTGCGGATCCTCTCGAGTAGCGGCTTGCAAGCCCGCGCAGGGCGGTTGCTTGCGCGAGAGCATAAACTTATGCTCCCACGTGCTGCAACGCCTGTGCGCCGCGCTTAGACCCACTCGCTAGAGTACAGCTTTTTGTCGGGATCGGTGAGCCCACGCTCCTTGCAGAGGGCGAGAATCGCGTCGGCGTCGCCCTGCGAGACGGGCCCGATGTGGATCTTTTGCAGGCAGGCGGCGGGAGCCGGATTCTCCGCCAGTTCCGCCGCCTGCTTTGTGTAGCCGTTGAGCCCAGCCGAGCGCATGATTGCCGGGTAGTCCTTGTAGGACACGTCGCAGTCGAGGGAGGAGCCGAAGCCCGCGATCCCGAGCGCGTTCTTGCTGGAAAACTGCCACAGTCCATTTTGCACAGCGTCGGTATCGACCGAAGTGTAGGCCGCTTCCCACTTATCGAACCCGGTCAAGTCGGACAGATTCGTATAGGTTAGGAAGAAATTGCGGGAACAGTAAACGGCGGCGTAATAGCCCGCCTGCTCCAGCGTTTCGAGTGCGGATTTGATGATTGCCGTGTTCTGTGCTTTGCCACAGTTCAAGTGGTAGTTTTCGTATTCCACGTCGTAGTAGATCGGGTACGCAAATTTGTGCCCAGACAGCATTTTTGCGACCTGCTGCGCAGTGATTTTCGCGGCGGCGGGGCTGGTATCATAGCAATAAAAGTACACACCAACGGGAACGCCGTACTTTTCGCAGGCGGCCAGATTTTCGAGGAACTGGCCGTCCATGTACAGGCCGCCCTTGCCGTGCCGGGCGGAGTAACCGATTCGGAGGATCGCAAAGCCGGGGGACGTGCCACCGTTCACGCGGCGGAGTTCGCTCGCGGTCTTTGCCCAGTCGATTTTACCCTGATGATGGGAGACGTCGATTCCGTAGATCTTCATAAATTAGATCATCCTTTCAGATATTGCAGAAATAACCTTTTGCGTCATGGTTTGGATCAGGTGTGCCGAGTCCGCGTGCCCGGCGTGACCCGACCAGCTCGTAAAGCTCGCGAGGAGCTGCTGTGCCGTCATGTCGCCGTGCATTCGGTAGCGGCGGATCCGGCGGTTCATGCGCTCGATAGAGTCCTTGCGCACACGCTTATGATCCGGGTAATGTCGATAGCCGACGAAGTCGACGCCGTGCAGGATCTTATAGATCCGCGTTTTCGGGTTGAGCTCTAGTTTCAAGCGCTCACGGAGGAAGATCTCCGCCTGTGCGAGGCATTGCTCGGCCTCCGCACGGGTGCGAAACAGGCAGACGAAGTCGTCCATATAGCGGTACATATAAGGGACGCGGAGCTGCTCTTTGAGATAGCGGTCGAGATCCGTCAAGTAGACATTCGCGAAGATCTGACTCGTGAGGTTGCCGACAGGGATCCCGACCGGGACGTCCTTGCCGTTGTTGTCGATGTACAGATCGCAGAGTCGGAGAACGTCTTTGTCCTTGATGATCCGCCGGAGCTGTGCCTTCAATGTGCCGTGGTCGATGCTGTCGAAATAGTGGTGTATATCAGCTTTCAGCACCCAGACCTCGCCGCCCCACAGGCTGTACAGCTCGTGGTATTTGCGGGCGAGGACGTCGCTCGCGAGGTGGCCGCCCTTACCCTTTACGCAGGCGTAGGAATGATAATAGAAGCCGTGCATCAAGTACGTGCCAACGACGTTTATTAGAGCGTGTTGCGCCACGCGATCCCGGAAGGGCGGAGCACGGATCACGCGCTCCTTCGGCTCGTAGATCTTGAACGTGCGAAACCGCCCCGGCGTGTAGGAGCCGTCGCGGATCTCCGCTTGCAGTTTTAGAAGATTACCTCCGAGATCCTCTGTGAATTTCAGCGTCGCGTAGGACATACGCTTGTTGCGCCGCGCCTTGCGATATGCTGACATGAGGTTCTCTTCGGTCGTTATTTGGTCGAAAATATTATTGATTCTGTGTTTACCCATCACACGTTGGCCTCTTTCAATTCCTTTACTTGCGGCTCGTCCTTTTGCTTTATTTGCCGGATAGCCCGGACAGGAGATCGGCTCTGACTCTACAAGTAGAATCTCGGGATGCAAGCCGTAGCCGACCTCGTCGTAATAAGTAAGTCACAGACGCCCCAGACGCCCACGTTCGTGTTGACGTTCCACGGGTAGTTGTTCGCATTGACAGCGCGGGAACCATCGTGTACACCGTTGTTCCAGTTGCCGCCACAGTTGAGCGCGTGCAGCGCGAGGCATAATAAGCCGACCCCCTACACAGCCGAAATGCTTCGGCGTATGCCTGTTTAAGTTGGGGGAAGCGTTTTAATCAGGTTTCCGATCATGCCGCCCACTTCGGAGATCCGCTTGCTCGCAACGAGGAATTGCCTCTCACTCAAGTAGTGCGCCCGCTGCGCAATATCCATGTAGTCGCGCAGCTCTTGCAGGCAGTTGTCGAGCTCGTAGACCTTGGCCTTCGCCTTGGACGACTTATTGATCGCTACGCAGAGCTCGATCATGTGCAACAGCTTACAGCGGCAATACTCGGAGAGTGCGTACTTCTCGTACTGCGGCCAGCTTTTCATTCTGTCGTTGAGATAGACGTACAGATCTTTGATTTTTTCTTTCGTGCGGAATGTTTCCATATTTCCCCCATAGTAGCCCGCCTTTTCAGGCGGGCATAGACAGATTACAGAGAGTCACAGACGCCCCAGACGCCCACGCTCGCGCCGACGTTCCACGGGTAGTTGCCCGCATTGACAGCGCGGGAACCATCGCGCACACCGCCGCCCCAGTCGCCGCCACAGAGGAGCGCGCGCAGCGCGGTATCGCTCGGGATATAGGCGTCGCCGTAGCCCGCGCCGAGCACGTCCTTCCAGCCCCACGAGCTCGCGGTCGGATCGAGGCACAGCTCGTCCACCCACTTCCAGACGTTGCCGACGAGGTCGCGGCAGCCGATGAGGGACGTCGCCTTTGCGATCGTGCCGGTCGCGTGGCGGCCGCTGTTGCTCGTGGCGCTCCACGCCTGATCGTTGCTGTTGTCGAGACCTTCGGGAGAACCCTCGGCGGCCATGCAGAACTCGGCATAGGACGGCATACGCTTACCGCTGCGGCGCAGCTTCTCGAGCGCAATGTACCAGTTCAGCCCCTCCGTGCCGGTGATCGGCGTCGCGTTGTAGACGCTGCGCAGGCCGCCGTTGCCGTCGTCGCTCGAGAGGTAAATATCCGCCCAGATGCCGCCAGTCAGGTAGACCATGCCCTCCGGGTCACACTTCGGACGCCAGAACGTAGTCCACACGCTGCGCGGCACAATGCCGATCGACACGTCCGCGATCGTGGCGCTGTTGCGCACCTGTCCGTAATGGAAACCGCCGATCTTGCGGGAGGTCGCGGCGGTATAGCCTGCCGGGTATGTGCTGTTGAGGCTGATCTTGTACACTTCGTCGGAGATGCCGTCGCCGGGGTCGCAGCAGTAGACGTAGTAGTCACGGCCGAACACGAAGGCGGAGCCGGTGTCCAGATCGGCGACCGTCAAGATCGTGGTTTTCGTCTTGAACACGCCGCCGCCGGTCATGGCGATCAGCACGTCCGGCGAGATCGTGAGCTGCTGCAAGGCGGATGCCTGCAAAAACTGCTTGACCGGCGCGACAATGTCGGTCACATTGCCCCATGTCTGCGCCGTGATCTTGGCGCGAGGATCGGTCAGACTTTCAACGATGTATCTACTCATAATGCGTTCACAACTCCTTTAATTGCTTCGAGATCAGCGGTGGACAGCCCCATGCGGGCGGCGGCGGTGACAGGCGCAGGGATCAGCAGCTCGGCGACGTCGCCGGGAGTCTTGCTCAACTCGACGATCGTTTCGTCCGGCTCGCCTTTCTCGTCCTTCGTGTGGTTCACGGAGACGATCTTCGCGCCGGAGGTGGTCACGATCTGCCCGACGGCAACCTCCGGGCAGTAGGGCAAGGTGCAGCTCTTGCCGTCCGCTGATTTGATCGGGACGTGCAGATTCGCGCCGTAGTCGATGCGGGCGAGAGAGTTCTCGATCTCCGCCTTTGTGATCCCACTGTCCGGGGTCTGCGCGAGCGCGATCAAGTGCAAGAGATCCTCTTTGGTCTGCAATGTTTTGGGATAGCCTTTCATAGGATAGCTCCTTTCGTTATAGCCTTACGGCTCCATAACCGCGTAGCCGGTATAGCAGTTACCAGTCCACGCGGGGACGGCGTATTTGTGGGTCATAATGTCGATCTGTTTCTGCAAGTCGTCGATTTCGAGTTGCAGCTTTGCGGCCGGTGCGTCGGCGATCAGATCCTTCATTTCCTCGTACAGGGCGGCGTAGAGCTTTTTTGCAGCCTCGCCCTCTGCCTGCGCGTCGGCGGTGATGTACGCCCAGAACGCCGCCCACTGTTCGGCGAGCGCCTGCGTCGGGATCTTGGCGGCGGTGTCTACCATCAAGCCGCACACGGTCTCGTCGAGCCGCAAGTCGGAGATCGCGGCGTTCGCAATCTCCACGACGCCAGCTCCGACCGTGACGGATGCGAGATAGATCTCGTCGTAGTCGTCGTCGCGCACAATGGCGGGCAGCTCCGGCGAGCTTGCAGGGGTTCCGGGCTTGACGACGATCTCGGCGAGGTTTGCAACTTTGTCGATCCGTGCGACGACGACGTCCTTGCGGGCGAGCGTTCCGTCCGCTGCCTGGATCGGCAGCGAGAGCGCCGTTTTTTGCAGGGCAGTCACGCCCCAGTATTCGCCCATCTTCAAAAAGCAGACGCCGGGCGAGATCGTGACGTTCATTCCGCCGCCTGCGCTTACGCGGAGGTTGTCGTCGGCGGCAAACACGCCGCGCGAGCGCGTGACGTGTTCGAGGCCGAGCCCCTCCGCCTCGTATTCAGTGTTGTCGAGAGGGAAACATAACATAGAGATCAGCTCCTCAATGATTCAAAGTCGGACAGGATCGGGTAAACTTGCCGCGCGTTGTCCTCGTACACGAGCTTGACGCCGGAGACGCGGGCGCTCAATCGCAGACCGAGGAAGTCTTTGCAGACGACCGGGACGCGATCCTCGAGGCCGTAGTTCACGCCGAAACGCATCGGGCCGTCGACGACGGAGCACGAAACGCTCTGCTTGTTCAGACATTCGAGCAGCTTCTCGACGCCGCGCCGATCCAGCAGGGCGGCGTATTCTGCCGCCGTGTAGGTCGCGTCGGTGTAGTCGTACTCCGGGTTGCCCTGCGCGTCGTATGTGCCCTTCGGTGTGGCGATCTGGTAGGTCTTTTGCAAGTCCTTTGCATCGACCCACAGCTCCCGCCGGTCGTCGCCGGAGGCGGATCCAACGATCCGCACGACACGATCCGCGCCCTCGCCAGCGCCGCCGACGATCGCTACGTTCTTGTAGTTGCTCGCATCGTCGGTGAAAGAGATCTCGGTCAGATTCCCGGCACGGTCGCCGAAAACGCCGGTATAGTTCGCGCTGCGATCGTCCGAACGGTCGACACCTTTGTAGATCTTGAGCGCGTTCTGCCCGGTATGTCTGTCGAAGGTGGAGCCGAAGCCGACCCCGGCCAGCTCCGCGAGCTTCTTCCATGCGTCGAGAACAGAGTTCCACGTTATTTGCGAGTCGGTTTTCTCCTCGAAGCCGTGAGCCGTGGGCGGCAGCAGAGACAGCCCGCGCCGGTTGTCGGCGTAGATCTTAATCATAGCCGCCTCGATGTTGGATATGTTCACTGTCCCCATGACGACGCGGCGGTCGAGCATGGCTACGGAGTTGTAGCCGCGAGCCTCTACGGTCAGGTGGCCGGAGGAGTCGGCCTTCGGCTTGAGGTATTCGACCGAGCCGAGCTCCATCGTGTCAGTGTTGAGGATCGTCGATCCTTTCTGCACCAACGCGGCGACCGCCGGATCGGTGATCGTGATCTGAAACTCGCCAGAGTCACGGGAGCATGTGAGCCACTGGATCGAGTCGTAGCCTTCCAACAGTCCCACGCGGGAGCCGTCTTTCCAGATTTCAAATGCCATTCGCGACGCCCTCCTCCGCCACTACATACAGCCGGAGCCCCTCGCGGTTGCTCCGCGCCGTGTAGCGCAGTATGTTGTCGCCCGGGTCAAGTCCGAGTTCGAGATCGGAGTCAATGTCGAGCCGATGGAAGGCGTCGGAGGTCGTGCCGTCCTTATCGGTGAGAGTCGCCCCGCGCTGTCCGTATGCGGTGTTGACCGTGATCGTCTGTCCGGCGTACAACGTGCCGAGGATTCGTATGTAGGTACGGTCGCCGACGTGGTACAGTTCCGGCTCGGTGCAGTCGGTCACAGCCTTGAACACTGCCTTGATCGGGATCTTGACGTTGCCGGTGTTGCGGATGTTCGTCAGGTAAGTGTCGGAGTATTTCGAGATATACCACTTGCCGCCGGTGAAGAACGGCGTCTTGAACAGCGCTTGCAGGCCGCCGACCATCGTCCGCGCGGTGGCGGTCGTTCGCCAATATGGAAACGGGGCAACGGCGGAGAACTGGAACGCCTGCGCCCCTTCTCCGTCGTCGAAGTCGGGAGCCTGCGTCGGCCACACTTCGAGATACCAGCTCTCGCCGTTCTGCTCGACCGTCAGTGTCCCCTTGTGCAGGGGAGCCATGACGTCGAGCACCTTCCGGCGGTTGACTGCCACTGAGCGCAGGATCGAGCCGTTGATCGTGAGGGTGCGTTGCTTGACCGTTTGACTTGAGATGGAACCCCCCTGCTGCTTGTACCCGGCAGAGACGGCAACGTCGACCGGGAGGCCGCTCGCGCCCTTGATCTCGCTCACCCAGAACGGAGACGACACAGCGAACAGGATCTCGCCGAGGTCGCTTTTGTAGGTGATCTTTGTTTTTTTGTCCATAGGGTCAGAGCCTCCACTTCATGCGGTCGGACAGATCTTCGAGCTTGCGGGTGACTTCGGACGGCGTGTAGCTGTCGTGCGTGTTGACGGTGTTCGTCTGGTAGACGATAACCGTCCCGCCGCCGGTTGCCGCGAGCCTGCCGGTGGCGGCGTTGCCGCCAACGCCCGCGTTGAAGCCGCCGATCACGTTCTGCGCGTCCGCCACAAATGCGGACATATCGTCGTTTGCGTCGGACAGGAACTCGCCGTAGCTGTCGTCCCACCCTTTCTTCCAGCCCGCGACGGACATTTCACCGATCCACGCGAATTTCTTCGAGGGAGAGTGAATGCCGAGCGCATTCTTGGCGGCGTCGAAAGCCTTTTTCGCAGCGTTCGTCGCAGCAGAGACGAGGCTCCCAATCGCCGAGCCGATGCCGGAGATAATGCCCCGGATAATGTTGCCGCCGATGCTCGACCATTGAACTTGCATAAAAGCGTTCTTGAAGCTCGTGCAGGCCTGCGTCGCAAGCTGCATCAAGCGGGACGGCATATTGAGCAGGGAGTTCACGAGTGCGTTCAAGATCGACGCGCCCGCCGAACCGATCGCGCCGATTGCTGCGCTGATCGCGCCGAGTAGCCCACTCATTGCGCTAGAACCGAGGCTCAACAGAGCGCCGGGTAGCTGTGCGACAGCGGAGCTGATCACGGAGAAGACGCTTGTACCAGCCGACGCCGCGCTTGCGACCATGCCGCGAACGCCCGAGACGAGACTCGAGATCGAATTGCTGCCGAGGTTCAGCAGCGCCGAGGGAAGCTCGGCGATTTTGTCACGCACGGTGTTGAAAATGTTCTGCGCCGCGTTCGACACGAAACTAACCGCGCCGGAGATCCCCCTGCCGAGCAAGTCTATGATGTTCTTCCCGAGGCTGATCCAGTTGAACGCCTGAAAAACGGCGACGATCGCCTCGATGATTTTAGGCAGTGCCGCGATAATATTCGGGATATTCTGGACGATACCGGCCAGCAGCTTGATGATAATTTGAGCGCCCGCGAGCAGCAGTTTCGGCGCATTGTCGTTGATGAGCCCCGCTATGTTGATAACGATTTGAGGGATCGTTTCGAGCAGGGTCGGGATAGAGGCTACAATTCCGTCGACGATCGAGAGCAACAGGTTTATGCCTGCGTCCACGAACTGCCCGAAATTCGCGCGGAGGTTGCTCGTGAACTGCAATACTTGCGGGAGCACGGTCGAGAGAAACTGCGGGATCGCCGAGCCTGCGCCCTGCGCGAGCTGTCCGATCATGTCAAGCCCAGCGGTGAACAGGTAGGAGGCAAGCCCGGAGACGCCCTGTGCGAGCGTCTGAACGATGGAAACGCCCGCTTGAAGCATTACTCCTGCGTTCGCGCCGAGCCCTTCCACGAGGGCCTGCAAGACGCCGACAGCGAGCTCTACCACAGTAGGGGCAAGTTCTGCCACGCGGCCGACGACTTGTGCAAGGCAAGCGCCGAGTGCGTCCATGAGGCCGTCAACGCCGCCGGACTCGAACCCCTCTTGCATCTGCGTGATGCAGTCCGTGCCGAGCTGCACGAACTCGCGGAGACTGCCCTGCGCTCCGGCGTAGACAGATTGTGCGAGGCCGTCGAAGGCAGACGACAGCAGTGTGACGTCGCCCTCGAGGTTGTCGAGCTGTGTCTGTGCCTGCCCAGCAGCAGAGCCGAGGCCGTCGAACTCGGAGTCAGCACCGGCGAGAGCCTCCGCCCACTCGTTGCACGTGTCAGTGTCCGCTTTGAGCATATTGTCAAAAGCGGACATACCGTACATCGAGAAGATCGTGTTCTCGGCGGCGGCGCGTTGCCTGTCGGTCATGCCGGACATAGCCGCGCCGAGCTCATTAACGACGTCGTTCAGATCGCGGGCATTGCCTGCCTGATCGTAGCAGGACACGCCCAGCGCGTCGAGCTGCTTCTTGGCGTCGCCCGATGCTGTGTACAGATCAACCATCAAGCGGTTGTATGCGGTCGAGGCCTCGCTGCCGGTGATGTTGGCTTTCGCCAGACGCAGTAGGGACAGCGTGGACGAGTCCACGGTCTGCCCATACTTAGACGCAGCAGCGGCAGAGCCACTCACAGCCTCGCCCAAACCGGCGACCGAGGTGTTCGCAAGGGTCGCGCCCTTGGCGAACAGGTTCGCGTAGTGCGTCGCCTCGCTTGCGGTGGCAGAGAAGCCGGAGAGTGCGCCGGTAACGTAGGTCGCGGCGTCGGCCATATCCATAGCGCCCGCCGATGCCAGATCCAGCACAGGCCCGATCGTGGAGAGCTGATCGTCCACGCTCTGCCCGGCCATGGCCAGAATGTTGAAGCCCTCGGCGGCCTGCGTCGAGGTAAATTTTGTGGTTGCGCCGAGTTCTTTCGCCTTCGCCGAGATCTCCGGGATCTGATCCACGGTAACGCCCATAGAGGCGGCGACTTGGCTCATTGCGGTATCAAATGCCGCGCCGGACTTCACGGCATAAACGCCGAAAGCCCCAACGGCGGCAGTTGCGACGCCGAGGGCGGCGGCGATTCCCTTTGCGGCGGCGCTGCCGAGCTTTCCTATGTCAGCGTTAAAGCCGTCAGAGTCGATAGATGTATCAAACAGCAGAGTACCGTCTGCCATGTATGGATCACTTCGCCTTCAAGAGTGCGGCCGGATCTTCTCCGCGCATAAGCGCAGCGGCGACAGCGTCGCCTTGCATATCTGCGTGGGAGTCTCGCAGCGCGTAGTATTTCTTCTTCTTGTCGGCGTTTTTCTTTTCCTCTCCTTTGAGCTTGCTCGTGTCAACGCTCCTCCAATAGATCGCCCGCATGATTGCGGAGTCGTCCGGCAGGGCGTCGAACATAGCGCGGAACTTCCACCAATGCAGATAGGGGACGGCGTTCAGGTCGATCTCATAGACGGCCCAAAACGACGCGAAAATCCGCTCGGCGTCTTGATCGTAGTCGTACAGGCGGCGGGGCTTTGCGCCGCTCCGCGCTGTTCTCCGGCTCCGCCTGTCCTCGTCCTTTCCGCATCTGAAAAACCACAGAAGGGACGCCAACGCTGTGCCTTGCGTGGCGGTTGGCGTCCCTTTGTAGATCAGGTTTAGAGCGTTGACGCCCTTTTGCAGGGGTGACAGATCCTCGTCTAGCATGAGCTGCTCGAACAGGATCCAGTAGCGGAAATCCGTCTGAATCTCGACGCCGTCCAGTGTGTCCGGCAGATCGTCGAGAATCAGATTCACGATTTAGCAGCCCTCCGAGCAAGGCGGTTCGGGGTGTACTTAGCCTGCACAGCGGCAAGCTCTGCCGCCTGCTTGTCGACGGAGTCGCGCAACGCGTTCAGAATGTCAATGCAGAGCTTGAGACTTTTCTTGCCCTGCATGACCTTCTCGCCGGTTCCCGCGCCGAAGATCGCGTCGAGCATTTCCGACGTCGCGTTTGCGGCTTTGGTGTAGCCCGCGCGGATATCCTCGGCGGTTCTCTTGCCCTCCATGTCGGTGCAGATCTTGGCGATATTCTCGGCGCCCTCGATGTAAGAGGGGCCCTGATCTGCGTCGAAGTAGTCGAAGTCGAGCTCGATCGTGTTCAGATTTACCAGCATTTTATATCCTCCCTGTGTTTTAGCCTGCGTTTGCGGCGGTGAAGGCCTTGGTCTGCGTGTCGAAGAAGCCCTCGATGAACTCGCCGATCTGGTGCAGCGTGCCGGAAACGTTCGTAACTTCGCCGCCGTCGCCGGTCGCAAGGTCGGATACCTCGACGGAGACGGTGAACTTGCGGGCGGGATAGCCCTTGGTGTCCTTTGTCTTGAACAGCTCCACGCGGACGTATTCGCGCTGCGCGTCCTCGCCGGTCAGACGGTTGCGACCGATCGCGTACAGATCGGCGATTGCGGCCTCGTCCTCGATGAAGTCGGAATCAAAAGAGAACTCCGGCTTGTAGCCCTTGATGGATGTCGAACTCGACGCCTGATTGATGTAGGTCTTTTCGTCGGTCTGCGCGTTGGGGCTCTCGTCCAACGTGTTAAAGCCGGTTCCCATCAAGACGAAGCCTTCGCTGTCGGCTGGCTTGAGGTAGTCCGCGATCATGTTGCGGATAACCTGTTTCATGTGGATCCCTCCGTAAAATAATTTAACTGGACTTGGATTTGATAACGCGCCGTCTTACCGTCTACGCCCAGCAGATAGGCGGAGGAATTGACGACGACTTCGAGGGGCTGTCCCTCGCTGATCTTCGGATAATTGCCCTCGGCGTTCTGCTCCTCGACCCATGCACACACGGCGTCGAACGTCTCGACGTTCCGCGCCTGCGTCTTGGCGTCTACGGAGTGCAGCTCGCGCGAGGCAATAACAAACTGTTTCGCCCGGATCGCCGCGCCGTTGGTGTAGCGCTTGACGATCGGATTCCCCGGAACGCTCTCGACGGTGTAGTCCAGTGCGTCGGGGCCGAGGTTGTTTATGCCGAAGATCTTCGCCCTGCGCTTGATCGCGGGGCACGACAGAAAATAGTCGCGTACTTCTTCGATCATTTGCTCTTTGCTCCTAACGCTTTAGCGACAAACGCCTTGAAATAGGACAGCTTGTCGGCCTTCATGCGGTCAAAGAACCGCCGCCCACGGTTTGGGCCGTTCTTGCCCATGATGCCGGAAACGTAGTTGACCTTCGCGGCGTATGGGGTGTTGACGTGGATCTCGCCGGAGCCGGGGTGCGTGGAAGACTGCATACTCGCGATCATCATGCCAGTGTCGAGCGACATATAGGGCTCTAGCACGCGCATGACCTCGCTGTCGAGCATGGCCTGCGCGTGCTGAAACTGTGCCGTCCGTTCCCTCGGCATGGACTTACTCCATCGGAGCGTAGCCTTTGTCGTCGTGCCGTTTGCCTTGACGGTGATCTCGGTGTCCGGCGCGGCGTTGACGGTAGGCGCTGCCATCAGATACCCCCTGCATAGATGTGCGGGACGTTCGTCCCTGTGTTGTCGTGGGCAAAACGCACCTTGCAAACCTCGTCGTAGAGTTGGGGGAGCTCCTCTAGGCGGTGTCCGTCCTCGTCGCTGATTTCGGTGTCTGCCTTGCCCTTGACGATCAGGTCGTCCGGCTGCACCGTCCAGCAGGCGAGCCGCGCCTCATCGGAGAGCTCGCGCCAAACGCGCGGCGGGACGTAGCCGTCAGGGTCAGGGATCCGCACGGAGTAGGTGTCGGCTCTTGATGCGCCGGAGCCGTCAGCCTGTGCCGCCGGTCTGCCGTACCAATGGACGGCGGGCAAGTAGTGCCGGAAGGCTCGGACGCTGCCGTCCTGCGCCTGCACGACGTTGTAAATCGTCGCGTCGGTGTTGGTCGTCATGCGTCCAGCCCCCTGCACAACAGATTGACGCCCAGATCAGGGCGGAACAGATACCGGCGGAGCACATCGTCGATCGCTCGGCTCTGCGCCCCGGCTGGGTCTGCTTTGACGGTGTACGAATAGCCGTCGATGGACTCACTTGCAAGCCCGCCTACGGCGTTTTTGTAGCCGTCGAGGATCTCTATCAGATCGCACTCTGCAAGCCCCAGAGAGGCCCGCATTTCGGGCGGTGCGGAGTCTGCGCGGTGGAGTGTCTTGTAGTCGATCAGGCTCGCGGCTTTCGCTGCGTAGATCGTGTACTGCTCCTCGGTGAGCTTGCCGCCTGTGCTCTGGTACTGCTCGTAGGTGCTGTACATAGAGAGCCTCCTCTCGGCTTAGGCTTCGGCGTGCTTGCGGACGCGGACGAGTGCCTTGTTGGTGACGCGGTAGCCGACGTTCATTTCAACCTGTGCCTTCGTGCCGACGAAGTCCTCGGAGTCGCGCAGGCGGGCAGCCTCGAAGCTGTCGATAATGGACAGCGCACGGTGGTTGTACATGATGTAGTCGACCTTGGAGAAGTCGACGGTTTTCAGCGTCCCGGCGTAGTCGTAATACTTGCCGGAGGCCTCGGCCAGCATTGCGCACTCGATAAAGGTCATGCCGAGCCACTGACCGACGCGGCCGGTGAGGACGATCTGCTCGTTCGTGTTCGGGGTGAACTCGGAGCCCGCCTGCTTGAGGATCATGGCGTAGTAGTCCGGGGAGCACAGAACGACGTCGGCGCTGCCCTTTGCCTTGACAAGCTCGGCGCGGACGTCGACGGCGTCCTTCTTGGGATCGGTGACGGCGGTGGTCGCGGTAGAGGCCGTGCCTTCGTTGACGAGGCAGGCAACGCCCGCGATCTGACGACCTTCGCTGCACTCCTGAATCGCGAGGGACAGGTTCTCATTGCCCAGAGCAACGCCGACCTGTGCGGCCTGTACGTTGTAGATTTTCTTGGACTTCTGGAAGTTGTTGTTCAGCAGGATCTGGATCAGGTCGTCGCCGGTTTCCTCGTCGGTGAAGCTGCGGCCAGGCTTACCGGGGGCGACGGCGGAAGTTTTCAGCTTGTGGACGTAGATGCCGCCTGCGGGCCCGGTCTGGTACTGGTCGGTACAGGTTGCACCGGGTACGAAAACGGAAGCGTAGAACAGGTTCGGCTCCAGAATCGGAGAATACTTCTCGTCTACGTTCTGCGTGTTGATAAGAACAGCCATTTTGTAACACTCCTTGCGTTATTTCTTGTAGAAGGGGTTGTTTGCGTAGATCGCGTCGAGGGTCTCTTTGTCGCTGCCGCGAGGCTGCGTTCTGCCGTTCGAGCCGGTCGTAACGCGGAGGTTGCCGTGCTGCTGCGTCTGCTTCTCGTCCCCCTCGACGTCATAGAGGGACGGGTGCGCCTTCTTGGAGGCCTCGATCTGATCGGTCAGGCCGATAACGTTCTCGCCGTCGAGCTTGAGCTTGGAGGCGTCAAGCGCCATAAAAGCGAGATCCGGGTCTTTGCACCCTGCGCCCTTGAGAGCGCCGAGCGCTGCATTCTTGAGGAGAATCGCGTTGACTTTGGCGTCGGCCTCGGCCTGTGCCGCCTCCGCCTTGGTTTTCCACTCGGGATCATAACCGGCGAGCTTTTTGTCGGCTTCTTCCTTGCCGCTTTTCAGCGTGTCGCGTTCCGTCACGACCGCGTCGAACTTGCCCTTCGC
>ERZ827522.1247-NODE-1247-length-23473-cov-6.386711_pt1 | contig 23473 bp, 25 predicted proteins | sample MGYA00519580_ERZ827522 | MGnify/ENA primary metagenome ERZ827522 (study PRJEB31778, sample SAMEA3449340) | human gut metagenome | biome: human gut; feature: human-associated habitat; material: faeces | place: United Kingdom | collected 2010/2012 ... | reverse complement strand
TAAACCACACGCACCTCAAACGTGCGCGTCTGCCAGTTCCGCCACCCTCGCATATGAAGTTTTGATGCAATCCGTGTTTTCTAACAGCTCTGAGGTCCAAGCCGTATCGCTGACTGCTCAAGTATAATACCATACTCCCCCGGCGATGTCAAGCGTTTTCATAGATTTTTTTGCCATTCATATCTTGTAAATGGAGTTTCCGTGCAGAAATGACTTAAGAAGGAGGTTTTTGGAAATGACTTTTTTCAAATCCAGCAAACATCAAAGATTGTTGTGGAGCCTTTTGCTGCTTTCTGTCGGGGCGGCGGCGGGGTTCGGACTGGGGATATTCTGCGGTGCAGAGCCGCCCGTAGGCTGCCGGGAGAGCGACCTGACCCCGGTGCCGGACGAAAGCTTCGTCTCCCCTGCCTCGGCGTCCTCCGTAGAAACGTCCCCGGAGCCGGAGCCGATGCCCGAGAAGTGGGTCTGTCTGACCTTCGACGACGGCCCCAGCAAGACGACGCCGGACGTTCTGTCCGCGCTGAACAGTGCCGGAGTAAAGGCGACCTTCTTTGTAGTCGCCACCGGCAACAACGACAAATATCTTCCCCTCATCTCTGAGGCTGCTGCCGCCGGACATCAAATCGCGCTCCACTCCGCCTCCCACGAGTACAGCGACATCTACCAGAGCGCGGACGCTTACTGGAAGGACATCGACCTGTTAAAGGAACGCCTCTCCCCTTACGTCCGGGCCGACGGTCTGCGGTATCTGCGCTTCCCGGGCGGCAGTACCAACACCGTGAGCCGCCGCTACGGCGGGCGCGGGCTGATGCAGCAGCTCAAAGAAGAAGTCACTGCAAAAGGCTACGCCTATGTAGACTGGAACGTCTGCGCCGAGGACGCTGTGGGCGGCAAGCCCAGTGCAGGCACCATCTTCCGCAACATCGTGCGGGAGACCGGCGAGCAGACCCAGTGCATCGTGCTGATGCACGACTCGGCCACCACCCGCACCACTGCCGAAGCCCTGCCCGACATCATCCAGTGGTACAAGGACAACGGCTTCACCTTCCTTACCGTAGAGCAGGCCGTCCCCCTGCCCACGACATAGCAAAAAGCCCCGGAGGGCCTGCCAGACGGCAGACTTTCCGGGGCTTTGGTGCGTAGAAGCAGCTTACTCAGCGGCCTGATTGAACAGGACGAAGGCACGATAAGCCATGTACAGGTCGGTCTTGTGGATGACCTCGAAGGGAGAGTGCATGGACAGCACAGGCACACCGATGTCGATGACGGGGATGCCGCGGTTGGCAACATACTTTGCGATGGTGCCGCCGCCGCCCAGGTCGAGGCGGCCCAGCTCACCGATCTGCCATGCAACGTCGTCGGCGTCCATCATGCGGGTGACATAGCCCACCAGCTCGGCAGAAGCGTCGTTTGCAGCGCTCTTGCCGCGGCTGCCGGTGTACTTGAACAGCGCGATGCCGCGGCCTGCGTAGGTGCCGTTCATCGGCTCGAAAGCGCTGGCCCAGCTCGGGTCGTAAGCAGCGGTGACGTCGGCGGACAGGCAGACACTGTTGCGGAATGCAATGATGTCGTCCTGACCAGCGGTGCGGCAGAGCTCCTGCATGAAGTGGAAGACGTACATGCTCTGCATACCGGTGACGCCGTCAGAGCCGATCTCTTCCTTATCGGTCAGAACGCAGACGGTGGTGAAGGCGGGATTCTTGGTGGCGATCTCGGCCATCAGAGCGGGGTATGCATCGACGCGGTCATCGTGGCCGTAGGCGCCGATCATGGAGCGGTCGAAGCCGACGTCGCGGGACTTATAAGCGGGGACGATCTCGATTTCAGCGCGTGCAAAATCCTTCTCGGTGATGCCGTACTTCTCGTTGAGCAGGATCATGGTGTTCAGCTTGACAGCTTCCTTGACGTTCTCGTCATCAACAGCGTCGGAGCCGATGAGGATGTTCAGCTCCTCAGCCTTGATGCCGTCCTTCAGGGGACGGGCGTTCTGCTCGGCACCCAGATGGGGCAGCAGGTCGGTGATGCAGAAGACGGGATCGTTCTCGTCCTCGCCCACACGGACGGTGACGGTGGAGCCATCCTCACGGGTGAACACGCCGTGGATGGACAGAGGGATAGTGCCCCACTGATACTTGCGGATACCACCGTAGTAATGGGTCTTGAAGTAGCTCAGGTGGTCGGACTCATACAGCGGGGTGGGACGCAGGTCCAGACGAGGGCTGTCGGTGTGGGCAATGACCAGATGGAAGCCATCCTCAAAGCTCTTGGTACCGATGGTGGAAGCCACCACAGCCTTGTTGTACTGGACAAAGTAGATCTTGTCGCCGGGCTTGTAGGTCTTTTTCGGGTCGAACTGCTGGTAGCCTGCATCCTTGAGCATCTGCTCGCTCTCGGCGGCGACCTCGCGCTCGGTCTTGCCTGCATCCAGGAACTTCTTGTAGCCCTCGGCAAAGTCGTGGGCCTTCTGCTTCACGTCAGCGTCCTTATCGGTGACGTAAGCAGGCTTATAGAGCAGCTTTTCAGCCAGCTGCTGGTTCGGAGTTTTTTCTGCCATAGAATTTCTCCTGCCTTTCTCTTTCGGTATTCCTAAATATTTCAAACCGGCGCAAGCCGGTTCAAGCGGGTTTGCAGCCTGCTCAGGCTCCGTACAGCTCGGTGTACTTGGCATAGCAGGCGGTGATCTTTTCCACATAGTGGTGCATCTGGTTATAGGGGAAACCCGACAGGGTCAACCCGTCCTCTGAATGTTCCTCCTTCTGAAGCAGGGCATCCACGGTGCCCCACCCGCTGTGGTAGGCTGCGGCGGCCGTGGAGATATCGCCGTTGTAACGCACCAGGCAGAGGTGGATGTAATAGCATCCAAAGCGGATGCTCACATCAGGGTCGTACAGGTCGCCAAAGGAAACCTCCTCCCCCAGGCCCAGTTTACTGCGGAGCCAGAGGAAGGTCTCCTCCGTCATCTGCATCAGGCCGCGCGCATCGACACTGGAAGTTGCGCCCGGGTCAAAGCCGCTCTCGGTGCGGATGAAGGAATAGACCAGCAGCGGGTCAAGGTCATACTCGGCAGCGTACTGCTCCACAAGGTCGTTGTATTTCCGCGGGTAGAGCCGCTGTTCCACCTGACGGCGCACCGGCGGCAGCGCCAGCAGGACCACACAGAGCAGAAAGAGCAGCACCAGCGTTTTCAAAAACTTTTTCAAAGCGAAGTGTCCGCGCCCCCTTTCCGTGCACCCTCAGCCTGCAGCTGCTCACAGAGCGCCGCTGCCGCCGCTTCCAGAGAAGCAAGGTCAGCATCGTTGCGCAGGACAAGATCGGCCCTGGCAAGCAGGACCTCTTCCGGGGTCTGGGCGTTGAGCCGCCGTGCCGCCATCTCCGGGGCGATGCCGTCCCGGGCCGCAATGCGGGCCACACTGGTGGCAAAGGGCGCAGTGACCACGCAAAGGTGGTCGCACTCTTTTTCCGCATCGGTGCCCACGATCACAGCTCCGTCTATCACAAAAAGCGGTGCTCCGGCTTCCCGGGCGGCCTGCTTCAGTCTGCAGACCCGCCGGATGATCTCCGGAAGCACGAGGGAATCCAGAGCAGCCTTTCCTTCCGGCGCAGCAAAGGCGCGGTCTGCCAGCAGACGACGGTTCAGGCTACCGTCGGCATACAGGATATCTGCCCCGAACCGCTGGGCCAGCACAGGCAGCAACGGAGAACCGGGCAGAAGGATCTCGCGGGAGATCTGGTCGGCATCCACCAGCGGGACACCATGGGCGGCAAACACCGCCGTCACGGTCGATTTGCCGCAGCCGCTGCGGCCGGTGATTCCAAGCGTGATCATAGCTGAATCACCCGGAACGCTGCCGCACGGATCAGGCGGTTGTACACCGCCATGGACAGGCCGTCCTTTTTCGGGCAGCGGGCATAGACCACCCCGTCCCCCTGCTCATCCAGTGCGCGCAGGCTGCGGAAGATATGCTTTGCCTGATCGGCACCGTCGCCCTCCCTGCCATACTCCACACAGGGCCAGCCAAGCTTTTCTGCCTCGCCGGTAAAACAGAGGCAGCTGGGGTTCTGGTCGGCATGGGCATCCACATAGGCCTTGAACTGCTCAAAGGTGCCGTCCAGCAGGGTGACATCTGCCTTAGGGGCGTAATGCTTATACTTCATGCCGGGGCTGCGGACAACAGCGCCCTCGGGCAGTTTCTCGAGGATGGCTTTGGAGACTTCGACCTCCTCTCCCAGAGCGCGCTCCAGATCTTCCAGCGTGATATGGCCGGGGCGGAACAGGGTGGGCTTTTCGCCTACCACAGAAATCACGGTACTCTCCACACCCACATCGCACTCGCCGCCGTCCAGGATCAGGGGCAGACGGCCATCCATATCAGTGAACACATCCTGTGCGTTGGTGGGGCTGGGCTTGCCGGAAAGGTTCGCGCTGGGGGCCGCAAAGGCACAGCCGCTCTGCGCAATGACAGCCCGTGCCACAGGGTGGCTGGGCATCCGGATGCCCACCGTGTCCAGACCGGCACAGCACTCGGCTGCCACCTCCGGGCCGCGGGGCATGATGATGGTCAGAGGGCCGGGGCAGAACGCGGCCATCAGCAGCTGGGCACGCTCGGGCACCTCGCTGACAAGGCCGGGCAGCATCTCCGGGCCGGTGACATGGACGATCAGGGGGTTGTCCTGCGGGCGGCCCTTGGCCACAAAGATTTTTGCGACTGCCGCGCCGTTGCGCGCATCGGCGGCAATGCCGTAGACCGTCTCGGTGGGCAGGGCCACCAGCTCCCCTCTGCGCAGCAAATCAGCCGCTTTGGCGATTGCTTCGCCCTCAGCAGGTAAAATTTCAGTTTTCATTTTCATGCGATTCATCGTTCTTTCTATCTGTAAAGTGAAAATACTTTTCAATCATTAAATCAACGCAAGCACGTTATTCTTCCCATTGCAGTATCATTCGGCCTGTGCGTTGAGCTGACGCAGTTTTTCGGCCTGTTCATGGGTTGCCAGTGCATCAATGATCTCGTCCAGATTTCCGTCCATGATCTTATCCAGATTGTGGACCGTCAGGCCAATGCGGTGGTCGGTGCAGCGATCCTGCGGGAAGTTGTAAGTCCGGATCTTCTCGCTGCGATCACCGGTTCCCACCTGCCCCGCGCGGTTGGCATTGATGGCATCCTGCTGTTCCTTCTGCTTCTGGGCCAGCAGGCGGCTGCGCAGGATCTCCAGCGCCTTATCCTTATTCTGGAACTGGCTGCGCTCGTTCTGGCACTCCACCACCATTCCGGTGGGGATGTGCGTGACCCGGATGGCGCTGGACGTTTTGTTGATGTGCTGGCCGCCCGCACCCGAGGAGCGGAAGGTATCGATGCGCAGATCCTTGGGGTCGATGACAAGATCCACCTCTTCGGCTTGCGGCATCACCGCCACAGTTGCTGTGGAGGTGTGGATGCGGCCCTGCGTTTCGGTCTCGGGCACACGTTGGACACGGTGCACTCCGCTCTCATACTTGAGCCGGTTATAGGCCCCTGCGCCGTTCACGGCAAGAATGGCTTCCTTGACACCGCCCAACTCCGTCTCGTTGAGGTTCAGCACCTCCAGCTCCCAGCCCCTGCTCTGGACGTACATGATGTACATCCGCATCAGGCTGTGGGCAAACAGCGCGGCCTCTTCGCCGCCTGCACCGCCGCGCAGCTCCATGATGACACTTTTATCATCGTTGACATCCTTGGGCAGCAGCAAAATTTTGAGATTATTTTCCAGCTGCGCCACTTCCTGACTTTTTTCGCCGATCTCCTGCTGTACCATTTCCTTAAAGTCCGGATCAAGGGTCTCGCCCTCGAGCAGGGCTTTGGCCTGAGCAAGATGATCCTGCGCCGTGATCAGGGCCTGATAGGCCTGCACCACAGGTTCTGCCTCGTGATACTCCTGCATCAAGCGGCGGAACAGTGCGGGATCTGCCGCTGTTTCCGGCTGGTTCAGGCGGATGGAAAGTTCTTCAAACCGGTGGCTGACAGCCTCCATTTGGGAAAGCAGTCTTGACATACTGTGCAGTTCTCCTTACATGACCCAATGGTTACTCGGCAGCGCCGGGCTTGAGCACTTTCTTGATGTTTTTTTCAATTTTCGCGCGGGGCAGCATGACCTCACGGCCGCAGCCCGTGCAGCGGATCTTGAAATCCATACCGACCCGGAGCACCTCGAAGCTGGAAGCTCCGCACGGGTGTTTTTTGCGGGTCTGGATGGTATCTCCCACTGCGATATCCATATTTCTTTCCCTCCTGCCGCCCCTTTGCGGGGCAGTGCCCTGTGCAGCTGGTTTCCATGCCGCACATACAGATATAGTATAAACCAAACTCGTATAAAATGCAATTGTCCGCGCATAGAGTTTTAATGCCGACACCTGCTTTGTGTGCCGACGTGCAGCGGAAAACGCTAAAATAACACAGAAAGAGGAACAAACCATGATGCAGACATTTCGTACTGAAGGCAATTACCGTTCCGCAGACCGGCTCAGCCCCGCAGAACTGCGCGCCGCCATCGCCAGCCGCGAAATTTTACAGAGCACTGCCCTTGCCTTTGACACCCAGCGCCAGCTCCGGTTCGACCTGGGCGGGGTAAAGGCCGTGATGCCCTTTGGTCAGTGTGCCGATGGGGCTGAGAGCGGCACCGTGCGGGACATTGCGGTGCTGACGCGGGTGGGCCGCCCCACCTGCTTTGTGATTGAAGGGATGAAGACCGGGGAAAACGGCCAGCCCTGCTACCTGCTTTCCCGGGCTGAGGCACAGCGGATGTGCAAGGCAGAGTATCTGGACACCTTACAGCCCGGGGACATCCTGCCCTGCACTGTGACCCACATCGAGCCGTTTGGTGCCTTTTGTGACGTTGGGTGCGGCATCAGCGCCCTGCTGCCCATCGACTGCATGTCGGTCAGCCGTATCTCCTCCCCTGCCGACCGGGTGAGTGTGGGCCAGCAGATCCTGTGCGCCATCAAAAGCCGGGATGTGCAGGGGCGGTTCGTGCTGACCATCCGGGAGCTGCTGGGCACCTGGGAGGAGAATGCTGCCGGGTTCACCGTGGGCGAGACCGTGGTGGGCATTGTGCGGAGCGTGGAGGAATACGGCACCTTTGTGGAGATTGCCCCCAATCTGGCCGGCCTTGCCGAGACCTGCCCCGACCTGCACCCCGGGCAGGCGGTGAGCGTCTACATCAAAAACATCCTGCCCGATAAAATGAAGATCAAGCTGGTCATCGTCAACCACAGCCTGGGCCAGAGCCACCGGTTCGACCTGCGCTATTTCATCACCGAGGGGCATATCGACCACTGGCTGTATTCCACCCCTGAAAGCCGCAAGCGCATTGAGACAGATTTTGCGGTTGCGGCTTGCAATCCTGTCTGAAACCCTTTATACTATAAGAAAGTGATTCTTTACGGCCTGCCCCGAGGCAGTGCCGGGCAGCAATTTGAAATAACAGGGGGATGTGCAGAACGATGGCCGCCAACGATGCTTTTACCGCCGGTGTTCGTCCCGGCGGGCTGACCGACAGCACGGAGATCCGGTTGCTGTTGTGTTATCTGGTAAAGAATGCCGGGCCGATCACCCGGACGGAGATCGAGAATGCGCTGATGGAAGAGCAGCTGGTCAACTATTTTGAGATCGGCTCCTGTCTGGATGATATCACCCGCCAGCAGCTGGTCACGCTGAAGGAAGACCGCTATTCCATCACCGAAAAAGGACGCAAGGTCGCACAGGAGCTTGCCTATGACCTGCCCCGCAGTGTGCGGGAGCGCGCGGTGGCAGCGGTTCTGCGCAGTCAGACCTGGGCCCGCAAGGAAGCCGAGTACAGCGCCCGCATCACCGAAAAGCCGGACGGCCACTGCTCCATCCGCTGCACCATCAAGGCACTGGATCAGGAGCTGTTTTGTCTGGACATCGGCACGCCTGACCGGCTGAGTGCCGATCTGGTCAAGAAGCAATTCATCCTCAAGGGCAACGAGATCTATCAGATGCTCATCACCAAACTGACAGAGTAACAAAGAAACGGGGCTGTTGCAAAAACAGTCCCGTTTCTTTTAGTTCCAGCACGCTGCGGCAATCAGTTCCAGCACACTGCCCGCAATGCAGCGGGCCTTATCCGAGATGAGGAAGCAGTTTTCCAGCTCCGCACGGCGGGGGTCCACATCGGCCACCTTGAACCCTTTGGTCACCAGGTAGCCATCCCGCAGCAGCCCCCGCAGGATGCCGGAGATCTGTGTGACCACCGGTAAACGCTGGCCGTCTGGTGTTTCGATCTCGGCCACAGCCTCGCCCGCCTCCACAAAATCAGCGATAGAATGCAGGTTGCGGAAGATACCTGCGGCCTGTGCATGAAGTACACGCTCGGCACCATAGCCACCGATGATGCCCGGCACGCCGGAGTTGGGTGCGGCAGCCCCTTCCCGGATGATGCGGCCCAGCTTGTGGCCGCGCTTGGTCTCCACCACCACGTCAACATCCTGCCCCGCTGCAAAACCGGGGCCAAGGGCAATGGTCAGCGGAGCCATCTCCCGGGTGGTGCCCAGATTTTTCTTTGCGATGATGGCATCCACCAGAACAGCTGGCCTTGCCTGCGGCAGACACGCACCTGTGGGGTCTATCAGAATCGGCACGGCGTTCTGTGCCCAGACGGCATCGGCATCCACTAGCGTCTCCACCCGGATGCCCCGCATTCCTTCCACAGCGGTCTCGCCTTCGTAAACAGCCTCACAGAGAGACACCTGCCGACGGATGGCGGCGGGATGGGCCGTTTCCAGCACCAGCACCCGCAGGCCAGCCGACCAGAGCCGATGCACAACACCGGTGGCAAGGTCTCCCCCGCCCCGGACAACGATCAGGTCATCACGCTTCATGGCTCATCCCTCCGGTTCCAGACGCTGCAAAAAGACTTCCATGGAGCCGCCGCAGGCCGCAATGGCCGCGGCATCGCTGGCTCCCTCTGTGGTAAAGGCGGCCAGCCTGCACGGGGCAGCCCCCGGCTCCAGCAATTCCCGCGCCAGCTGCTGGGTGCGGTACTCCATGATGCCGCCGCCCACGCTGCCCACGGCAGAGCCATCGGGCAGGACCAACATCTTGGAGCCTTCCTCCCGTGGCGTAGAGCCATGGCGGCCTACGATGGTCGCCAGCACCGCCGGAGCGGTCTGCTGTTCCAGCGCGGCCAGCAGCGCCAGGGAAAAGCCCTCGGTCTGCTGGCGGCTGTTTTTAACGGAGACGATCTCCGCAAGAATAGAAAGTGCGATCTCCTGTGCGGTTTTTGCGCCAATGGAAAGACCAATGGGCGCGTGCAGGGCATCAATACGCTCTTGCGGCAGCCCCAGCTCGGCCAGTTGTGTGTGCACCAGAGCCGCGCGCTTCCGGCTGCCCATCATGCCCACATAGGCGGCGGGCTTTTGCAGAATAGAACGCAGGCAGGCAATATCACAGCTGTGGGCACGGGTCACGACCACAAAGTATGTCTCCTGCCCGCCGGGGATCTGCGCAAGACCCTCTGCAAAGGGCAGGCAGAGCACAGCATCGGCCCCGGCCTGACGCAGCTCCTCCGCAAACTCGGGGCGGTCCTCCAGCGCTGTGACCGGTAGGCCCAGCAGTTTTGCCAGCCGCACCACCGACGCACCCACATGGCCGCCGCCGCAGACCACAAGCTGCGGGGCCGCGCCAAAGCGCTCCACAAAGATGCGCTGTCCGGCTGATTTCAGAATTCCACTGGAGGTCACAGCGGCCAGGGCAGGCAGATGCTCCCCCCAGAACGCAGGCAGTTTCTCCGGCCAGACCGGTGCTGTGTTCCGCAGCAGGACACGTTCCCCCTGCGCCGGGCCTTCCAGCACCGTGGCCAGCAGAAAATCCCCCTCCCGGTCATGGAGTGCATTGAAAAAAGAACGGTTTCCCATCCAATTCTCCTTTATTTGTTATTGTTCTACCACCGCTGCGGCATCATAGGCAGCGGGGTCGATGCGGCTCTGCCACAGCGGCCAGTCCTCGGGCGGCATCCGCCACGCAAGGCCGCACCCGGCAGAGAGCTCCCGGGGCAGCGGAATGAGCCGCCCGGGGATGTGTTCCGCTTCGCAGTGTTTTTCCCATGCCATCGCTTCCACTGTGGTGCGGAAGGATAACACGATATAGGGTCTCTTTGCACGCATCGTTTATTCCTCCGCAAGGCTGCGCACCGCACGGGCAGCGGCAAGTGCCTCCTCCCGGGTGTTGGTGTGGGAGAAGCTGAACCGCACCACACCCTGCTCCACCGTGCCCAGCGCCTTGTGCATCAGCGGAGCACAGTGCGCACCGGCCCGCACACAGATGCCGTACTCTTCCCAGAGCGCATCCGCCACCCGGGCGGAATCCTCGCCCGCCAGGTTCAGTGAGACGATGGGCGCACGCGGCGCAGTGAAGTCACCATAGAGCCGCACACCGGGAATTTCCCGGACAGTTTCATAAAACAGGCGTGCAAGCGCATTTTCTTTTGTTTCCAACGCTTCCACGCCCTGTGTCAGGAGCCAGCGCACCCCGGCCCCCAGTCCGGCGATCCCCGGCACATTCAGCGTTCCTGCCTCCAGAGCGGTGGGCATTTCGGTAGGGTGGTGTTCATCAAAGCTGTGGACTCCGCTGCCGCCCACCACAAGGGGGGCAACCTGCAGCCCGGGCCGGACATACAGCCCGCCGGTGCCCTGCGGGCCCAGCAGCGCCTTGTGCCCGGTAAAGCAGAGCACATCGATCCCCAGTGCCTGCACATCCACCAACATGGCACCCGCTGTCTGGGCGGCATCCACGAGAAACAACAGGCCGTGCTTTTTTGCAAAAGCGGATACGAACGCCAGGTCCGTGCGGTTTCCGGTGACATTGGAAGCACCGGTCACAATCACTCCCCTGGTGTTGGGACGGAGCAGTTGCTCAAACTGCGCATAGCAGAGCACACCGTTTGCGTCCACATCCACAAAGCTCACCTCACCCCCCTGCCTTTGGAGGCAGTAGAGGGGCCGCAGGACGGAATTGTGCTCACAGACCGTAGTGATGACATGATCCCCCGGGCCAAAGAGCCCGTTGATGGCCGTGTTCAGTGCCTGGGTCGCATTGGATGCAAAGGCGATGCAGGCCGGGCCTTCGGCGTGGAAGAGCTGGGCCAGCGCTTCCCGGGTCTCGTAGACGATGCGGGAGGCGTGCAGGGTGGGCGCATGGGCTCCACGGCCCGGGTTGCCCGCTGTCTGCAAAGCATCCAGCATCGCCTGCCCCACCTCCGGGGGCTTGTGCAGGGCGGTTGCGGCGTTATCAAGGTAGATCACAGCTTGACCATGTTCCCGGCGTTCAGCATCTTTTCAGCGATGACATACATATTGGTCACGCCGCCCACGGCCAGCTTCTCCGTTATGCCGTAGTAGTTCAGGCAGGTGCCGCAGGTCAGGATCTCCACGCCCTCAGCTTCCAGTGCCTTCAGGTCTTCCAGCATGGGCGAACCCTCACAGGTCAGGGATGCGCCGCCGTTGTAGAAGAGGATTGTCTTGGGCAGCTTGTCCTGCTGGGTCAGGGAGAACACGAAGGCCTTGAGCAGGATCTTGCCCAGCTCCTCGGCCCCTTCCCCCATCTTGTCGGACGCGATGACCACAACCGTATCGGTGCGGGCATCCGGGATGCAGGTTTCCGCTTCCGCCTGCTGTTTCACCTTGCCCGGCACAGCGGTCTCCGCAGCAGGCGTGTCCTTGATGGTAAAGCGGACACGGTATTCCTGCTCGGCCAGCTTTTCAGAGCTGGACAGATAGCCCTTCTGCTGGGCCATCTTGGTCAGGTTCTGGACAGCGATCTCATTGTCCACCAGCACTTCCACCTCGCCGGGGCCGTGCAGCTCTGCAATGGCCTTTTTGGCCTTGACCACGGGCAGCGGACAGGCATCTCCACGGGCATCGATCTTAATCATCAGTTGTTCCTCCCTCATTCGTATGTTACTGTGATCTCCGGTGTCTGCTTTTCCCCAATGGTGCCCACGACCTTTGCGGGCAGACCCGCCGCCTGCAGCTCTGCTTCCAGGGCAGCGGCATCCTGCGGGGCCACGGCAAACAGCAGGCCGCCGGAGGTCTGGGGATCAAACAGGATCTCTTCCATCGGGAAGGGCACTTTCTCAAACCGGACAAAGGGCCCGGTGTGATTGCGGTTGCGCTGACCGGCGGCGGTGTACAGGCAGGCATCTGCGGCCTCCCACGCACCGGGCAGTACCGGCACCGCATGGGCATCAATGACGCAGGAGAGCTTCTCCCCCATCATCTCGTGCAGATGGCCCAGGAAGCTGAACCCGGTCACATCCGTGGCGGCGTGCACCTCGTACCTGCGTGCGATCTCTGCCGCCGTTTTGTTCAGGGTGGTCATGGAACGGACGGCTGCTTCCATCTGTTCCGGAGCGGCTTCGCCCACCCGGTTGGCGGTGCAGATCAGCCCCACGCCAAGCGCCTTGGTCAGAAGAAGCTTGTCGCCCGGGCGGCCGGTATCGTTGGCCGTCAGGCGGTGCGGGTCTACAAGACCGGTCACCGACAGGCCGTACTTCACGCCGGTATCGGCAATTGAGTGTCCACCTGCCAGCGTGCCCCCGGCTTCGGCCACCTTTTCGGCACCGCCGCGCAGGATCTCCCCCAACACGTTCAGATTCATGCTCTCGGGGAAGCAGACGAGATTCAGTGCCGTTTTGACCTCACCGTCCATGGCGTAGACATCGCTCAGGGCATTGGCCGCGGCAATCTGCCCGAAGGTATAGGGGTCATCGACCATCGGCGGGAAGAAATCCACCGTCTGCACCAGGGCAATGTCCTCGGTAATGCGGTAGACGGCAGCATCGTCCCGGCTGTCGTAGCCAACCAGAAGGTCGGGATCTTTTTCGCCCCGGGGCAGCTTTTCCAGAATGCGGCTCAGTACCCCGGCACCCAGCTTGGCGGTGCATCCGCCGCCGGTGCAGAAGACAATGGGGCCTTGTTCTGCCATTTCATGCACGCTCCCTTTCATCAAAATAAGTCAACACGCCCTGCACCTCATATTTTTCGCGCAGAAGCGCGAGGGTCTGTTCGCCTGCGGCAATGCGGGCGGGGGCATCCGCCTGATTGAGTACCACAGAAAAGCGGCGGTCCCCCACCAGTTTTCGTCCCCCCTGCTCACTGGCCAGCAGCCTTGCCAGCAGCTCAGGGGTCAGAAGCGTTTCGGGGGCAGTGCCCAGCAGGGCGCAGGCCTGCTCCAGCCGGAAGCAGACCTCCCGCAGAGGTCTGCCCAGCGCGGACAATCCTGCCACGGCCAGCACGATATCGCTTTCCGGCAGCAGCACCGGTTCATGGGCCGCCGGAACTTTGCAGGGCATCCGTTTTGCACCGTCCGCTTCCAGAAGAACCATATCCGCACGTGCCATCCAGCGGGTCAGCTGCTCCGGCGGCAGGGCGGTCAGCTTGCCCTGCTCTGCCGGGACACCGGCCACGGCATATCGCCCTGCCGCCCAGAGGGACGCAAGAGCAGCCTCATCTGCGGCATAATTCTCCCCCGACTGCCGGATGTGGGTGGTGGTGCTCACCAGCACCCGCCAGCCTTTGGCGGCACAATGCCGGGCAAAGGCATAGAGCAGGGTGGTTTTTCCGCCGCCGCCCACCAGCGAGACCACATGGCCCTTTTCAGCCAGAAACGGAAATTGTTTTTCCGGAAGCATCAGCGGTTTTCTTCCACCGCCATGGCGACCTGCTCCGGGGTGATGGGCAGCTCATAGAAGCGGGTGCCGATGGCATTGTAGATGGCATCCGCGATGGCGGGCAGCGGGGTGTTGATGACCACCTCACCGATGGATTTTGCACCAAACGGGCCGTTGGGCTCGTAGCTGCTCTCAAACTCCACCCGGATGTGGCCGATGTCCACACGGGCGGGGATTTTATACTGCATAAAGGAATTCTCCATCGGCCAGCCCTTGGCATCGTAGGTGATGTTCTCGGTCAGGGCCATGCCAATGCCCTGCAGGATGCCGCCCTCGGCCTGCACACGGGTCAGGTTGGGGTTTATGGGGGTGCCGCAGTCCACACAGGCGTCAAATTCCAGCACCTTCACCTCGCCGGTCTCGGTATCAACCTCTACTTCGGCAGCGCCCACCATATACGGCGGCGGCGACAAAGGCGAGGTGTGAGTCTCGGTGAATTCCAGCGGGATCTTATGACCGAACTGAGAAGCAAAGGCAATCTCGGACAGGGTCTTTTGGCGGGTGGGATCGGCGCTTTCAAACACGACCTTGCCGTCAAACTCCACGGCATCCGCCGGGCAGCCCAGCAGCTCTGCGCCCAGTTTGCAGATTTGTTCCCGCAGCTTCATGGCGCACTTTTCAGTGGCCTTGCCGGTGACATAGGTTGTGCTGGAAGCATAAGAGCCGGAATCATAGGGAGAGGAATCCGTATCCGCACCAAAGACAGTAATGTTATCCAGCGGGCAGTCCAGAACCTCGGCGGCGATCTGTGCCAGCGTGGTGTCGCAGCCCGTGCCCATATCGGCTGCACCGATCATCAGGGTATAGAAGCCGTCATCATTCAGCTTGAGGGTAGCGCTGCCCACGTCCATACCGGAGATACCGGAGCCCTGCATGGCCATACCCATGCCTACGGCACGGATCTTGCCGTTGCCCATATCCCGGGCGGGGTACTTGTGCTCCCAGTCGATCATCTCGCGTACCTTGAGTACACACCGGTCCAGTGCGCAGCTGGTATTCACCGCACCGTAGTAGGCGGGCATTACATCACCCTCCTGCACGGTGTTCTTCAGGCGCAGTGCAATGGGATCCATGTTCAGCTTGTGTGCCAGCTCGTTCACCGCAGACTCCACCGCAAACAGGCCCTGTGTAGCACCATAGCCGCGGTACGCACCGGCAGACATGTGGTTGGTATATACCACATCACTGACAAAGCGGAAGGCCTCGGCCTTGCCGTACAGCGAAATGGACTTATGACCAGACAGACCCACGGTAGTGGGGCCATGCTCACCGTAAGCACCGGTGTTAGACAGGGTGTACAGATCGATACCCTTCACGATGCCGTCCTTGGTAGCACCCAGACGGACGTGCATTTCCATCTCATGGCGCGGCGAAGAAGCCGTCTGGCTTTCTACCCGGCTGAAGATGAGCTTGGAGGGCTTTTTGGTCATCCAAGTCACAAAGGCCGGATACACCTCGCTGACAGCGGTCTGCTTTGCACCAAAGCCGCCGCCGATGCGGGGCTTAGCGACACGCACCATGGATTTGGGGATATGCAGTGCATTGGCAATGTTGCGGCGGGCGTGGAAAACGATCTGGGTAGAGCTGAGCACGTTCAGCCGGCCGTAAGTATCGATGGAGCAATAGGTGCGGAAGGTTTCCATCATGGCCTGCTGGCAGGCCTTGGTGTGGTACACATGGTCGATGACCACATCGCACCCGGCCAGCACAGCGTCGACATCACCGTTGCCGCATTCATCATGAGCGCAGAGGTTGCGCTTATTGTCGGCACCCACGGGGGCAAGACTTTCCCAGTTGTCCTCCGGGTGCACAAGGATGGGGTTATCCTTGGCGGTGTGGAAATCCAGCACGGCCTCCAGCACCTCGTAGTCTACCTTGATAAGCTTGAGCGCTTTGTCCACGCACTTTTCATCTTTACCTGCTACAATGGCCACCACATCTCCCACAAAGCGGACATGGCGGTCGATGAGCAGACGGTCGTAGGGGCTGGCCTCCGGGTAGGTCTGGCCGGCCTGCGTGTAGCGGCGGGCATCCTGCGGCACATCCTCCCAAGTGAAGATAGCCTCAATGCCGGGCACTTTTTTGGCAACAGCGGTATTGATGGTGCGGACGATGGCGTTTGCATGGGGCGAGCGCAGCAGCTTGACGATCAGACAATCCTGCGGGATGATGTCATCCATATAGACAGGCTGGCCGGTGACCAGCTGCATCGCGTCTTTTTTGCGGAACGGTTTGTTGACGGTTTTCACTGTACGCCCTCCTTCTGCTTTTTCCATGCCAGAAAACTCATAATGCCGCGCAGCTGGCCCTCGTAGCCGGAGCAGCGGCACAGGTTTCCGGCAAGGTATTCCTTCACCTGCTCTTCAGTGGGGTACGGCTGCTCCCGGAACAAAGCCAGCGCGTTCATGATAAAGCCCGGGTTGCAGAAGCCGCACTGCTCTGCACCCTGATCTGCGATAAAGGCACCAAACTCGGCGGCTTCCTCCTGCAAGCCCTCCAGCGTTGTGATCTTATGCCCATCGGCGCGGGCTGCCAGCACGGAGCAGGACAACACCGGCTTATCGTCCATAAACACGGTGCACAGACCGCAGTTGGAAGTCTCGCAGCCGCGCTTGACGCTCTTGCAACCGTGTGCGCGAACAAAATCGATCAGAAGCATATCCGGGGTGATCTCCTCGGATACCCGGACGCCGTTCAAGGTAAGTGTGATCTGCATTTACTTTTCCTCCTGCATTTTACGCTGTTCCAGTTCCAGCACCGCGCGCTTTGTCAGCACGCCAGCCAGATGCTGACGGTATTCGGCGCTGCCACGCATATTGGAGCCGGTAACGATCTGCGCCTTTACGCTTTCGGCAAACTGCGCGGCAAGCTGTTCCGCCGCAAGGGCAGGCTCTGCCGGGAGTTCGAACCGCACGGCGCGCAGCGGACGCGCACCAATGACGATACGGTAATCACCGGTCTCCATCCGGGCAGCGGCACAGGTCAGCACCGGGATATCGGTCTGGCTGTTGCGCACCGACTGGTAATAAAGCTGCATCGGTGTCTTTTTTACGATCAGCCGCACCAGAACGTCCCGATCGTAGGGGCGCTGTGCATATTCCTGCAAAGGCAGAATGCCGCCTTTGTACAGTTCTACATCACAATCCATGGCAAGGAACATGGTCAGCACATCCGAAAAGCCGAACCGGCTGTAGATGCTGCCGCCCACGGTAGCCAGATTGCGCAGCTGTACGCCCACGATATGGCGCACAGCCTCCCGCATAGCACCATGGGTATAGGCGGCAAGCCCCGGGTGCTGCTCCAACTGGCGCAAGGTGACCATAGCGCCGATGGAAAAGCTGTCCTCGGTCTCTTCAATGGTGTCCAGTCCCAGACCGAAAAGGTCGATGGCGGTGCCGACATTGATGGTTTCCATCTTCAGCCAGATCATGCCGCCCAAAATGCGGTTCTGTTTTTTCTGGTTCAGCTGCCACGCCTCCTCCAGACTTTCTGCCCGCTTATATTCTCGGATCGTCATCATGTGCAGTACCTCTCTTTTCTATCGCTGCGATATCTCTGCTTTTATTTTAGCACAGCTTTCGGTATAATACTATTATAAAATGCTGCTGAAGGGGTGTTTTTGTATGAAGAAGTCGCTTACGGTCGGCTGTGTGATCATGGCCTCCGGGTTGAGCCGCCGGTTTGGCACAAACAAGCTGCTGGCGGATTTTTGCGGGCAGCCCATGCTCTGCCGTGCTTTTGACGCTACCGCCACACCCGGTATCGCTGCCCGCATCGTGGTGACCCGCTCGGAAGAGGTGCAGGCGTTGTGCAGGGCGCAGGGCGTCCCGGTGCTGCTGCACAGTCTGCCCGGTCGCAATGATACCGTTCGGCTGGGCCTTTCGGCACTGCTGGAGCAGCAGCCGGAGCTTAGCGGCTGTATGTTTCTGCCCGGGGATCAGCCCCTGCTGCGCCGGGAGACGGTAGAAACCATGACAGAGCGCTTTTGCCACGAACAGCCATCCCCGGCAGAATGGCAAAAAGAAACAGAACGGGAGATCTTCCGTCTGGGTGCCGTGGCCGATAACGACCCGACACCTCTTGTTGGAAGTCCCGTTCTGTTTGGAAGCAGTTTCTTTTCGGAACTGCTCACCCTGCCGGAAAACAAAGGCGGCAACGTGCTGCTTAAAAAGTACCCTGCGCAGGTGCGCACGATCTGCATTGCAGACAGCGCAGAACTGCTGGATGCAGACACCCCGGAGGTGTTGCAGCAGCTGAAAGTCCTTGCCCGGCAAAAAGGCTAAAGCTTACTCTGCCATATCGTTCTTGGGCAGCAGCACGTTCAGCAGAATCGCCACAAAGGCGGCCGGAACGATACCGGACTCGCCACAGATCAGCTGGAAGACCTGCGGAGCCTGTGCCAGAATGCCGCTGTTGGCACCCATACCGTAGCCCACGCCCAGTGCCACAGACACGATGGTCAGGTGGCGCGGGGTCATCTTTTCCTTGGTGATCAGCTGGATGCCGCTGACCACGATGGAAGAGAACATCATAACGGCTGCACCGCCCAGAACGGCCTGCGGCATGATGGAAATCAGCGCGCCCAGCTTGGGGATCAAACCGCAGAGGATCAGGAACACGGCACCGGAAGCCAGTGCCATGCGGTTGACCACCTTGGTCATGGCCACCAGACCCACGTTCTGACTGAAAGAAGTGTTGGGCAGCACGCCGAACAGTGCGGCAAAGGTAGAGCCGAGGCCATCACAGATGACGCCGCCGGACAGCTCCTTATCAGAGGGCTCACGGTTCATGCCGCCCTCCATCACGCCGGAAATATCGCCCACAGTCTCCACTGCGGTAACGATGAACATAATCAGCACCGGCAGAATTGCACGGGCGTCAAATACCACCTTGACCGGCATCAGCTTGGGCACTGCGAACCAGGAAGCCTGCGCCACCTTGCTCCAGTTGAGCACCCATGCCTTGGTGAACTCTACGCCATCAGCAGTTACACCGGTGGTGGGCAGCACCAGCCCCATGATGAAAGCAACCACATAACCGGCCAGAATGCCGATGAGGATGGCGGAGGAGCTGAGGAAACCGGTGGTCCAGTGCTTGAAGAACAGGATGACCACCAGCACGAACAGTGCCAGCAGCAGGTTCTCCACAGAGCCGAAGTCCTTGGCTTTGTTGCCGCCGCCGAAGGAGTTGATACCCACCGAGATCAGCGAAAGACCGATGGAAAGCACCACCGTGCCGGTGACCACCGGCGGGAAGAACCTGCGCAGCGGCTTCAGGAAGAAGCCCAGCACGCTTTCAAAAATACCGCCGATGATGGATGCGCCCATAATCGCGCCATAGGCCAGCACACCGCCGCCCATCGTGCCCACAACGCTGTTGAACACGCCGATAAAACCGGAGCTGGTGCCCATGATGATAGGTACTGCGCCGCCCACGGGTCCGATGGTGAACAGCTGCACCAGCGTGACGATGCCTGCCACGAACATGGCGCTCTGCAGCAGGGTGACCTGCAGGTCTGCAAACTCGCCGCCTGCAATGCCGCAGGCGCTGGTAATGATCAGCAGCGGGGTCAGGTTGCCCACGAACATGGCGCAGACGTGCTGCAAGCCCAGCGGGATGGCCTGACGCAGGGACATTTTGGCTTCAAACTGATAAGCCGCTTCTTCAAGCTTGACTTCCTTCAAAAATTCCACTCTCCTCAAGATTTTAAAGGTTTATGCGGTTCGGATGCTTTGCAAAAAAGCGAAAATATTATAGCAAAATGCAGATAAGATGTAAAATAAGTATGACTTTTATATGAAAAATTGCTGCATTCTATAATCGAACTTTTCTCCGGCAGACAAGCAAAAAAGCAGGGTTTCTGCATGATTTGTCCAGCCCGATGTTGCTGGCAGCATACAGAATCCCCTGCTTTTTTTGTGCTTTTCTCTGTTTTTTGTGCGATACGGAAAAATTTGATTCTCTGAGGTCAGCGCAATCCATAATCCCGCAGACAACGCGTAAGACCGGTCTGTGTGGTGTCAAATACGATGCCCTGCGCCCGTAGCTTGCTGCAATCCATTGCAAGATTCCGTGCCCAGTCAGCTTCCTGAATATCGACTGTAATTCCCAGTGTCTCAGCAAACTGCCGGGCGGTCAATACCATATTTTCAGCGTTCTCACTGCCAAAGTTATAGACCCCACCGGGCAGGGTCAAGGCAGCTTCCAACAGCGCCACCGCCTGCCGGACGTAGGTGATGCCCCGGAAATCCTGGACAGAAAAGCGGACAGATTCTCCCCGCTGTGCCGCACGCAGAAGGTTCAGCAGCAGGTTGCCCCGGATGGGCAGCCGGTAGCCCGGCAGGTCGTACATCCATGTGGCACGCAGCAGTACAGCGCTCGGGCAGAGCGCCTGCACCCGCTGTTCCATTTCCAGTTTGCCCAGCCCGTACACATTGGAAGGCTGTAACGGAATGGTTTCCGGCAGCGGGCCGGACTGCGTCACGCCTGCGTAGACCTGATCTGAACTGAATGCCACCAACTTTGCGCCGGTCTCAGCTGCGGCACGGGCAAGCCAGACCGGCAGCTCCACATTGGCGCGGTAAGCCTGCTCCGGGTGATCGGCGCAGTAGCCGGTATCCGAAATGGCTGCGGTGTGCAGGATGACATCCGGGCGCTGCTGCAAAACAGCCTGCCGCACGGCGTCCTCCCCTGCTGTTGCCAGAAAGCCTTTAGGAAAGGTGCACAACTCGTAACGCCCCGCCCATTGCTGCATCACGCGGGAACCTACAAAGCCGCCGGCACCGGTCACAAGGATCTTCTTCATTTTGTTCCCCCGCTATAAGGCATCAGATAAAAAATTCCAGCACGAACACCACTGCACAGCAGCCCGCAGCCACCTGAAACAGGCTTGCGCCAAACCATGCGGCAGCAATGCCAACTACCAGTGCAATAGCACCGGCTGCCGAGCTCTGCGTTGCCTGAATGATGGCAGGGAAAGTCATCACGGCCAGCGTCACATAGGGCACATAGTACAAAAACGACTGGACGAAGCGGTTTTTGATCGGTTTGCGGATCAGTGTCAGCGGCAGGATACGGATGGCATAGGATACCAGCGCCATGACCGCAATATAGATATAATTGTTATGCGTCATCTTCGTTTTCCTCCTGCCTGACCGGGAACAAAACCGCTGCCGCACCGGAGATCGCCACCGTTAAAAGAATGGTGCGAGTGCCCTCGGAGAGCGCCGAGATGCCCGGCAGATAGCTGCACAGAAAGCTCAGCGCAAAACTGATGACCACCAGCACCGCAACGATCCGGTCTTTGCGAGCCGGCGGGATGATGATGGCTAAAAACATTCCGTACAACGCCACACTCAGGGCGCTGACCACCCGCAGCGGCAGCAGATTACCAGCTATAATGCCCAGCGCCGTACCGGAAGCCCAAGCCGGTGCCGCCAGCAGGATAGCGCCATAGGTATAGTACGGGTTCAGGCTGCCCGGGCGGGCGATGGTAATGCCGAACAGCTCGTCCGTGACGTCATAGCCGATGAGCAGCCGATGCCAGAAGGGCGTTTCCGGCGCAAAGCGCTGTGCCAGTGCGCAGCTCATCAGTAGATACCGTGCATTGGCAATCAGGGTGATGACCGCCACCTCAAAATAGGTGGCATTTGCCATAATCAGCGCAAATGCGGCATATTCTCCTGCGGAGGCATTGTTCAGCAAGCTGACAAGAAATCCCTGAAACGGCGTAAAGCCCGCCTTGCGGGCTGCGATGCCCAACGAAAACGATACCGCAAAATAGCCCAGCGCAATGGGCACGCCATCCCGCATTCCATCGCAGAACACCTTACGGCTGAACTGATCCGCCCTTCCTGTTTGGACAAGCTGCGGCTCCAAAAGCCTCTGCTTCGATTCCATAGTTGATACTTCCCCTTTCCTATTTTGCAAACAGCAGATTCTATTATACTCCCCTGCAGGCAGAGAAGAAAGGGGTTTCGGGCTTTTTGTGTAAAATACTGCGTTCAAAAGGCTTAGAGTTTGCGCTGATACAGAAGATACTTTGAACGTTACAGCTTGTTTGATCGTGCTGGAAGATAAAAAAACACCCCGGGAGGTTTCGTTTTTACGGAACCCTCCGGGGTGATGGTGCTGTTGGGGGTTACTCGAGCTCGGTAAGTCCAGGTTCTTACTAAACAAATTTGTTTAGTAATGCTATTTGGGGATATTCATTTTTCCATGAGATTGCCGTGGTAGATGTGGCTTGCTGATTTTTTAGTATCAGGATAGTATCACACAACCAGTGGGATCTCTGGGAGTATTATAGCCGATGATTCATCCAAAATCAAGGATAATTCCATCATTCATCCTGAAGGCTTAAAATGTCTCCCAAGCAAATATAGGTTTGAATAATGCACCGGGTCGCATCTTGTCTTGTCACCTCATGATGAACACCCTTGCATTGCAAGTCCGTCAGATTATCCATCCAATCCAGTAGATAAATCACATTGCTTCCAACCATACTTTTAGAGGGGCTCTTATCTTCCAGCTTTTCAATCACCGCTGAAAGTTTATTTTTATAGTGCTCTCCACTAACGTCAATTTCCTTTCCAGATTTTGTTTTATACTTTTTCTCTTCGTATCCCGGAAAGTATTTTTCAAACAGTTCTTTGGCCGTTTCCTCAAAAAGTCTTCTACACGTTGTTAACGCCTGCGAGTATAGTTCCGGATTATCTGAACCAATTTTATCCTCTATCGCTTGAAGTTTAAGAAGAATTTCTTTTGAAAGCTTAGAAAACTCATTTTCCACTCTTGTTCGATATTCAGAAAAAACCGTTGTCGCCACATTTCCAAATGAAATCTCAATCTGCTTCTTCAGAGCATAATCATAATACCTTGATTTTAAAACTGAGAGTTTTTTCTCTGTTAGTCCAATATCATCCACTATATTTCTTGTAGACATTGTTACCGATGCTGTTAAATTATTTACCGCAACAGCAGCGTAATCTCCAGACACCGACGCACCCTTTGTAGTAAAATTATTAACTGCATTTTTCTCTGCCTCCACTTTCTTTTCTAATTCAGATGCAAGTTCCGTAAAAATGCATTTTCCAGTTTTGTCAATAAACCCTCGTCCATTTTTATATCCGATGTCAAAAGCTGCCGATGGAATATGAACCCCATCCGCTTCTTTAGGATACCCACCGTATTCATACTGTAGCCATATAATTGCATCCACGTCATTCAAAAGCCTTGCGATTTTTAAACATTGTAAAAGAGCAGATGTCGTTGTTATAGTATCGTCTTCTATTCCATTTAAAACTTTCTCACATGCCAACTGAGCACTTTCAGTCTTCGTCATTGTTTTTCACCTCAAATAAATTTCCGCCAATCCCAAAGAACTTGTCAAAGAATCCTTTCAGCTTGTCGATCACACCCTGTTTTTTCTGCGCCCGGCCACCGCCGCCGAAACGGGAAACAGGCGGCATCAGCTTATCAATGTCAGTGCCCACAGTTTTGATCTCGCCATCACGGAACGCATTGGCCAGATACTTGCGCGTCTCCGGCTCCTTTAGCTTTTCCTCTTGGATGATCTTTGTAAGCTCTTTCTCTCGCTGTTCGGACACAAAGGTATTCCACTCTGCCATCACGTCATCCACATCGTTGACCCCTGCAATAAACGTTTCAATCAGCTGCTTTTTGCTACGCAGTTCCGGGCTGGCATCAATCGCCTTGCGAATCGTGATGAGCACCTCTTTGTCATCGCAATGGGTGT
>ERZ827522.1245-NODE-1245-length-23543-cov-5.505450_pt1 | contig 23543 bp, 21 predicted proteins | sample MGYA00519580_ERZ827522 | MGnify/ENA primary metagenome ERZ827522 (study PRJEB31778, sample SAMEA3449340) | human gut metagenome | biome: human gut; feature: human-associated habitat; material: faeces | place: United Kingdom | collected 2010/2012 ... | reverse complement strand
TTTCTCCTTCTCAGTGACCTGTCCGTGGGACAGGGCGGTCTGAAACGCCTCGGTCATCTGTGCGGTCGGAAGCACCCCGTTCAGCTTATGATAGCGGAGTGTACCCTGAATTGCAAGGTCGAAATCAGGTTTTTGATAATTTTCAATGTATCGCCTTACTGCCTTTTTCCGGACGATGAAAACCGGAAGTTCTCCGTCTACTATATGGAGCTGGCTCCCGGCAGCCATTGGCAGTCGGAGCCGCATCTGCGGGGTACCACCGAGTTTGTCACCCTTTTCGCCGGTGCAATCGAAATCACGGCTGATCAGAAGGCCATTGTCGTTCAGGCGGGCGAAAGCGTCCGCTTTCAGGGCGACACCACCCACGCCTACCGCAACATCTCTGACCAAACCACCATTCTGCACATGATCCTGTATAACCCGTAAACCGTAAACCGTAAAAAGACGCGAGCCGCTGCAAATGCAGCGGCTCGCACCTTTTCTCTCAGTCGTCTATCTCCGCCTCGTGCTTGAGGACCGCGCCGGTGGCCGCGTTGATCTCGTAGCTGTACTCCATGCCGCCGAATTTGAACTCGACCTCATAGACGAGCGTGCCGTCCTCGTCGTCCAGTTCGATCTCCATGTCATACGCCTTGTTCTCGCTCACGCCCGCGTGGTTCAGGGCGATGGACTTCGCCTTGGCGTGACCGATGTCGCCGGTGGGCGCAGTAGGCTTTGCCGTCTCGTCCCCTACAGGGGCCGTGGCCAGCAAGTCCTTCTGCCCGCTGAGCACCTTCCCCGTGTAGGCGTCCACCAGATACTCAAACTCACCCCATGCTGTGTGCAGCTCCACCTCGTAGTGCGCGGGGAATTCGTCCAGCTCGGAATCGACCTCCGCCGTGACGGAGTCCAACGCCGTTGTCCCGGCATACTGCTCCGCGGCGTAAGCGGCGGCATCCTTGCCGATGGGCATGGCGGGCGCGCCCGCTTCCGCAAGGTCTTTCAGCTCCTCCACCGAGAGCTTTGCCAGCGCGTCAAATTTCAAAGCGGGGTTCAGCGCAAGCACACGGTTCACCAGCGCCGCCTTACCGGTGGAAATGCCGTTTTCCCGCGCTTGCTGCTCCAGCCCTGCGTCCTGTGTAAGCGTCTGCGTCAGAACGGCGGCCTTTGCTTCGCTGGTCTGCAGCACGCCGTCCACGGTGCTGGTCAGCTCACGCTGGAGCTTTTCCGCGCGGACGGTATCCTTATCCTCCACCGAGATCATGATGGCGGAGGAAATGCTGTTCAGATAGCCGTTCCGCACCAGGCTGCCCACAATGGCGTTTACCGCCACGTCCAGCTTTGCACCCTTCAGGTCTGCACCGTCGCCCATATCCGCAAGGATAGCCTTCGCATCCTCGTTGAGCGGTGTGCAGGCCAGCACCTTTTCGCTCTTGCTGACCTTCAGCTCGATGCTGGGGTTTACGTCCAGCGACACCACGGACGCCACCGCATGGGCCTGCTGATAGAACACGCCTCCGCCGCACAGCAGCATCACCGCGAGGCAGGCAGCCACAAGCGTTGTCCATTTTCGATTTACCGTTTTCTTTGTTGTCATGGGAATTACCGTTCCTTTCCGCGCTTCACAGCGGGAGAGAACGCCGCTCATATCATCCGGCGCGGTCTTTTCAAGGGCCGAGGCCAGCCTCTGCTCCATTTTTTCATTGGTCATCAGGCGTCATCTCCTTCCAGAAAGCTGCGCATCTTTTTCAATGCTCTGTGATATTTCGACAGGACGGTCGGAAGCGGCAGCTCCAGCAGCGCCGCGATCTCCCGGTGCTTCATGCCCGTGACCGCGTGGAGCAGCACGATGCGCCGCTCCTCGTCGCCAAGGCTTGCCAGCGCGTGCTGCAAGAGGACGCGCTCGTCGGCGTCCAGTCCGCACTCCTGCGTGGGAATGGCGTCCCATTCCTCCTCGCTGAGGGCGGCATGGCGTTCCTCCCGCCGCATGCGCATCAGGCACAGGCTGCGGCACACCGCCAGCAGCCAGCCCATGGGGGAACCGGTGGGGCGGTACTGCGCCGCGCAGTCCCACACCTGCACATAGACATCCTGCGTGAGATCCTGCGCATCGTGGGCGTTCCTGAGGTAGGACAGCGCAAGGCCGTACACCGCCGTCCGCGTGCACTGATACAGCGCCGCCAGCGCGTCACGCTCCCCGCCGGCAATGTGGAGCAACAACTGCTGCAGCTCGTGTCGATCCTCTGCCGGCACATATTCGGTTGTCATCAGCATACTGAGCATGGGCTTTTTCTCCTGTCATCCGTGTAATGCACGGAAAGGGCGTTTTATTGCATTTGGACTTAAAAACTTTTTTGATCAAGCTCCGCTGAGCACCTCGTAAACACGGATCAGTGCTGCGACCTCGCAGGCAAACCGATTCGCCAGCGCCTTCTCCTCCCACCATGTTCTCTGCGGCGTTGTGTACCGCAATGACATACACCAGCCACGACAGGCCGCTGGCAATGCCCGCCACCTGTATCACCCGCTGTCTGGACTGGAAGAACGGCAGCATCGCCGCCAACGATGCCACGATGGGCAGTACCGTCACTGGCGTCTCATAGGTCACCACGGCAATCAGCAGAAATACTGCCACGATGGGTATCGCGGTGACCAGTTTACTCCAGTTGAATTTCTCCTGCAATAGGAAAAGCAGCAGCACGACAATCTGGAAAAAGCTGCACAGTGCGCCGGAGCATGCGTGGAGCAGTGTGTAGTGGATGGCGAAGATCAGGTTGGCCACCACCTGCCACAGCAAGATGGTACGCTTGTCATTCTGCCAGTAGCTGAGACCCATGGCGATCAGTGCGCCGAACCCGATGAGTTGGTAAAATATGTTCATCCGTCGTTCCTCCTAATAAAAAACGCCGCACACCCTGTCGGATGCGTGGCGAAAAATGGAAGCGATGCTCCAGAAAAATCCACACTTATTTTGGAGTTTTATTATACCATGGGACAGCCGTATTTGTCAATTGCGGCAAAGGACAACCTCCAAAAGCCTTCGGCGGTCTTTTTCCGCTGAAAACTTGACAAGTCACATGGCGGCGGGTAAAATGTGAAGTTGGCACACACCCTATATACTAACAAAGGAATGGTATGAAGCTATGGCTAAGGATCAGAGAAATGTGGAAGCGATCACTCCCATGGAGGAGGATTTCGCCAAGTGGTATACGGATATCTGCCTGAAGGCGGAGCTGGTGGACTATGCGTCCGTGAAGGGCTTTCTGATCCTGCGACCTTACGGCTATGCCATCTGGGAAAACATCCAGAAGTACATGGACGCGGAGTTCAAAAAGACCGGCCATGTGAACGTGGCCATGCCGGTTCTCATCCCCGAGAGCCTGCTGAAAAAAGAGGGCGAGCTGGTGGCCGGCTTCGCGCCGGAAGTGGCCTGGGTCACCCATGGCGGCAGCGAACAGCTGGAGGAGCGTCTGGCCTTCCGCCCCACGTCCGAGACTATGTTCTGCGACCACTGGAGCCACGTGCTGCACAGCTACCGTGAGCTGCCCATGCTGTACAACCAGTGGTGCTCCGTCATCCGCTGGGAGAAGACCACCCGCCCGTTCCTGCGGAGCCGCGAGTTCTGGTGGCAGGAGGGTCACACCATCCACGAGACGGCCGCCGAGGCCGAGGCCGAGACGGAGCAGCAGCTGAACTGCTACGCCGACGTGTGCAAAAACGCGCTGGCCATGCCCGTGGTGAAGGGCCGCAAGACCGACAAGGAGAAATTCGCCGGTGCCGAGGCCACCTATACCATCGAGTGCATGATGAAGGACCACAAGGCCCTGCAGTCCGGCACCAGCCACTTCTTCGGCGACAAGTTCTCCCGGGCCTATGACGTGACGTTCACCGGCCGGGACAACACCCTGCAATACCCGTTCCAGACCAGCTGGGGCGCATCCACCCGGCTCATCGGCGCCATCATTATGACCCACAGCGACAACCACGGTCTGGTGCTGCCCCCGGTGATCGCTCCCACCCAGGTGGTGGTGATCCCCATCGCCCAGCACAAGGAGGGCGTGCTGGAGGCCGCCGCCGGTCTGCGCGACCGCCTGACCGCCGCCGGTATCCGCGTCAGCATGGACGACAGCGACCAGTCCGCCGGCTGGAAGTTCGCCCAGTATGAGATGAAGGGCGTGCCCCTGCGTGTGGAGATCGGCCCCAAGGACATGGAGAAGGGGCAGTGCTGCATCGCCCGCCGCGACACCGGTGAAAAGACCTTCGTGCCCCTGACGGAGCTGGAGAACGCCGTGAAGCAGCTGCTGCAGGACGTCCACGACAACCTGTACGCCATGGCGGAAAAGAACCTGGAGGACAACACCTTCGATATGACCTCCTGGGAGGAGGTCAAGGAGATGGCCCAGGGCAAGGGCGGCTTCGCCCGTACCAAGTGGTGCGGCAGCCTGGAGTGCGAGCTGGCCATGAAGGAAAAGGCCGGCGTGTCCAGCCGCTGCATGCCGCTGAAGCAGTCCGGCACCACCGGCAAGTGCGTGGTGTGCGGCAAGGAATGCACCACCGACATCTACTGGGGCGTGGCGTACTAAGAAGAATCAAAAAAGAACAGTCCGTGAAGGACTGTTCTTTTTTTGCTATGCTTTCTCCCAGTCCGCGGTCAGGGTGACAGAGACGGTGGTACGCCAGTCCGTTTCGCCGTCGGCGGTTTTCGCAAAGAAGGCGGAGGCGGGCAGAAGGTCCACCCTCTCCCCTGCCGCGTTCAGCCAGCCGGCGAAGCGATAGCCGTCGCGCACCGGCTGTGGGTAGGCGCACAGGTACACGTTGCCGCCGGAGGCCATAGGCACCGCCGCCTCATAGGTGACGGCAGTGACGCCGTCGTCCAGAGTCAGGGACCAGGGATAGCGGCTCTGCTCTGTCCGCCGCCAGGCGGCGCGGAGCACGATCGACCTCTCCCCTGTATCTCCGGGTCTGATGGACGCCGCGAAGTCCGCTGTCAGGGGGTCCGGCACCGTCGTCCAGACCTTTCCGCCGGCGGTGTCATACCGACCCGCCCAGCCCAGGAACGCATAGCTGCCATCGGACGGCGTCTCCGGCTGGGGCAGCGCCAGGGGCGTATCGGACAGCGTGGCCATGTCCACGGTACCCTCGGCCAGGATCAGGGGCACGCCGCTGTCGTCGAAGGTATCGTTGTATATGGTATAGTGCAGAACACCGGTAAGGGGCTCCGGCTCCGGTTCCGGCGGAACATACGGCTCCTGCTGGACCGGCGGGGTGTCCGGCGTTGCGGGGACGGGATCCTCCGCTGTGCCGCCGCCGGTGACGGCCACCGCCGTCATGGCCGACAGGCCCACCAGCATAATGGCGATCTTTTTCCACTTGGCGGTCTTCTTTTTCAGCGCGGCAGCACTTTCCGCGGCGGAGGCCTCGCCGGGAAGGACGGTGTCCGGCGGCAGGACCTCCGGCGGGAGGGCAGCGCACTCCGGTGGAGGGGCGGCGTGCTCCTGCGCCAGGGTGAACTCCTTGTTCTTCTCTTCCATGGCTTATTTCATGTGTACGTCCATCTGAGGGAAGGGGCACTCCACACCCAGACGGCGGAAGCCCAGCAGCAGCTCACGGTTCAGGGCGCGGGCGCCGGCGTAGATGTTCTTCTCCGCCACCTTCACCCAGAAGCGCAGGACGATGCCGGAGGCGTCCAGCGTCTGAACGCCCAGGTACTGGGGCACATCCAGCATCACGTCGCCCCGGGCGCGGAAAATCTCCTCCAGCAGGGCGGGCAGCTGCGCCTCCAGCTTCTCCAGGTCTCTTTCATAGGGGATGGAGATATCGCTGACAGACCATGAGTTGTTATCGGAACGGTTGAGGATATTCTTCATCTCCGAGTTGTTGATGATCTTCACATTGCCGCCGCCGTCGGTGATGGATGTGGTGCGGATTCCGATCTTGGTGACCACGCCCCGGAAACCGTTGACCTCCACGATGTCGCCCACGTTGTACTGGTTCTCCAACAGCATGAAGGCACCGATGACCACGTCAGCGATGAGACTCTCGGCGCTGAAGCCGACCACCAGGGCCAGCACGCCGACGCTGGCGATGATGGTGCCCACGTTAACGCCCAGCAGGGACAGACTCTGGCAGATGATGATGATGCCGGCCACATATTTGACCAGGCTGCTCAGCAGCGACAGCACAGACCCGCCGCGGTGGGTGCGGGGCTTGATACCGTGCAGAATGAAGATGACCAGGTTGGACACCAGCAGCACCAGCAGGACCATGACGGCCAGCTTCAGCAGGGCGGTAAGGTTCAGAGAGAACGCGGCCTTCAGCTCAGTAAAATCGACCACATCGGTGAAATAGCCCAGGGCCACCACCGCCGCGAGAAGCAGCAGGTAGACAAGCATACGCACAGGTGACTTTTTTGTGCCATCGGATCTCATATCAAGTGACCTCCCCGTTTCATTTGTGTCAATGGTATCTTACCACAAAGTGACAGAAAGTGCAACGAAATACCGGCTGTGGCCACTGGTAAAAAGCGGAAATACGCCGCAAAATGCACGGAAAACGGCGGCGCGGTACCGGGAATGACCGGTGGACGGATTTTTTATAAAAGAGCTCTTGACAACGGCGCCGCAAGGTATTATAATCGGCGCTCTGAGAGAGATAATTGTCTATACTACACAAAAGAAGGGAGCGATTTCTGTGAAAACAGCACATAAAAGAAGGGAGCCCATCGACCTGACCCAGGGGCCGTGCTGGAAGGTGATCCTCCTGTTTTCTCTGCCGGTGATCCTGTCGTACCTGCTGCAGCAGGTGTACTCCATCAGCGACGCGGCCATCGTTGGTCAGACGCTGACCGCCGCCGAGGTGGCCGGCGTCAACGATACCAATTCTCTGGTGTTCATCTTTTTGCAGTTCGCCTTCGGCGTCAGCGCAGGCTTCTGCGTCATCACCTCGTACTATGTGGGTATGCACGACGAGCGCGGGGTGCGGCGCTCTCTGGCCACGCAGATCCTTCTGTCGGCGGCGCTGACGGTGGTGCTGACGGCGCTGGCGCTGGTGCTGCTGGATCCCATGCTGGCGTGGATCAACGTGACGCCCGCCCACCACGAGGTGTACACCGCGGCGCACACCTACTGCGCCATCATCTTCGCCGGTATCGGCGCGCAGCTGTTCTACAACTTCATCTGCTCCTTCCTGCGCGCCATGGGCGATTCCGTGACACCGCTGCTGTTCCTGCTGTTCTCCACGGTGCTGAACGTGGGGCTGGATCTGGCGTTCATTCTGGTGTTCCGCTGGGGCGTGGCGGGCGCAGCCCTTGCCACGGTGCTGGCGCAGCTGGTCAGCACCATCGGCTGCTTTATCTACGCCTTTGTGCGCTATCCGGTGCTGCGCCTGCACCGGGAGGACTGGCGCATCACCATGATGGATGTGAAACGGCACCTGACCCGCGGCATTCCCCTTGGCCTACAGTTCTCCGTGCTGGCGGTGGGCATCATCGTCATGCAGGGCGGCGTGGTGCAATTCGATATGCGGGACGGTGTGATGGTGTCCAACGCGGCGCAAAACGGCTTCGGTGCGGCCAACCGGCTGTTCAATCTGGTGGCCACGCCCATGAACGCGCTGGGCGGCGCCATGACCAGCTTCACGGCGCAGAATCTGGGCGCAGGTCAGTACGACCGCATTCGCCGGGGCACGCTGCAGGCGCTGGGCATGGTGTCCATTCTGGCGATTCTGGCGGCGGGCACGGGTCTGCTGCTGACAAGGGGCGACTTCTGCTACCATGTGTTCCTCAGCGCCGACAAGGTGACGCCGGACGCGGTGCGCTACGGCAACTCGCTGCTGTATGTGGACTTCTCCATGTACCTGTTTCTGGGCTTCGTCTTTGTGGTGCGCAACTGCGTGCAGGGCATCGGGCGCAGCGGCTTCGTGCTGGGCGCAGGCGCGGCAGAGCTGGTGGCGCGTATCACCGTGTGTCTGGTGCTGCCGGGGCTGTTTGCCGGCGGCGCCGTCAGCGCCGATGCACCGGCCATGGCCTTCTACGCCCTCTGCGCCGCCGACCCCATGGCGTGGATCGCGGCGGATACGGTGCTGTGCATCCCCTTCTTCCGCAACATACTCAAGAAGAACTATGGCTACCTGCGCAGCGGCCGCGCATAAGAGCATAAGAACCTAAAAGGGAGCACCGCTGCGGCGGTGCTTCCTTTTTTGATGGCCGCGGATCGGGACGCCGCGGGACGCCGTTCCCTGTGCAGGCAGTCTTCGGACGTTTCCCTTGAAGAAACTTTCACGCTTTAAATCTATCGGTTTGTGCTGTAAATAACGTTAAAAACCAGGCAATTTACGATAATTTCCTCTTATGAAAACAATCTTTTTTCTTATGTTGACTTTTGGTGGATTTTGTGTCATTCTTTTGTTTAACTTATAATTTCCAAGCGCCGCGCGGACACACTTCCGCGCAGTGCAGACGGAAGGAGTGACCCCCTTGAGCAGACTCGACATCAAGAACCCAAGCCGCGCCCAGACCGTGGTGGATAATCTCTACCGGGACGTGGAGCGCCGCATCGCCGCCAGTCCTCCGGGCCTCTGTCCGGTGGATATGTCCCTGTCGTTTTTGCAGCTGTGCCACGCCCAGTCCTGCGGCAAGTGCGTGCCCTGCCGTATCGGTCTGGGGCAGCTGAGCAAGCTCATCGCCACCGTGCTGGACGGCACCGCCGACATGGGCACCCTGGCCATTATCGAGAAAACGGCGCGGACCGTGGTGAACACCGCCGACTGCGCCATCGGGCGCGACGCCGCCCGACTGGTGCTGGACGGGCTGGAGGGCTTCCGGGATGACTACGAGGAACACATCCTGCACCACCGCTGTCTGGCGGGCTTGCAGCTGCCGGTGCCCTGCGTGGCCTTGTGTCCCGCCGGTGTGGACGTACCCGGCTATATGGCCCTGATAGGCGAGGGACGCTGCGCCGATGCGGTGCGGCTGATCCGTAAGGACAATCCCTTCCCTGTGGCCTGCGCCTATATCTGCGAGCACCCCTGCGAGGCGCGGTGCCGCCGGAATATGATCGACGATGCCATCAACATCCGCGGGCTGAAGCGCTACGCCGTGGACACTGCCGGAGACGTGCCCCAGCCCCCCTGCGCGCCGCCCACCGGCAAGAAGGTGGCCATTATCGGCGGCGGGCCCAGCGGCCTGAGCTGCGCCTATTACCTGGCCCTGATGGGTCACAAGGTGACGGTATTCGAGGAACGGGAGAAGCTGGGCGGTATGCTGCGCTACGGCATCCCCAACTACCGCTTCCCCCGGCACCTGCTGGATGCGGAGATCGCCTCCATCCTCTCTTTGGGCATTGAGGCACACACCGGTGTGACCGTGGGCACCCAGCTGTGGATAGAGGACCTGCTGAAGGAGTATGACTGCCTGTACATCGCCATCGGCGCCCATCAGGACAAGAAAGTGGGCATCCCCGGCGAGGACAGCAAGAACGTGATGTCCGCGGTGGAGATGCTGCGCTCCATCGGTAATGACGTGATGCCGGACTTCTCCGGCAAGCGGGTAGTTGTCATCGGCGGCGGCAACGTGGCCATGGACGTGACCCGCAGCTCCATCCGCCTGGGGGCGGAAAAGGTGACGTGCGTGTACCGCCGCCGCATCGAGGATATGACCGCTCTGCCGGATGAGGTAACGGGCGCCATGGCCGAGGGTGCAGAGATCGCCGCCCTGATGGCCCCCTCCCACATCGAGGCCGACGAGGATGGCAATGCCGCCGCGCTGTGGGTGCAGCCCCAGATCATCGGCGAGGCGGACAAGTCCGGGCGGCCCCGGCCCAACAAGGCCGACCTTCCGGAGGTACGCATCCCGGCGGACATCATCGTGGTGGCCATCGGCCAGGGCATCGAGATCCAGGGCTTCGAGCAGGCGGGCGTACCCATCAAGCGCGGCACGTTTGTGGCGGGACTGTCCGGTCAGGTGGGCGACATGGACAACGTATTCGCCGGCGGCGACTGCGTCACCGGGCCCGCCAGCGCCATCCGCGCCATTGCCGCCGGCAAGGTGGCGGCGGCCAACATCGACGAGCACCTGGGCTTCCAGCATGAGATCAAGGTGGAGCTGGACATCCCGGCACCGCGGCTGAACAACCGCGCACCCCACGGACGCATCAACACCACGGAACGCGAGGCCTGCGAGCGCCGGTGCGACTTTGAGGATATCGAGTGCGGGCTCACCGAGGAGGGCGCGCGAACCGAGGCGTCCCGCTGCCTGCGGTGCGACCACTACGGCTACGGCATTTTCCGGGGAGGGAGGAACGAAAAATGGTAACTCTGACCATCGACGGGCGGACCGTATCGGTGCCGGAGGGCACCACCATTCTGGAGGCGGCCCAGACCCTGCGGATCAGCATCCCCACCCTGTGCTATCTGAAGGACATCAACGAGATCGGCGCGTGCCGCATCTGCATGGTGGAGGTGGAGGGCTATGCACGGCTGGTGCCCTCCTGCGACAGCGCTGTCAGCGAGGGCATGGTGGTGTACACCAGCTCACCCCGTGTCCGCGAGGCCCGGCGAGTCAATCTGCGGCTGCTGCTGAGCCAGCATGAGACGAAGTGCACCAAGTGCACCCGCAGCGGCAACTGCAAGCTCCAGCAGCTGACCAACGACTATAACCTGCTGGGCGACCACTATATCGACGACCTGAAGAACATCCCCACGGACTACTCCAATCCGGTGGTGCGTATCGAAAACCGCTGCGTGAAGTGTATGCGGTGCATCCAGGTATGCGAAAAGATCCAGGGCATGGGCATCTGGGACCTGATGGGCACCGGTACTCGCACCACCGTGGGCGTGGCCCACACCAGGACCCTGGGTGAGAGCGACTGCACCTTCTGTGGCCAGTGCATCACCCACTGTCCCGTGGGCGGTCTGCAGGAGCACGACGACACCGGCAAGGTGTTCGACGCGCTGGCGAACAAGGACCGGATCACCGTGGTGCAGGTCGCACCGGCGGTGCGGGCGGCCTGGGCAGAGTTTTATCATCTGGACCCCAAGTTTGCCACGGCGGAGCGCATGGTGACGGCGCTGAAGACCATGGGCTTCGACTATGTATTCGACACAGACTTCGCCGCCGACCTGACCATCATGGAGGAGGGCAGTGAGTTCATCGAGCGCTTTACCCACCGGAACAAATATCACTGGCCCATGTTCACCAGCTGCTGTCCCGGCTGGGTGCGGTTCCTGAAGGGACAATTCCCGTCATATACGGAAAACCTGTCCACCGCCAAGAGCCCCCAGCAGATGTTCGGTGCCGTCGCCAAGAGCTACTTTGCCCAGAAGATCGGCGTGGACCCCAAGAAGCTGTTTGTGGTGTCCATCATGCCCTGCACCGCCAAGAAGGCGGAGTGTGCGCTGCCCACCATGAAGGACGAGCAGGGCGACCCGGACGTGGACGTTGTGCTGACCACCCGCGAGATCGTGCGGATGCTGCGGGGCGAACAGATCAATCCCGCGGTGCTTCCAGAAACACCCTTTGACAGTCCGCTGGGCACCGGCACCGGCGCGGCGGTGGTCTTCGGCGCCACCGGCGGCGTGATGGACGCGGCTCTGCGGAGCGCGTACTATCTCATTACCGGCAAGGAACCGAAGCCGGACGCCTTCTCCGCCGTACGCGGTATGGACAGCTGGAAGGAGGCCGTATTCACCATCCCCGGCGCGGGCAACGTCCGCGTGGCAGTGGTCAGCGGACTGGGCAACACCCGTAAGCTGATGCACGCCATCGACGAGGGCGATGTGGATTACGACTTCGTTGAGGTGATGGCCTGTCCCGGCGGGTGCGCCGGCGGCGGCGGGCAGCCCATACACGATGGGCAGGAGCTGGCGGCATATCGCGGCGATATCCTGTGGAGCATCGACAAGGGTGCCAAGGTGCGGTTCTCCCACCGGAACAAGGACGTGCAGGCGCTGTACCGGGAATTCCTGAAAGCTCCGCTGGGCGAAAAGTCCCACCATCTGCTGCACACCGACCACAACGGCTGGAAGATGCCCAACGAAAAGTAAAAGGAAGGCCCTCGCGGGCCTTCCTTTTTATGAAGCGCTTGCAAAAGAGGACCGCCGGCGGCGGTCCTCTTTTTTCTGTATTTTACTCGCCCATGGGCGCGCCGCAGTGGGGGCAGAACTTGCTGTCGCTGGCGGCGCCGCAGACGGGGCAGACCTTGAAGGTCACCTCAGACTCGTCCACCGTCGGCTCGTCCTTCCGGGGCTTGCTGGCCTCCAGCTGGGCGATACGCTCCTTACTGGCGTTGACGGCAGCCACCACGTCCTTGACGGCGTCGGGGACGTCGCTCTGGTGCTCCGCCACGAACCACTCGCCGATGGCGCGGTAGTTCTTCTCCAGCTCGCGCTGCTCGTTCATAATAGCCATATTGGTCTTGGCGGTGTCACTGAGGGTCTGGGCCTTGTCCGCGGCCACTTCGGCCAGGTCCTTGGCCTTGTCCACGGCGATGCCGGCGTACTCCTGCGCCTTCTTGCTGATGTCGTTGAGAATACCCATAGTTACTACTCCTTTCCATATCTCCCGGCTCTCCCACCGCGTACACACGCGGGACAGTGCACGGCATGTATTCCTGTTGACGCCAGTATAGCGCGTTTTTTCAGCGGTTGCAAGCGCTATATGGCGAAATTTACACACTGTTTACTTAATGCTCTATCCAGTCAGCGGCCCGGGAAACAGCCCGTTTCCACAGACGGTAATAGGCGTCGCAGTCCGCCTGCGGGCGCTCCGGCAGGAACATCCTCTGGCTGCGGCGCAGGTCGGCGATCTCGTCCATATCCCGCCAGAAGCCGCAGCTCAGCCCCGCCAGCGCCGCCGCGCCGAAGGCGGTGGTCTCCACCATCTCCGGCCGATCCACAGGGATACGCAGCAGATCCGCCTGCATTTGCAGCAGCACATCAGAAACGCTGGCCCCGCCGTCCGCCCGCAGAAGGGCAATATCGCAGCCGGCATCCTGGCGCATGGCCAGCATCAGGTCTGTGACCTGGGCAGCGATACAGCTGAGCACCGCCCGGGCGATGTGCGCCCGTCCTGTGCCCCGGGTGACGCCCAGAATAGCACCCCGGGCGTACATATCCCAGTAAGGCGCACCCAGGCCCGTGAAGGCCGGTACCACCACCACGCCGCCGCTATCCGGCACTGTGGCGGCCAGCACGTCGATCTCCGGCGCCGAGGAAATGATACCCAGCTCATCCCGCAGCCACTGGATGGTGCTGCCGGCGTTGAACACACTGCCCTCCAGGGCATAGGTGGTCTTTCCGTCCACCTGCCAGGCCACGGAGGTCAGTAATCCGGCGCGGGAGCGCACAGGCTTTTCGCCCACGTTCATCAGGGTGAAGCAGCCGGTGCCGTAGGTGTTCTTGGCTTCGCCGGGAGCGAAGCAGGTCTGGCCGAACAGAGCGGACTGCTGATCGCCCGCCGCGCCGCAGACCGGGACGCCCGCCAGGGACTCCAGCCCCGGGATACTGGGCTGCACCGTGCCGTAGACGGCGCTGTTGGGCACGGGCTGCGGCAGCATGGCCGTAGGGACCCCCAGAATGCCGCACAGCTCCTCATCCCAGGCCAGGCGGTGGATATCAAAAAGCATGGTGCGGCTGGCGTTGGCGTAGTCGGTGACATGCCGGCCGGTGAGCTTCCAGATCAACCAGCTCTCCACGGTACCGAACAGCACCTCGCCCCGTTCGGCCCGGCGGCGGACGCCGGGCACATTGTCCAGTATCCAGCGGATCTTGCTGCCGGAGAAGTAGGCGTCGATCAGCAGCCCCGTGGCCGAGCGGATACGCTCCTCCAGCCCCCGGCGCTTCAGCTCCTCACACAGCTCCGCCGTCCGGCGGCACTGCCAGACGATGGCGTTGTACACCGGTTCACCGGTGGCCTTATCCCAGAGGATCGTCGTCTCCCGTTGGTTGGTGACGCCGATGCCTGCCACGCTGCCCTCCGGCAGCCGGGCGATGACCTCCGCCGCGGCGCGGCGCTGGGTGTCCCATATCTCCAGGGGGTCGTGCTCCACCCACCCCGCCTGGGGATAGTGCTGGGGCAGGGACTGCTGGCTTAGGGCGGCGATATTCCCCGACCGGTCAAAGGCGATGGCGCGGGAGCTGGTGGTGCCCTGATCCAGCGCCAATATGTACTGCGACATGGCGAACCCTCTTTTCATTTCCGGATTTTTGTGGTACACTGTATGATGATAAGAATTATACCATGAAAGGAGCGGATACACCATGACAAATTTGAGTGAATTCACGTTTTTGTCCAGCGACGGCAAGACCCAGCTCCACGGGATGCTGTGGGAGCCGGAGGGCGTGGCCGTCCGCGCTGTACTGCAGATCTGTCACGGCGTGGCCGAGCACATCGCCCGGTACGACGGATTCGCCCGGGCGCTGAACGAACAGGGCATCGTCGTGGCCGGACACGACCACCTGGGCCACGGCAAGTCGCTGCCGGAGGGCGGAACGCCGGTGTATTTCGGTCAGGGCAACACCTGGAACACGGTGGTGGACGACATCTACGTGCTGCACCAGCGGCTGAAGCAGCGCTATCCTGATGTGCCGCTGTGCATCATGGGCCACAGCATGGGCTCCTTCCTGACCAGGACGTACCTGATCCGCTATCCCGGCACGGTGAAGGCGGCGGTCATCATGGGCACCGGCTGGCAGCCCCAGGCAGCCATCACCGGCGGGCTGGCGCTGGCCAATGCCATCGCCGCCGTCAGCGGCGAGAACGCCACCAGCGAGCTGGTGACGGAGCTGGCCTTCGGCAGCTACAACAAGCTGTTCGCCCCCAACCGCACGAAGGTGGACTGGCTCTCCGCCGACGAGAGCAACGTGGACGACTACATCGCCGACCCCCTCTGCGGCGCGGACGCCACGGTGGGCCTGTTCCGCCAGATGCTGCACGGCATACGCTTCAACCAGCGGCAGAGCCATCTGCGGCAGATGGACAGGGAAATGCCGGTGCTGTTCGTAGCTGGCGACAAGGACCCGGTGGGCAGTTGCGGCAAGGGCGTGCGCCAGACCTATGACGCCTTCCGGGCTGCCGGTATGCGGGACTGCACGCTGAAGCTGTATCCGGGCCTGCGGCATGAGATACTCAACGAAAAGGCATACACTGCGGATATTACGAAGAACATTGAAGCGTGGCTGCTGTCCAGATTGGAAAAATAAGCCCGTTCGCGGAGAGATAAAGGAGAAACGACTATGACCGAGTGGGAAGCCCTGCGGCAGGAATGTCTGCGCTGTCACGCCTGTACACTGGCGGAAACGCGCACCAACGTGGTCTTCGGCGTAGGCCGGGAGGATGCGGAGATCATGATCATCGGCGAAGCCCCCGGCGCTAACGAGGACAAGCAGGGCGAGCCCTTCGTGGGCCGGGGCGGCAAGCTGCTGGACGATATGCTGAAGATGATCGGGCTGGACCGCAGCCGCCTGTATATCACCAACTCCGTTAAGTGCCGCCCGCCGGAGAACCGGGATCCCATGAACACGGAGAAGGACGCCTGCAAGGGCTACCTCCAGCGGCAGCGGGCATTGATGCAGCCCAAGATCATTGTGTGTCTGGGCCGTGTCAGCGCCATGGAGATCATCCGCCCGGACTTTAAGATCAGCCAGGAGCACGGTCAGTTTTTCGAGAAGGACGGCTGCCTGATGATGGCGCTGTATCACCCCGCCGCCCTGTTGCGGGACCCCCGGAAAAAGCCGGAGACCTTCGAGGATCTGAAACGCCTGCAGGCCAAGATCAAGGAGGTCTGCACCCGCACGGAGCTGGATTTTTGAGACATGAGGCAAAGGAAAAGAGCGCCCACAGGGCGCTCTTTTTTATTTGCTCTCCTCCGCCCGCTTCGTCCAGGTCAGGGGCACGCGGAGCAGCTCCTGCTCCTGTTCCGTCAGCTGGCTGCTGAGCTCACCCTGCGCGTCGGTCCAGGTCATGGTCCCATCGGAAAGGGTATAGCTCAGGCAGTCCGCCGTCTCGGTCAGTTCGGCGGCGGTATCCGCCAGGTACAGCTGTCCGCTCTCCGCCCTGCAATAGCCGGTGAGCGCGGCGCTGCGGCCGGTGAGCAGGGAGAGCAGTTCCTCCTCGTCCACCCCGGCGAAAATGGCCGCCACCATATCGTCCATGGTGATGCCGGCCTTCTCCATGGCCGCGTCGTATTCCTCACGGGAGAGGCCCTGCTCCTCCGCGGCGGCATAGACGCTCTCCACCGCCGCCGGGTGCAGCGCCGCGGCATAGGCATCCAGCGCCGTGCGGACGGCGTCGCTGTCGTAGCGGAGGGTATAGGCGCCGTCCTCGGTCACGGTGAGGACCAGCTGCAGCGGCATCTGCGCCGTGCCGTCCGCCGCGGACAGGCCCAGTGCCTGCTCCGCCGCCGCGTTCATGCGGTCAGTCACATCGATCGTACACGTCCAGGTGCCCGCCAGCTTCTTTGTCTCGACCCCGCTGCCGCAGGCCGCCAGTGACAGGACCAGCAGGGCCGCCAGCAGAGCGGTGATAACTCGTTTCATAGTACGCCTCCTATATAGAGCAATATATACGGTATATCACCGGCGATTATACACGATGGGCCGTATATCTGTCAATTCTATTTACAGGGGGCGCGGTTTTTGGTATAGTAAAGGCAAGAAACGGTGGGAAAGGGGCGCGGCGCGATGACATTGCTGCAAATGAGCTACATATTGGAGGTGGACCGCTGCGGGTCCATGAACCGGGCGGCGCGGAACCTGTTTCTGTCTCAGTCGGCCCTGTCGGCGGCCATCGCCGAGGTGGAACGGGAGCTGGGCGTGACCATCTTTCTGCGGACCAACCGGGGCGTGACGCTGACGGAGGAGGGCCGGGAGCTGACGGCGCAGATCGCACCGCTGGTGGAGCGCAGCCGGAAGCTGGAGCGCTATTACAGTGAGCGCCGGGCTGCCGACCGGGTATCCCTGTCGGTGGCATCACAGCGCTATCCCTTCTGCGCCAAGGCATTCGTGGAGTTCCTGCACCTGCTGGACGAGCCGCATATCCAGGTGAGCTTCAAGGAGATGGAGATGGCGGCGGTCATCGACGAGGTGACGGCGCGGCGCAGCGCCTTCGGCATCATCTTCGTGTCGGACATGACAGAGCATTTCATCGGCCGTATCCTGCGGGAGAAGAACCTGACGTTCCAGCCTTTGGTGGACATCCGCCCCCGGGTGTTTCTGCGGAAGGGCCACCCCCTGTCCGGCGAACGCGCCGTGCGCCTGGAGCAGCTGTATGCCTACCCCTACGCGGTATTTACCCAGTCGGACAGCAACTACCACTTCGCCGAGGAGGCGGTGGTAGGCACCGGCGCGGAGTTTGACCGGGTAGTGTCCGTCAGCGACCGCGCCACGGCCTACAATGTCATGGCCCACACGGACTGCGTTTCCACCGGCAGCGGCGTACTGCCGGACGGCTACGGCGACGACCGGCTGATGACGCTGCCGCTGATCGGCGACGTGCCGGATATGCGCCTTGGGGTCATACGGCCCCGGGACGTACCGCTGACGGACTACGGCGAGAAGTTCATCGCCATTCTGAAGGATATCGTCTCGGAATTGAACCAGGAGGCATAAAGAGAGCCGCCCCTAAGGGGCGGCTCTCTTTATTTGCCGGATTCTTTACTTCACGCAGATGGTTTCGATCTCCACCAGCGCGCCCCGTGGCAGCGCACCGACCTCCACGGCGCTGCGGGCAGGGTACTGCCCCTCAGTGAAGAACTCAGCGTAGACCGCGTTCATGGCGGCGAAGTCGCCCATGCTCTGCAGGAATACGGTGGTCTTGACCACATTGTCCATGGTCAGACCGGCGGCTTCAAGGATGGCCTTGATGTTGGTGAGTACCTGACGGGTCTGCTCGGTAATGCCGCCGGGGACGAACTCGCCGGTAGCCGGGTCAAAGGGCACCTGGCCGGACGTGACCAGGAAGCTGCCGCAGTCGATGGCCTGGGAATAGGGACCGATGGCGGCGGGGGCATTGGTGGTGGCAATGATCTTCTTCATGGTGATGACCTCCTGTAAGCTGCATGTACCCGGCGGACACCGGGCGCACTCTCTGTCTCTCTTATACCACATTCCGGCGGAAATGGCAACCGTTTCCCGCAAATCGCGCCCGTCGTTATCTGTTTCATTTATCATGTTTCCCGACAAAAATCCGCCGCCATTTTGCCGTATTTCCCGGCACGATGTCTAATTTCCGCTAAAACTTTTTGCGATTTCCCCGCAATACAGCATTCTGCACAAAAATATATTCCGAAATTATCTGTTTTAGCTACAATTCCAATTGATAGCGAGCTGGCGCATTTTGCCGCTACCACCGTCGGGTTCAGATATGTTACCCTTATGGCAAAGGGCCGTATGGTCCTGTACACTTTATTGTTACATTATAGTGCAAGGAGGACGACCCATGCTGAACAAGGATTGCGGCTTCGGTACAAAAGCCATTCACGCCGGAAACGTGAAGGACACCCAGTACGGCGCACTGACCACCCCTATTTTCCAGACCTCCACCTTCGTATTTGACAGCTGTGAGCAGGGCGGGCGCCGCTTCGCCGGTGAAGAAGCGGGCTATATCTACACCCGCCTGTCCAACCCCACCACCTCGGTGCTGGAGGCCAAGGTCGCTGCCCTGGAAAGCGGTGAGGCCTGCGTGGCCGCCGCCTCCGGCATGGGCGCCATCTCCTCCGCGCTGTGGACCGTAGCCGGCGCCGGCAAGCATATCGTGGCCGACGGCACCCTGTACGGCTGCACCTTCGCCCTTCTGAACCACGGCATGACCCGCTACGGCGTGGAGGTCAGCTTTGTGGACACCTCCGACCTGGATGCCGTGCGCAAGGCGCTGAAGCCCAACACCTGCGCGGTGTATCTGGAGACGCCCGCCAACCCCAACCTGAAGATCGCGGACATCTCTGCCGTGGCGGCCCTGGCCCACGGCTACAACAAGGACATCAAGGTCATCTGCGACAACACCTTCGCTTCCCCGTACCTCCAGCGGCCGCTGGAGCTGGGCGCAGACGTGGTGGTGCACTCCGCCACCAAGTACCTGAACGGCCACGGCGATGTGATCGCGGGCTTTGTGGTGGGCTCCGCCGCGTTCTGCACCGAGGTGCGCATGTTCGGCCTGAAGGATATGACCGGCGCAGTGATGGATCCCTTCTGCGCCTTCCTGATCCTCCGCGGCCTGAAAACCCTGGAGATCCGTATGCAGAAGCACTGCGCCAACGCCAAGGCCGTTGCAGAGTTCCTGTATGACCACCCCGCCGTGGAGAAGGTCTACTATCCCGGCCTGATCGACCATCCCGGCCATGACATCGCCCGCCGCCAGATGCGCGACTTCGGCGGTATGCTGTCCTTCGAGGTCAAGGGCGGCCGTGCCGCCGGCGTGAAGCTGGTGAACGCCCTGCACCTGGTGACGGTGGCTGTGTCTCTGGGCGACGCCGAGACGTTGATCGAGCACCCCGCCTCCATGACGCACTCCACCTACACCGAGGAGGAACTGGCCGCCTCCGGCATCGCCGCCGGCCTGATCCGTCTGTCCGTGGGTCTGGAGAACGCCGAGGACCTCATCGCCGACCTGAAGCAGGCACTTGACACCCTGTAAACCTTCTCTCCGCGCGAAGAAGCAATAGGACAAAAAAGGAACGCCCTTGGGCAATGGCCCAAGGGCGTTCCTTTTTGTTTACTTCTCCGCAGGAACAGCGGCCGTCTCGGCGGGCGCTGTCGCCGCAGGCACAGCTTCAGCAGGAACCGCCTCGCTGTCGATGACCACCTTGCCATCCCGCAGACGGACATGGGCGGTATCGCCGGACTTCAGCTTACCCTCCAGCATCAACTCCGCTACGGCATCCTCTACCTGGTTCTGGATGGCCCGGCGCAGAGGACGGGCACCGTACTGGGGATCAAAGCCGTCACGGGCCAACTCGGCCACGGCGTCATCGTCGGAGATCAGGGTGATGCCCTGCTGGGCCATACGCTTGCCGGTAACGGTGAGCATACGGCGGGCGATCTCCACGATGTTCTCCTGGGTCAGCTGACGGAACACGATGATCTCATCGATACGGTTCAGGAACTCGGGGCGGAAGGTGTGCTTCAGGTCGGTCATGACCGCCTCGCGGATACGGGCGAAGCGAGCCTCCTCAGTTTCCTTCCCGCCCTTTTCGTCGCCGTCAAAGCCCAGCTTGGCGGCGGCATCGGTGATGTTCCGGGCGCCCACGTTGGATGTCATGACGATGACGGTATTCTTGAAGTCCACCCGGCGGCCCTGGGAATCGGTGACAACACCGTCCTCCAGGATCTGCAGCAGGATGTTCCACACATCCTCATGGGCCTTCTCGATCTCATCGAACAGCACCACGGAATAGGGCTTACGGCGCACCTTCTCAGTCAGCTGGCCGCCCTCCTCGTGGCCCACATAGCCGGGAGGCGAGCCGATCAGGCGGGACACCGTGTGCTTCTCCATGTACTCGGACATATCGATACGCACCATGGCGTTCTCGTCGCCGAACATGGACTCCGCCAAGGTCTTGCACAGCTCGGTCTTGCCCACGCCGGTGGGGCCCAGGAACAGGAAGGAGCCGATGGGCCGCTTGGGGTCCTTCAGACCCACACGGCTGCGGCGAATAGCCTTGGCCACGGCGGTCACGGCATCGTCCTGACCCACCACACGCTGGTGGAGCTTCTCCTCCAGCTTCAGCAGGCGCATGGACTCATCCTCGGTCAGGCGGGTGACGGGAATACCGGTCCAGCCGGCCACCACCTTGGCGATATCATCCGCGGTGACGGTGCCCCGATTCTGGGACAGGCTCTTGCGCCACTTGTCGCGCTCGATGTCCACCTGCTCCTGGTAATCCTTCTCGATATCGCGCAGCTGCGCGGCCTTCTCGAAGTCCTGGGCGGCGATGGCATCGTTCTTCTCCCGGTGCAGGGCGGTGATCTTCTCCTCCAGGGCCTTCAGGTCCGGAGAGGAACTCTCGGCGGTCATGTGGACCTGCGAAGCGGCCTCGTCCATCAGGTCGATGGCCTTATCCGGCAGGAACCGGTCGTTGATGTACCGGCGGGACAGCGCCACGGCGGCCTCCAGCGCCCCATCGGTGATGGTCAGACGGTGGTGAGCCTCGTACTTATCCCGCAGTCCCTTCAGGATCTCCAGCGTAGCCTCCGGGGAGGGTTCTCCCACGGTGACGGGCTGGAACCGGCGCTCCAGAGCGGCGTCCTTCTCGATGTACTTGCGGTACTCGTTGAGGGTGGTGGCGCCCACCACACGGATCTCGCCGCGGGACAGAGCGGGCTTGAGAATGTTGGCGGCGTCCACGGCACCCTCGGCGGAGCCGGCGCCCACAATGGTGTGCAGCTCGTCGATGAAAAGGATGACGTTGCCGGCCTTCTTCACCTCGTCGATGGTGTTCTTGATGCGCTCTTCAAACTCACCCCGGTACTTGGTGCCGGCCACCATGCCGGACAGATCCAGCGACAGGACCCGCTTGTCCAGCAGCTCCTCCGGCACGTCGGCAGCGGCGATGCGCTGGGCCAGGCCCTCTGCGATGGCGGTCTTGCCTACGCCGGGCTCACCAATGAGCACGGGGTTATTCTTGGTGCGGCGGGACAGGATCTGGATGACCCGCTGGATCTCCTTCTCCCGGCCGATGACGGGATCCAGCTTGCCGCTGCGGGCCGCCTCCGTCAGGTCACGGGTATACTCCTCCAGAGCGCCCTTCTTGCCGCCCTCCTGTGCGGGCGCGGAAGCGCTGCCGGACACGGCGGCGGTGCGGGGCGCCTCATTAAGCTTCTTCACCACGGCGCTATACAGCTTCTTGGGGTCGATGCCCACGGTGCGCAGGATGCGCAGGGCCATGTTGTTGCCCTCCCGCAGCAGCCCCATCAGCAGATGCTCGGTGCCGATGTAGCCGGCGCCGGTGCGGGCGGCCTCGGAAACGGCCAACTCCACGGCGCTCTTGGCACGGGGCGTCAGCCCCTGAGAGGGTGCGGCACCGGAGACGCCGGTGCCTACGCTGCGGTGCAGGATGTCGCAGACCAACTCGTCAGTGAGTCCATTCTCCTCCAGCACACGGTGGGCAATGCCCTCCTCTTCCCGCAGCAGGCCCAGCAGCAGGTGCTCGGAGCCCACATAGCCATGTCCCATATCCTCAGCGGCCTCCTGGGCCAGACGCAGAGCCTCCTCTGCACGAGGGGTGAATTTATTTTCCATCATAAAGAAACACTTCCTTTCAAAAGGTGTGGTGATCTACCAAAATTATTGCCGGGGCATTATTGCTGAGGCAGTGCCTTCAGCTGATCCCGCAGTCTGGCGGCGGACTCGAAGTCCTCGGCCTCTACGGCGTGACGCAGCTGCGTCTGCAGGGCGTTGCGCTGACGCTGCAGGGAGAAGCGCTCCTGCTCCGCCTTGTCCACCAGCGCATCCTCCGGGGCCTCCGCCACGGCCTGTTGGGCCTGCCGGGTCACATCCACCGGCTCCGGGAACTCCGTCAGCAGGCGATTGCCAAACCCGCCCAGCAGCGGCTCGAAGAGCCGGAAGGGATGGGAAAAGAAGTCGTCGCCGAAGAAGCTGTCCGGCTGCATTCGCTGCACATAGCCCAGCTTCCGGGCGCAGTCGGCGCACAGGTGCGTCTCAGTGACCCGTCCGTTGATGCTGCTCTTATAGTAGTAAGTCGCTTCATTTCTTCCGCAATTCTGACATTTCATAATGATTTCCTCCTTATCGAAAAATCAAACCGGTCAACTGTACCGATCCGACGCTATACCAGATGGATGAGGGCCTGCTTCAGCAGGTCGGCCCGCAGGACGCTGCGCTGATCCTTGGGAACGGATCGCAGAGCGGTGTCCGACAAAAGGCTCGCCAGCAGCTTTCCCGTCTGGGCGGGGATGGCCTCCGACTGCACCAGATTGGAGAGAATGGCTCTGGCACTGGCCGGATCGATCTCCGACCCGATGGAGTTGATGACGTGCATCATCAGCGTCTGCCGGTCCACCTGCACCCGGGTGATGCGGATATATCCGTTGCCGCCGCGCCGGCTCTCTACGATGTAGCCCCGCTCCGGTGAAAACCGGGTGGACATCACATAGTTGATCTGGCTGGGTACACAGTTGAACCGCTGCGCCAGGTCGCTGCGCTGGACCTCCAGCACACCACCGTCCGTCTCCTCCAAACTCTCCTGCAGGAAGCTGGCAATCAAATCGGAAATCCCCACGGATGATTCCTCCCTTTCCAAAGAACGCCTTGTCTCTTTGACTTTGACTTTCTTTAACCTTTTGTTCTGTGTTTAGTATAACACGCCCGAGCAAAATGTCAAGAGCTGAATTTTGACTTTCTTTGACCTATTTGAAAACAATTTATGAACAGTTAGTCTTGACAAACGTCATTTTTGGACGCTTTCCCGTATTTTTTCGAAAATTTAACCATAGAATTTGAACGGCTGGTACTTGCTTTTTTTAATTTGTATGCTACAATAGGGGTACAATTTTTATGGAGGTGCTTCCCATGGCCTACAAAATCACGTCTGCCTGCGTGAGCTGCGGCACTTGCG
>ERZ827522.1241-NODE-1241-length-23641-cov-14.281820_pt1 | contig 23641 bp, 20 predicted proteins | sample MGYA00519580_ERZ827522 | MGnify/ENA primary metagenome ERZ827522 (study PRJEB31778, sample SAMEA3449340) | human gut metagenome | biome: human gut; feature: human-associated habitat; material: faeces | place: United Kingdom | collected 2010/2012 ... | reverse complement strand
AGCTGCCGGAGCGGTGCTTAAGCCGCAAGGCGGGAATTGTGCGGTGTTGCCTTAATTGGGGGTAAGCGGACGGGGTGGCAGTGCGCTGCCGCAGCTTTTGCAGCCCTGCTTACAATATTACAAGTTTATCATAGCGTTTTTTAGCGGGTTATGCAAGGCAGCGGGCACGGGATGGTCAAAATAATTTTACAATTCCAACATGAATTTATGGTATAATATCACTTACGTTAAAAAGATTAGGAGAGTTTTTAAGATGGCATGGGTCACAAAAGACAGCGTTGAACAGTATGAAACGCCCGAATCGAAAAAAGAATATACCAAACAGGAAAAAGCTGCCAACTGGTGGTATTACCACAAGCTGTACGTTGGCATTGCGGTCATCGCCGTGGTGCTGGTGGTGTGGATGGTGCACGATGTTGTTACCCGGGTGCGGCCGGACTACCGCGTTGGCTATGTGGGCAGCAGCAACTTGCCGACAGATACGGTAACGGCCCTGGAAAACACGCTGGCCGCCTACTGTGATGACCGCAATGGCGACGGCAAGGTGGTAGTGGAGCTGGTGCAGTATAACCTGGATTTTGATTCCGAGAGCGAAAACACCGATGCATACACCCAGATGGCTGATGTGACCCGGCTTTCGGCGGATTTATCCAGTGAGGACGGGCCTTACATCTTTATCATGCAGGATACCGATTACGCGCAGCAGTTTGCGGAAACCACCGGCGATTTGCAGTACCTGGACGGCACCATGCCCGACACGGAGAATGTGGATGAAAATGATAATGTGATCGTGGACTGGACCAAGATGGTTTACCGCTGGACGGACTGCCCGGCTCTGACCGGTCTGGATTTGGGCACCTACACCGGCCTGACGATGGTGGATGACCTCCAGGGCGAAAACCAGGACATCATGAAAAACACCTACATAGGCCGCCGCGCGTATTATACCGACAAAACCGCGCTGGAAAGCGAAACCTATGATGCCCTGTGGAACATCTTGACCGCGGGTGCCGTTTCCACCGTGGGGCAGCAGTGATGCGCTACCGCCCGGTAAAAAAGCCGGCCCCCATGCCGGAAAACCCCTACCACCGCATCTTTACCCCCATGCCAAGCTTTGAGGATCTGGTACGGAAGGCGAGGGAAGAGGAAAAGAAATTAAAAAGTAATAAAGAATAAAGAAAAATGAAGGTGTGCCTGCGGCACGGATTGAGATATCAGGCTGCGGGCACGCATAAAAGAATGGCAGGAAGTTTATGTTTTCTGAGCGGCGCTGCGCGCCGCGGTCCACCAAAATTATTCATTATTCTTTATTCACTATTCTTTCAATCAAAAAGCAGGGCTTCGGCCCTGCTTTTTTGCTTTTTTTGATGGTGCCCTATTGCGATACAGACCGTTTTATAGTATAGTAAAATATGAATAACCATGGAATGTGAGGAACCTGTCTATGGATCAGTTGCAGCAGGCCCGTGCGCAGATTGACGAGATCGACGCAAAGATGGCCGCATTGTTTGAACAGCGTATGCAGGCAGTGGGCCAGGTGGCACAGTACAAGGCGCGCACCGGCAAACAGGTGTTTGACCCGGCACGCGAAGCCCTTGTGCTGGAAAAGAATACCGCCCGCGTGCAGAACCCGGAACTTCAGCCCTATTACCGCGAATTTTTGAAAAAAGCGCTGGCGGTTTCCCGCGCGTACCAGCATGTTCTGATTGGGCAGGATGTTGCCGCCTACCAGGGGGTGGAGGGCGCGTGGTCCCACATTGCGCTGCGTCAGCTGTTCCCCTTTGCCAAGGCACAGGCGTACTCCACCTGGAACGAGGTGGTGGAAGCCGTGGAGCGGGGCGATGCTTACTGCGGCGTTCTGCCGTTTGAAAATTCCAACGCGGGCGATGTTTCCGCTGTGCTGGACCTGCTGTATGCCCACCCCGGCCTGAAAGTAGCCCGCATGTGCGACCTGCCCATCCGGCAGGACCTGCTGGCGCTGCCGGGCGCGCAGCTGAGCGAGATCAAAACGGTCATCAGCCACCAGCAGGCGCTGGCGCAGAGTGGGCCATTCTTGAAACTGCACCACTTTGCCACCAAAGCCTGGGGCAACACAGCGGATGCCGCCCGCTATGTGGCGGAACAGGGCGACCAAACCTTGGCAGCTATCGCTTCCGCCGAAACAGCCAAGCTGTACGGACTGCAGATTTTGGCCGAGGGCGTGAACGAGGACGGCGACAACACCACCCGCTTTATCGTGATTGAAAAAGAGGGCGCCCAGCGGCAGCCGATCGCCGCCGCACCGGGGCAGCGGCTTTCGATGCTGTTTACGGTGGACCACAAGCCGGGGCGGCTGGCGCGGGTGATCCAGATCATCGGCGAGCGCGGCTTTAACATGGAAACCATCAAAAGCCGTCCGCTGCCCCATGTTCAGTTTGAATATTATTTTTATGTTCAGCTTGTCTGCCCGGCCAATGCCGCAACGGACGATTGCGCCAAGCTGGTGCATGAGCTGGAAAACGTGTGCCGCACGGTGCGGATACTGGGTGTATTTGACCTGTAAATGACGGAAAAACACGGGAGGAATTGTTATGAAATTGACCATGCAGCTTGGCAGCCGCAGCTATGATATCATCCTGAAAAGCGGGTGCCTGGCCAACCTGTACCAGTTTGCCAATGTTGCCAACCGCAAGGTGTTTATCCTGACGGATTCCGGCGTACCGGAGCAGTATGCCCAGACTGTTCTGGCCCAGTGCCCCAATGGAATGGTGTACACTGTGCCCCAGGGCGAAGCCAGCAAAAGCCTGAAAGTGTATGGCCAGGTGCTGCAGGCCATGCTGGAGTTCAACATGACCCGCAAGGACCTGCTGGTGGCCGTCGGCGGCGGCGTTGTGGGGGATTTGGGCGGGTTCTGCGCGGCATCTTATATGCGCGGCATTGATTTTGTCAACTGCCCCACCACCACCCTTTCCCAGATCGATTCCTCCATTGGCGGCAAAACCGCCATTGACCTGGGCGAAACCAAAAACATTGTTGGCGCTTTCTGGCAGCCCAAGGTGGTGCTGGTGGATTTTGATGCCCTGGCAACGCTGCCCCGCCGCCACTTTGTCAACGGCCTGGCGGAGGCCATCAAGGCGGGTCTGATTGCTGACCCGGAGCTGTTTGCCCTGTTTGAGTGTGAACACCCCGAAGAAAACATTGAGCGCATCATCTACCGTTCCCTGCGCGTGAAGAAGAACGTGGTGGAAAACGATGAGCACGAGCAGGGCCAGCGCGCCTGCCTGAACTTTGGCCATACCATCGGCCATGGCATTGAGGCTGTCAAGGGGGTGCGCGGCCGCCGCACCAACGGCCTGTTCCATGGCGAGTGCGTGGCGCTTGGCATGCTGCCTATGATCGAGGATAAATCCCTTGTGCGCCGCACCCGCGCCATCTACCGCACTTTGGGCCTGCCCACCCGCACGGGTGTGGACAAAAATAAGGTGCTGAGCTATATGCAGCACGACAAAAAGAGCGCGGGCAGCACCATTACCGTCATCAAGGTGCCCGGCCTGGGCTGCTGGCGCGCCGATAAGATTCCCATGACCGAACTGCCCGCCCTGCTTGGCATCAAGGAAAACGAGGACTGAGCCGATGAAAAATACCTTTGGCAATGCATTGGGCCTGACCATTTTTGGCGAAAGCCACGGTGCCGCCGTCGGCGCTGTGCTGGACGGCCTGGCCGCGGGGTTGCCGGTGGATGAAGCGTACATCGCCGAGCGGATGGACCGCCGCCGCGCCCGCGGAGATGGGCTTTCCACCGCCCGCACCGAGCCGGATGTGGTGGAGTTTTTGAGCGGTGTGGTCAACGACCATACCACCGGCACCCCCATCACCATGATGATCCGCAACACCAACACCCGCAGCGGAGATTATGCAAAAACGGCGGATCTGCTGCGCCCCGGCCACGCGGATTACACGGCATATGCCAAATATGAAGGCTGGCAGGATGCCCGCGGCGGCGGCCACTTTTCCGGCCGCATCACCGCAGCCAGCGTGGCTGCGGGTTCGATCTGTGAGCACATTCTGGCACAGCGCGGTATTAAGGTGTATACCCACATTGCCCGCTGTGCCGGGGTGGAGGATGCTCCGCTTTCCAGCTCTGCCGGTTTGATTATGGCGGAACCACAGCCGGGCCATTTTGCCCTGTTGGACCCTGAAAAAGAAGCCCCCATGCAGGCAGCCATCCGCGCAGCCGGGGCCGAGGGCGACAGCGTGGGCGGTATTCTGGAAACTGTCATCACCGGGGTGCCCGCGGGCATCGGCGAACCGTTCTTTGACAGTGTGGAAAGTGAGATCGCCCACCTGGCGTTTGCCATCCCCGCTGTCAAAGGCATTGAGTTTGGCGCGGGCTTTGCCTTTGCGGACCTGCGCGGCTCCCAGGCAAACGACCCGTTTACCATGCGGGACGGCAAAGTGGTAACGGCCACCAACAAAAACGGCGGCATCAACGGCGGCATTGCCAACGGCATGCCCATTGTGTTCCGCACGGCGGTAAAGCCCACCCCCAGCATTTATAAAGAACAGGATACCGTGGATTATATCGCCAAGGCAGATGCAAAACTGCAGATCAAGGGCCGGCACGACCCCTGCATTGTGCCCCGTGCTGCTGTGGTGCAGAACACCCTGGCAGCATTTGCTGTGCTGGACCTGCTGACCGTGCGTTACGGTACGCTGGGGCAAAAGTAATACAGCTGAAGCAAACAGAAAGGAAGCGCAACATGGAATACGGTCTGATCGGAGCCAAACTGGGCCACAGCTATTCCAAAATCATCCATGAGGCCGTGTGCGGCTATTCCTATGAGCTGCATCCGCTGCCCACGGAGGAAGAAGCCCATGCCTTTATGCAGGCAAAGGCGTTCAAAGCCATCAATGTTACCATCCCGTACAAAAAGCTGGTCATCCCATATTGCGATGAGGTGGAACCACGTGCGGCGGCCATCGGCGCAGTGAACACCGTGGTCAACCGGGATGGCAAGCTGTATGGCTATAATACGGATTATACCGGCTTTGCCTACCTGGCCCGCTGCCACGGCGTGAAGTTTGCCGGGGCTGTGGTGCTGGTGCTGGGCACCGGCGGCACCCACAACACCGTCACGGCTGTCTGCCAGGACGCCGGAGCCAAACAGGTGCTGACCGCCAGCCGCACCGGCAAGGACGGTGCCCTGACCTATGAGGAAGCCCAGCAGCACCCGGAAATCAATATCATTATCAACACCACCCCGGCGGGCATGTACCCCAACAACGGCAGCTGCCTGCTGGACCTGCATGCCTTCCCCAAGCTGGAAGCCGTGCTGGACTGCGTTTATAACCCGTTCCGCACCGAACTTTTGCTCCGTGCGGAGGAACTTGGCGTGCCCGCCTACTGTGGGTTCGAGATGCTGGTGGCGCAGGCAGTGTACGCGGCGGAGCACTTTACCGGCCAAAAGCTGCCGGAAGCTGTGATCGCTGACACCCACCGCAAGCTCAAGCGAGATCTTTCCAACGTGGCCATCATCGGAATGCCGGGCTGCGGCAAGTCCACCATCGGGCGTGCCCTGGCCAAAACGCTGGGCAAAACCTATGTGGATCTGGATGAAGTGATCGAGAAAAACACCGGAATGCCCATCCCGGATATCTTTGCGCGTGAAGGCGAGGCATCGTTCCGCAAGTACGAATCTCAGGCTGTGGCGAAGATCAGCAAGCAGACACGGCAGGTCATCGCCTGCGGCGGCGGGGTGATCAAAACACCGGGCAACGCCCGCACCCTGCGCCAGAACGGCCCTGTGCTGTGGGTGCAGCGCCCGGTCGAACGGCTGGCAACCGGCGGGCGGCCGCTTTCCACCGGGCTGGACGCCCTGCGCAAGATGGAAGCCGAGCGGATGCCGCTTTACCGCGCAGCATCCGATGCCGCGGTGGATAACACCGGCCGCCTGGAAAACACAGTAGAAACCGCCGTGCAGGCGTTTGAAACAACATTTGATGCCTGAACGGCACGAAAGAGGGGAACACCGTGGAAGCAACCGTTGCAGCCATTGAACCGGGCCACCTGGCCGGAACCGCTGCCGTGCCGCCCAGCAAAAGCGCGGCACACCGCGCTGTGGTGTGCGCGGCCCTGGCCGCCGGTACCAGCCACATTGGCAATGTGGAATTTTCGCAGGATATTCTGGCCACGTTGGGGGCTGCCCAGCAGCTGGGGGCCAAGGTGGAGCGGGGCGAGCATGAGCTGACCATTACCGGCCGCGGCAATGCGGACGGTTTTGCCACCATTACCCGCCCGGTGTTCTGCAACGAAAGCGGCAGCACACTGCGGTTTATCCTGCCGCTGTTCAGCCTGACGGCCCAAAAAGTGCGCTTTACCGGCGCAGGCCGCCTGATGCAGCGCCCGCAGGAAATTTATGCCCAGCTGTTTGAGCGCCAGGGGCTGCGTTTTGAACAGAACGAACAGGGCATTACGATTTTTGGCCGCCTGTGCCCCGGTACCTTTACGCTGCCGGGCAATGTGTCCAGCCAGTTCATCAGCGGGCTGCTGTTTGCCACCCCGTTGATGGAAGCCCCCAGCACCATTGAGGTGCGCGCTCCCTTTGAAAGCCGCAGCTATGTGGACCTGACCACAGACGCGATGCAGAAATTTGGCGTTAAAGTTTCGGTCCGCGCCCGCAAGGATGGCTCCGCCACCTACAAAGTGGCAGCGCCGCAGCATTATGCGGCAGCAGACATGGATGTTGAAGGCGATTACAGCCAGGCGGCGTTTTTGGCCATGCTGGGCAGCACTGTGGGCGGCATTACGATAACGGGTCTGCCCTCCGGTTCCCACCAGGGAGACCGGGTGATCCTGGATATCTTAAAGCAGTGTGGCGCAAAGTTTGAGCGCAGCGGCAGCCATGTGACCTTCCATCGCAGCCTGCTGAAGGCGGTGGAGATCGACCTGGCCGATTGCCCAGACCTTGGCCCGGTGCTCATCGCACTGGGGTGCTTCTGCAGCGGCACCACCATCATCCGCAACGCCGGGCGGCTGCGCATTAAAGAGTGTGACCGCATTGCCGCTATGCAGGAAGAGCTTGCCAAGATGGGCGGCACGGTAAAAGCGGACGGCGATACCCTGACAATTGAGGGCTGCGCCCTGCACAAGCCCACGGCACCGCTGAACGGCCATAACGACCACCGCATTGTAATGGCAATGGCCGTTGCTGCCCTGGCCGCAGGCCAGCCGGCGGTCATCGAGGGGGCCAACGCGGTCAACAAAAGCTGGCCGGATTTCTTTGAGGTCATCAAGGGCCTGGGGGCCCATGTAACAAATCAGGGGTGAAAGCAAAATGGACGGGATGGATAAAAACAAAACGTTTTTAATTGTTGGCCTGGGCCTGCTGGGCGGCAAATATGCCCAGGTGCTCAGCCAGAAAGGCTACCGCGTGACCGGCATTACCCACAGCCAGAGCACGCTGGATTATGCGCTGGAACACGCCTATATCTGCGAGGGCCGCAATGAAAACTTTGACGACCTGGTGCAGAACGCGGATTACATCATCTTTGGCCTGTACCCCACTGTGCTGCTGGAATGGGTCAAGCAGTACGGCCACCTGGTCCGCCCCGGCACGCTGATAACCGATGTTTCCGGCGTAAAGCGCGGCGTGGTGGAGCCGGTGCAGCAGATGCTGCCGGAGGGCGTGGAGTTCATTGCCAGCCACCCCATGGCCGGCCGTGAGACCAGCGGCGTGGCCCACAGTGCCGAGGTAAACTTTGCCCCGGCAAACTTTATCATTACCCCCACCGAAAAAAACACCCCGGAAGCCATTGAATGGTGCCGTACCCTGGCCCGCACACTGGGGTTTGCCCGCATTAGCGTGCTCAGCCCGGCAGAGCACGACCACATGATCGGCTATGTCAGCCAGCTGTGCCATGCCATTGCCGTCAGCCTGATGTGCGCCAGCGATAACACCGAGCTTGCCAAGTATACCGGGGACTCTTTCCGCGACCTGACCCGCATTGCGCGCATCAACGATAAAATGTGGGCGGAGCTGTTCTTGTGGAACAAGGATAACCTGATTAGTGAGATCGATATGTTCAGTGATGCACTTGCCACCATGCGCCAGAAACTGGTGGATGACGACCGCGAAGGGCTGGAAAAAATGTTCCGCCTTTCCACCGAGCGCCGCAAGGCATTTGATAAAAAATAACCGGGAAACCGGTCTGTTTTGCCGGAAGGGAGGCGGCCTTTATGCCCCGTAAAGAAGGACAGAAATTAAAGCTGCTTACGTTGTTGGAAATTTTTGTGCGGGAAACCGACGAAAAGCACCCCATCAGTGTACCGCGCATGGTAGAATTGCTGAAAGAGCGCGGCATTGTGGCAGAGCGCAAAAGCGTGTATGACGATATCCAGACCCTGAACGAAATGCCGGATACCCCCTTTGAGATCGTGCAGCAGCGCGGCCGTGGGGGCGGGTATTATATGGTGGATACCCCGTTTGAACTGGCGGAGCTGAAACTGCTGGTGGACGCTGTGTATGCCAGCAAGTTCATCACCGCGCGCAAAAGCAAGGTGCTGATCGAAAAGCTGGGACGGTTCACCTCCCGCTACCGTCAGGAGGAGCTGGACCGCAAGGTGCTGGTTTCCGGCCGGGTGAAAAGCCAGGAGGAAAAGATCCTTTACAGCGTGGATACCCTGCACAGCGCCATCACCGCGGGCAACCAGGTGCGGTTCAAATACTGTGACTGGGACCTGCAAAAGCAGATGGTGCCCCGTCATGAAGGCCAGCTGTACACCGTCAGCCCCTGGGTGATGGTGTGGGAAAACGGAAACTATTATATGATCGCCTATACCGAAGGCCGTCTGAAGCACTACCGCGTGGATAAAATGCGCAAGGTGGAGCTGCTGCCGGATACCGAACGTGAAGGCGCTGAGGAATACGCCGAATTTGACGTAAACCAGTATATGCAGCAGATGTTTGATATGTTCAACGGCCCGGTGCGCAAAGTGACCATGCGGTGCGAAAACCGTCTGGCCGGGGCGATGATCGACCGGTTTGGCACGGGGGTTACCCTGGTGCGCAACCCGGATGGCGACCACTTTAATGTGGTGGTAAATGTGCAGGTCAGCCCCCGGTTTTACGGCTGGGTGGCCGGCTTTGGCACAGGGATCGAAATTCTGGACCCACCCAGCGTGCGTGCAGAAATGAAGAAAAAGCTGGATGAGCTGGAGGGCCTTTACCGCTGATGCAGACAGCAAAACAAAAGCTCAAACGCGCAGCACCGTGGCTGTTTTTGCTGCTGGTGCTGGCCGGGCTTGCCGCAGTGCGCGGTCTTGCCGCCAATTATGAGATCGGGTACGAGATCATGAACGGCGACTTCCAGAATTATAACCCGGTGCGCCACCTGCTGGCCGGGCAGGTACCTTATCGTGATTTTACCGTCTACCTTGGTGCGGGCGAGCTGTACAGCGTGGGCGGTTTGCTGCTGGTGCTGGGCAACAGCTTTGGCCGCAGCATGTTTGCCACAAACTTTTGCACCTGGTTCTATTTTGAGCTGCTGGTGCTGGCGGTCTGCCTGGTGGTCATCGGCACTGCCCGTGCGGCCCGCGCGGCAGCGCTGGCGCTGTGCAGCGTGTTTTTTGCCTATGTGCAGGGGGCAAACCTGCCGTTTGCCGGTCAGGTGAACACCCTGCTGAGCTATGCCGCCGCCAACGGCAACAGCGCCCGCATGATGCGCTCCGCCGCTTTAACACTGGCGGTACTGGTCATCCTGCTGGGACTGCATTTCTGGCAGCAGGATACAAGCAGGCGGCTGTTGGCCCCGGCGGTGCTGGTGCCCTTTGCCGCAGGCTTTTTTGTGCCTTGGAGCAATGATATGGGCGGCGCTGCCTATATTTCCATTGCGCTGGGGTATGGGCTGTATCTCATCCGGCTGTATCGCAGTTCCATCGGTAAAATTGTGGTGCAGACACTGCGCTACATCGTTACCAGTGTGGTGGGGCTTGGCGTTTCGGTGCTGCTCATCAGCTGGGGGCACCCGCTGGCCTGGCTGCGCCAGACCCGCGGAACCAGCGCTTACCAGACTTGGTATTACGGCAATACCCTCAGCGACCGGGTGTGCAGCGTGGCAGACCTGCACTGGCCGGGCGCGGCAGTGTTCTGCCTTGCGGCGGCACTGGCGTTTGCCATCGGTATTTTTGTCTGCCGCAGCAAACGCTCTGCTGTGTTGGCGGCCGGGGGCTTTGCCCTGACACTGGGCATGGTGCTGTGGAACCTGCTGTACGGCATGGTCAGTGCCTCCAACAATGGGCCCACGGGCGGCGCGGCGGCACTGGCTGCCGTACTGGCCCCGGCGTGTATCATCAAAGCGGTGCTGCTGGTTTGCCAAAAGGTAAGCTTTCCGCAGGTTGCAGCGCGCATTGTGCCCGCAGGCTGTGCGGTGCTGGGGGCCGCTGTGCTGGCCGTCGGCATGGCCGGGCAGGTGCAGACCCGCATTGGCGGGCACGAGGGCTATACATTTGTGCCGGAGCTGGGCGGCTGGATCGGCGACCAGGCCGAAAAGCTGGCAACCGAAAAGGAACTGACGGCGGGCAAGCGGCTGTTTGGCACCTATTCCAGCGCGCTGGAAGCCATGACTGGCCAGCTGCAGCCTACCGGCACGGATTACATCATCCATGCCCTGGGGGATCGCCAACGCCTGGCGTACCTGCAAACCTTCCAGCAGGGGAATTTTGACATTGTCGTGACCCCCAGCCCCAAGGTGGCCCCGCCGGAGCGGTGGAGCCGCAACGCCAACTGGTGGTTCTACCGGGAGCTGTACCGTTACTGGCAGCCGGTGGCAAACACCTTCCAGTCCGGCGGCATGCACCTTTTCTGGGAGCGCACCGGAACCGATAACAATCTGAACGTGGAAACCACGACCGCTGCTACCCTGCAGGGAGATGGCACTGTGCTGGTGACCGTAACGGCGGCGGATGCGGATTTTTGCGGTGTGGCGGATGTAACGCTGCACTATGGGCTGGTCAGCTCTGACAGCATGGACCAACCGTTTGACCGGCAGTTCCTGCATGTGACCTGTGTGACGGAAAACGAACTCTGCGCCGCCGCGGAACGCGACACCAACCAGGGCGATTTCTACCTGCCCACCGACCGCGACAGTTACGAGGTGCCTATCACCATTTCCAACGGTGTGGGGCAAATTCTGCTGACGGCAAAATCCGGCAGCGGCACCGTGTACCCGCAGGTAAACGCAGTTGAAGTGAATGCGGCGTATCAGGATTGGGAGTACTTCTTCGAGTAACGCGGAAAAAACTGCAGGTCCGGCAGCGGGAGTGGAAAGTTGTAAAATCTGCTTCAGCGCCGCAGCAAAACCGCCGTTGGTTGAAACCGGATGGATTTTATGATATACTAAAACGATTGAAATATGGCGTACAGAGAGGGGGCAGCAGGATTGCTCAGTGAAAATCAGCGTATCAGGGGCTTGATCAGCAGTGTGATTGATATTGTGCTGCTGATTGCCGCATACCTGCTGGCCAATTTCCTGCGCTTTAACTGGCTGCCTTTTTTTGAGGAGGGCGGCGCCGGCCCGGCACTGGATATTGCCCGCAGCCCTATGGTTGCCCTGGGGTGGGCGGGCTACGCCGTGGTGATGGTGCTGCTCTATTGGAGCCGCGGGCTGTATAACCCCTCCCGCCTGCGGGGGCTGTGGCAGCGCAGCACCACCATTGCGTTCGGCAACGCGCTGGGCGTGGTGGGCTTTATGGCGCTGCTCTTCGTTTTCCGCCTGCAAAACTTCTCCCGCGGGGTCATGCTGCTGCTGTACGGGTTCAGCACCGGCTTTTTGATCTTCAAGCGGATGATCAAGCGCTGGTATGACCGTGCCCGCAACCGGAAAGGGGAGGACCTGCGCCATATCTTGCTGGTCGGCGGCGGCGATATGGCTGCCGAGTACCTGCTGGCACTCGAACATAACCCGTATTATGGCTTCCATGTGGATGGCTACCTGGCGCCTTATGCCAACCCGGACCTGGATGTGCGCTACCTGGGCGGATATGACAAAATGGAAGTCACGCTGGATGAACCCGGCATTGACGAGGTGGTGGTGGCCCTGGATGCCGCCGAGATGCACATGCTGACCCGCGCCTTTGCTGCCTGTGATAAGCACGGCACCCGCATTACCATGGTGCCGTTTTATAACGATTACCTGCCCGCCCGCCCCACCATTGATGTGCTGGGCGATTGTAAGCTCATCAACATCCGGCAGACGCCGTTTGATAATATCCTGAACGCCTTTATCAAGCGCGCCATGGATGTGGTGGGCAGCCTGGTGCTGATCGTGCTCACCAGCCCCATCATGCTGGGGGTAGCCATCGGCGTCAAGCTGTCCAGCCCTGGGCCGATCATCTTTAAGCAGGAGCGCGTGGGGCTGAACAAACGCCCCTTTATGATGTATAAGTTCCGCTCCATGCGGGTGAACGCCGCCGAGGCTTCGGCCTGGAGCACCAACAGCGACCCGCGCAAAACGCGGTTCGGCAGCATTATCCGCAAATTCAGCCTGGATGAACTGCCGCAGTTTTTCAATGTATTAAAAGGGGATATGAGCCTGGTTGGCCCGCGGCCAGAGATCCCGTTCCATGTAGAGCATTTTAAGGAAGAAATTCCCCGTTACCTGGTGCGCCAGCAGGTGCGCCCCGGCCTGACCGGCTGGGCGCAGATCAACGGCCTGCGCGGTGACACTGATATTGCGGAGCGTATCCGTTATGATATCTGGTACATCGAAAACTGGACCGTTGCACTGGATATCAAAATTTTGTTCCGCACCGTGTTTGGCGGCAAAATGGTCAACGATGAAAAGATCCAGTAACCAACCAAAGGAGGGCTGAGGATGAAAAACGGCAAGCCGAAGGTAGCCATTGTGCATGACTGGCTGGTGGCATACGCCGGTGCAGACCGCGTGGTGGACTGTATGCACCATGTTTTCCCTGATGCACCCATCTATACCCTCGTCTATGACGAAAACAACATGCCTGCGTGGTTCAAGGATTATGATATCCGCACCACCTATCTCCAAAAGCTGCCTTTTGCCACCAAGCTGTACCGTGCCATGCTGCCGTGGATGCCCCGCGCGTTTGAAGCACTGGATCTTTCGGAATACGATATGGTCATTTCGTCCTGCTCTTCCTGCAGCAAGGGCGTGATCACCCGGCCGGACGCCGTGCATATCTGCTACTGCCATACGCCCACCCGCTATGTCTGGGATTTTTATTATACCTACCGCAACAATGCCAACGCGCTGGTGCGGGCGGTCATGCCCGGCCAGATGCTCAAGCTGCGCCAGTGGGATAAGTGCGCCGCGGACCGGGTGGACTATTTTATCGCCAACTCGCATTATATTGCCAAGCGCATCAAAAAATATTACCGGCGCGACAGTGATGTGATCTACCCCTGCGTGCATATCAACGAAGAACCCTTTGTGCCCAAAGAGGATTTTTACCTTGTGGTGGGCCGCTTTACCTGGTACAAGCGGATTGACCTGGCTGTGGCAGCCTGCACCAAGCTGAACAAGCCGCTGATCGTGATCGGCGGCGGCGGCGAGGGCGACAAGTTGCGCGCCATGGCTGGCCCGACCATCCGCTTCTTGGGCGGCGGCCTGAGCGACGAAGAGGTGCGCGGCTATTATCTGCGCGCCAAGGCGTTCCTGTTCCCCGGCGAGGAGGATTTTGGCATTACCCCTGTGGAAGCCCAGAGCGCAGGCACCCCGGTGCTGGCCTTTGGCCGCGGCGGCGCCTGTGAGACTGTGCTGGACGGCAAAACCGGCCTGCTGTTTGACGAGCAGACACCCGAAAGCCTGGAAGCCTGCATCCAGAAGTTTGAGACCGAAGGCGTGGCTTATCCCCCACAGCAGATCCGGGAACACAGCCGCAGCTTCAGCGAGCAGCGCTTTGAGGACGAGCTGCGGGATTACTGCACCCGCCGCTATGCGGACTGGCAGCGTGAGCTGGAAGCCTGCTCTCACCACGAAACCGCCAAGGAGGCCGAAGAGTGAACCCCATTGTGATCAATGGCACAGTGCTGTGTGACCCCATCACGGGCATTCCGCGCTTTGTGTATGAAGTTGTGACCCGGCTGGACCCCCTGCTGGAAGGCACCGGCCTGGATGTGCGGCTGTGCTACCGGGACGATGGCCGCCCGCTGCACCTGCCCGAACTGAAAAACATCAAAATTGTTCCGCTCAAGGCCATTAAGTATAGTTACAATCTGGTGGTGCTGCCGCGCTACCTGCGCAAACACCACGCCTTTTACGTTGGCCTTGCCAGCGATATGCTCATGACCCGCCGCAGCGTGGTGGTGCTGCATGATATCCGCCCCCTGGTAATGAAAACCGACCGTGCGTTTTTCCGCTTCAAGTTCTGGTTCCACTGCCTTTCCACCAAATGGTTTGCCCGGCGGGTGTTCACCGTCAGTGATAACCAGCGCCACCTGATCAGCGAGCGGTTGGGCATCCCACTGGATAAGATCGGTGTGACCTATAACGGCTGGGAGCATCTGCAGAACGTCCAGCCGGACATGACGGTGTTTGACAAGCTGCCTGGCGTGAAGAAAAAAGAATACTATTACGCACTGGGAAGCCTGGCCGGGCACAAAAACTTTAAGTGGGTGCGCGAGGTTGCCGCCCGCAACCCGGATAAAACCTTTGTTGTGGCCGGCGGCAAGGACCTTGCTGCCTTTGGCAGCGCCGAAGCAGATGCTGCCCAAAACACCAGCAATATCTTTTACCCCGGCTATGTGACGGACGGCCAGAACAAAGCGCTGATGCAGAACTGCAAAGGCTTTTTGCACCCCGCTGTGTTTGAAGGGTTCGGCATTCCGCCGCTGGAAGCGCTCAGCCTGGGGGCACCCATCGCCCTGGCCCGTGCCAGCTGCCTGCCGGAGCTGTATGGCGATACCGCCCGCTACTTTGACCCCTATGACTATGATGTGGACCTTGACGCGCTGTTTGCCAAGCCTGCGGCCCCGCCGGACAAAGTGCTGGCCAAGTACAGCTGGGAGAAAACCGCACGGTTCTGGCTGGACGAGATCAAAAAGTGCGCGGAAGCGTAAGAACAGTTGGGACAGCCCCCGAAAAATAGAAGCACATAACAGTTCGGCAGGGTGGGGCTGCCCCGCCCTGCAGGATAGGGAAATACCTCTTACGCAGGGGGACATGCGGTGCGCCTACGCTGTGCACAGATGTTACGTGCATCAAGCTGTATAACCCACCCCGCTGCATACCCCAAAATCACGCACCTGAAACACAAAAATCTACCCGCAAAAGGGAAGTGAATATCATTGGATAAAATAGCAGTTCTTATCCCCTGTTATAACGAATCTCAGACAGTACAAAAGGTTGTGATGGATTTCCGCCGCGTTCTGCCGGAAGCTACGATCTATGTGTACGATAACAACTCTACCGATGGCACGGCAGAGCTGGCCCGCACAGCCGGTGCCGTGGTGCGCCACGAATACCAGCAGGGCAAAGGCAACGTCATCCGCCGCATGTTCCGCGAAATTGACGCCGAAGCCTATATCATGGTGGACGGCGACGATACCTACCCGGCGGAAGCGGCCCCGGAAATGGTCAAAGCCGTCACCGAACACCAGGCTGATATGGTGGTGGGGGATCGGCTTTCCTCCACCTATTACACCCAGAACAAACGCCCGTTCCACAATTTTGGCAACGATCTGGTGCGGTTTTTTACCAACAACCTCTTCGGCGGCCAAATCAAGGATATCATGACGGGCTACCGTGCGTTCAGCTACCAGTTTGTTAAAACCTACCCGGTGCTGAGCCGCGGCTTTGAAATCGAGACCGAAATGACCATCCACGCCCTGCACCGCAACATGCAGGTGGAGAATGTGATCATTGACTATCGTGACCGCCCCGCAGGCAGCGAAAGTAAGCTGAATACCTATTCGGATGGCTTCCGCGTGCTGCGCACCATTGCACGGCTGTATAAAAACTACCGCCCGTTCGGCTTTTTCAGCACCCTGGCTGCGGTGCTTGGCATTATCAGCCTGTGCTTTTTGGCCCCTGTTCTGGGCGAATATTTTGCCACCGGCCTTGTGCCGCGCTTCCCTACGCTGATCGTGTGTGCCTGCGTACTGGTGGCGGCGCTTTTGCTGTTTATTTCCGGCGTGATCCTTTCCAGCCAGCTGACAAAGGATGACCGCGATTTTGAATTCCACCTGCAGCAGGTGCAGCAGTGGAAAAACCGTTCCGCTGATCCGTTCAGCCATTCTGCCAAATAACAAGGAGGTTCCCCATGAAACAGTATGATTACCTGATCGTCGGCGCTGGTCTGTTTGGCGCAGTGTTTGCACAGCAGGCTACCAAGGCAGGCAAAAGCTGCCTGGTGATCGATAAGCGCGACCACATTGCCGGCAATATCTACACCGAAAATGTTGAGGGCATCAATGTCCACCGCTATGGCGCACATATCTTCCATACCAACAATAAAGAAGTGTGGGACTATGTGAACCAGTTCGCTGTGTTCAACCGCTATACCAACTCTCCGGTGGCAAACTATAAGGGCGAACTGTACAACCTGCCGTTCAACATGAACACCTTCAACAAGATGTGGGGCGTTGTGACCCCCGCCGAGGCCGAGGCAAAGATCGAGGAGCAGCGCGCTGCCCACTTTACCGCCGAGCCCAAAAACCTGGAGGAGCAGGCCATCAACCTGGTCGGCACCGATATTTACGAAAAGCTGGTCAAGCACTATACCGAAAAGCAGTGGGGCCGCCCCTGCACTGAGCTGCCGGCGTTCATCATCAAGCGCCTGCCGGTGCGCCTGATTTTTGATAACAACTACTTCAATGCGCTGTATCAGGGTATTCCCAACGGAGGCTACACCCAGATGGTGGCCAACATGCTGCAGGGTGTGGAAGTTCGCCTGGGTGTGAACTACCTGGCTAACAAGGCTGAACTGGATGCTCTGGCTGACCGTGTGATCTACACCGGCCCCATTGACGCTTATTTTGATTATTCCCTGGGCACCTTGCAGTACCGCAGCGTTCGCTTTGAAACCGAAACGCTGGCCTGCCCCAACTATCAGGGCAACGCTGTCATCAACTACACCGATGCCGAAACCCCGTACACCCGCATCATTGAGCACAAGCACTTTGAGTTCGGCTCCACCGAGCCGGGCACCAAGACGGTCATCAGCCGCGAATACTCCGCTGAGTGGAAGCCGGGCGACGAGCCGTACTACCCGGTCAACGATGACAAGAACAGCGCCCTGTACGCCAAGTACAAGGCACTGGCCGATGCCGAGCCGCACGTTGTGTTCGGCGGCCGCCTGGGCGAGTATAAGTACTATGATATGGACAAGGTAATTGAAAGCGCGCTGGCCTGCGTTGCTGTGCAGATGGATAAGATCAACCAGTACAAAGCATAAGGCAGGCGTAAACCAGGATTTATAGCAAAACCGCATGATTCCAAATACCGCTGCGGCGGGAATGATGCTGTGCAATTTGAGATAAAGGACAAAGCAATGACGGAATTGAGTGTTTCCATCCTGTCTGCCGACCTGGCCAACCTTGCCGCCGAAACGGCCGATTCTATGGTGTGCGGTGCAGACATGGTGCATTTTGATGTGATGGACGGCCACTTTGTACCCAACATCACCTATGGCGCGCCGGTGCTGAAATGCCTGAAAAAGGCCGTGCCGGAAGCATTTTATGATGTTCACCTGATGATCTCCGACCCTGCACGCTATGCACAGGATTTTGCGGCAGCAGGGGCAAACCTGATCAATTTCCACATTGAAGCTGTGCCCAACCATGTGGGGCAGACCATTGCCGCTGTGCGGGAGACTGGGTGCCTGGTGGGCCTGACCATCAGCCCGTCTACCCCGCCGCAGGCAGTGTTCCCCTACCTGGATGAACTGGACCTGGTGCTGGTCATGGGGGTGGAGCCCGGCTTTGGCGGGCAGAAGTTCATCCCCACAACCGTCAGCCGTGTGGCAGCCATCAAGGCAGAGTGCAACCGGCGCGGTGTTTCCCCCCGCATTGAGGTGGACGGCGGCATTAACACCGAAACCGCCTCCCTGTGTGCCCAGGCCGGAGCCAGTGTTCTGGTCATGGGCAGCGCGTTTTTTAAGGCGCAGGACCGTACCGCGCTGGCCAAACAGGTTCGGGCGCTGTAACCCCCAAAGGAGTATCCATGCCAAAACGTCATGATAAGATTACCAAAAGTGTAAACTATGATTATTATTGGGACATTTTGTTTTGCACTGTCCCGCTTTTGGCGGTCAGTTGTTTTTATTACGGAGCGCGCCCGCTGCTGATGATGGCGGCCGGGCTGCTGACTGCGTATGTGGCGGACTGTGTTGTTACCCCGCTGCATGCGGCGGGGTACCGCGCACATGAGCCTTCCAGCGAAGCTTTTGCTGCGCTGATTGTGCTGATGATGCCGGCTTCGGCCCCGTATTATATGGTGGTCACGGCAACGATCATTGCCGTGCTTGTCAAAGAAGCGTTCGGCGGAGAGGGGCACTATCCCTTCCACCCGGCGGCGGTGGGATTGGTGGCGGCAACGCTGGCATGGCCGCGAGACATGTCGTCCTACCCGGCACCGGGTACAGTGCTGGCACTTTTCAGCAGCACCGGAGTGGTGCTGACCCAAGGCAGCAACACCACCCTGTCTGCCGGCGGCCTGCCGTCTGACAGTACCATCAACCTGTTGACCGGTAATGTGGCTGGGCCGCTGGGCTGCTGCGCTATTCTGGTCATTGTGGCCTGTGGTCTGTACCTGCTGGTGCGCGGCCACATGCAGCTTTCTACCTTTGTGCCGTACCTTGCGGTATGCGTACTGGTGCCCTGGCTGCTGCCCAACCTGAACGAACTTCCAGCCCTGAGTGCCCCATGGGAATATGTGCGCCAGCGCATCTACCTGGAAAAGTATATCCTGCTTTCCGGCAGCATGCTGTTTGGCGGGATATTCCTGGCGTGCGAGCCGGTGGTGCAGCCCAACCGCTGGAGCAGCCGTTTGATTTACGGCCTGTTCCTGGGCGCAATGGCAACGGCGTTCCGCTATTACAGCGTATACGAAACCGGCGTATGCTTTGCCATTGTATTGGCTGGTGCTTTCCCCGAATGGCTGGACCGCCTGGCCCAGCGCGCAGAAAGGATCAGATTCATGCGGAAGGAGGAAAAGCGCCTTGCCCAACACAGAGAACCGTAAGAACAGCAACAAAAAGCCGACCCTGCAGGAACATTCCCAAACCGTTATCATCCCCCAGCTGACCCCCGAAATGCTGGAACAGGCGCGCCGCGCCGCAGAGCAGGGCAAAACCGCCGAGCAGATCGAGCAGGAAGCCCTGGCCGCCGCCCAGGCGGAGCAGAAAGCGGTAGAAAGCAAGCAGGAAGCACCTACGGCCGAAAAGCCTAAAACGGTTCAGCCCGCCAATAAGCCCAAGACCCGCAAAGAGGCCGAGGAAGAGCTGGCCCAGAATATCCATGATGACCACCTGTGGCTGAATAACCCCGTTATGGTGCGCGGTCTGGGGCTGGCACCCATTGTGGCGGCTGCTGTAAGCGGCCAGAATGCCTGGATGCTGTGCGCTGCCACCATTCTGCTTGTAACGGCAACCCGTATGTTGGCTGTGGCAATCTGCCACCTGACCGGCAACCGCTTCCGCGGTGTGGTATACTCTTACGCTGCCGCTATTGTGTATATCCCGGCTTATATCATTTTGTACAACCTGTTTGGGGCGGATCTTTCGCTGCTGGGGATCTATCTGCCCATGCTGGTAGTGGAGCCCGCCGTAATCAAACGTATGGAATCCAACGACCTGGAAACGGTGGGCGAGGCGTTCCGCCGCGGCATCAACAATACCATTGGTATCTGCTTTTCGGTGCTGCTGGTGGGGGTTGTGCGTGAACTGCTGGCGGAAGGCACCGTGTTCGGCAACGTGGTATTTCCCGTGGCGCCGCTGCCGCTGGCCGACCAGCCGGGCACCGGGTTTATCATCATTGGCCTGATTGCCGCCGTGTGGACCGCCATCGGCGGTGCCTATGTGCATTATAAGATCGAGGAGGTGCGTCATCTGTATGGTAATAAACGCAAGCGCTGAGCTTTCCGTTTTGCAGGCTGTGGCGCAGTTCCTGACCTACGCCGTCATGGCTGTGTTTGCGGAGAATGCAGTGTTCTTCCGCGCGCTGGGCGTTTCCCGACTGAACAAGCTGGTCAACGACCCCAAAATCAGCACATGGCAGTACTGCATTCCCATCATTCTGGTACAGACCATCAGCGCCCCCATGGGTTGGGCTGCCCAAAGCTTAGCGCTGCCCGCTTTGGCAAAGGTGCTGCCCGGCTGGCTGCCGGTCAACGCCCTGCGCCCGCTGGTATTTTTGAACTGCTCACTGATCGCTATGGGCATTGTGTGGCTGCTGTTGGGCCTGTTCCCCAAAAGCCGCGATGCCTGCCGCGAACAGCTGCCCGGCGCAACCTTCAACTGTTGCGTGCTGGGCACCCTGCTGGTTGCAGCCAGCCAGAACTATAACCTGCTGCAGTCCATCGGCTTCGGCTTTGGCAGCGGCGTGGGCTACCTGGTCGCCGTGCTGGTGGTGGATGAAGGCCGCCGCCGGCTGCGCAGCAAAGATATCCCACATATATTCCGCGGCCTGCCCAGTGTGCTGATTTATATCGGCATTCTCTCGCTGGCAATTTACGGGCTGGTTGGCACTGTGGATTGAGCCGCGCCCGGACGTAAAAAACGGCATCCGTGAAAGAGGAGTGATTACCATGCAGAATTGTTTTGTCCCTGCTGATATCCTGTTGCCCGACGCAGCGACCCCGCTGGACCCGTGGGCCTGCATTGCGGTGGATCAGTTTACCTCCCAGCCGGAATACTGGCAGAAAGCGGAGGAACTGGCAAAGGGTAAACCCAGCACCCTGCACATTGTTCTGCCGGAAGCTTACCTTGGAACCCCGCAGGAAGAATCGCGCCTTGCGGCGATCCGTGCGGCCATGCAGGATTACCGCGATAACCTGCTGACCCGCTGTGTACATGGCTATGTGTATGTGGAGCGCACCCAGATGGACGGTACCATCCGCCAGGGTCTGGTTGGTGCTGTGGACCTGGAACAGTACAGCTTTCAAAAAGGCAGCAAGCCCGCCATCCGCCCCAGCGAGAGCACAGTTGTGGCGCGCATCCCGCCCCGGCTCAAGATCCGCCGCGGGGCCCAGCTGGAAACCCCGCATGTGATGATGTTGGCCGACGATGAAGCCTGTACCCTGATTGAACCCATTGCCGCCCATAAGGCGGAGCTGCCGCTGCTGTATGATGGCGCGCTGATGCTGAACGGCGGCCACCTGGCCGGTTGGGCCGTGGAGGACCCCACGCTGGTGGAGCAGATCAACACTGCGCTGGCAAACCTTGGCGATGCCGCTGCTTTTGCCGCACGCTGGCCTGCCGCAGCCGGCCAGCCCCCCATGACGCTGGCGGTTGGTGATGGCAACCATTCCCTTGCCACAGCAAAAGCCTATTGGGAAGAACTGAAACCCACCCTGCCGCCGGAACAGCAGCAGACCCACCCGGCGCGCTGGTGCCTGGCGGAAGTGTGCAACGTGCATTCCCCGGCGATTGAGATTGAGCCCATCCACCGTGTGCTGTTCGGCGTGGACGCCAACACCGTTGCCGCAGACTTTGGCAGCTGGTTGGAACAGCACGGCGCAGCCCTCCAGGGCGGCGACCAGCATATCGTGCTGGCCGGTGCCGGTGCAGAGATCACCTTTGACGCCGCCAACACCCCGGACCCGCTGGCCGTGGGCACCACGGAACATTTTATTGGGGATTATCTGGCCCAGAACCCCGGCGTGACGGTGGATTACATCCACGGTGCCGCGGCTGCCCGCGCCATGGCCGCAGACCCCGCCAAACCGGCCACAGCCCTGCTGATGCCGGACTTTGCCAAAGCAGACCTGTTCAAAGGTGTTGTGCTGGGCGGCGTGCTGCCGCGCAAGACTTTCAGCATGGGCCATGCCGAGGAAAAACGTTACTATAATGAATGCCGCAGTCTGACCATGCCGGACTGACGATACAGGGAGCCAATTATGCCGAACAACGAAAAAAACGCTGAGCCCGCCGTGCGCGATGCTCAGTCCACAGCAGCGCGCCGCCGTCGCCGCCGCCACACCCCCCATGGGGATGCCCCGGCCCAGAACCCCGCCCCACGGGCCCCACAGCCCAAAGATGCATCCCGCCCCTGCCCGCCCCGGCAGGCAGCCCCGAACAACCGCAGCAATGCGGCAAAGCCCGCTGCCCTCAAACCGGCCCAGCGCCCTGCACGCCCCAATAATGCCAATCAGGCCCGCCCTGTGGCTCCGCAGCTGAACGGCCAACCCTCGCGCGGGCAGCAAAAGCCCCAGCCCACCCCCCAGCCGCCGCGCCGCCGCCCGCCGCAGGAACCTGTCGCGCAGCCCCCACAGCGCAATGCTGCCCGCCGTGCCCCCGCAGCCCCTGCACCGGAACCGCCGCGCCCGCCGCGGCGCGCCCCGCAGCCAGCCCCCCGCAGCCGGGTGAACCGTGAACCGCGAGAGGAAGATCCGGGCCTGGAGATGATTTCCCGCCGCCCGCCCAAACAGAAGTTTGCCAACTTTGAAGAGTATATGGCCGCCCACGGCGGGGCTACCGCCCCCATTGCGGGCGAAGGTCCGCTGCCGGAGCTGGTGCCAGAGTTCCACTTGCTGTCCGTTCCGGCGGAAAATCTGGTTCCGGCGGAGGATGACGAATGACCCCGCAGGCGGCAGCGGCCCTGCGCTGCCCGGTGTGCGGCGGCGCATTGATGCCGCTGGGAACCTCGCTGCGCTGCCCCCAGGGCCACAGCTATGATATGGCCAAGGAAGGGTATGTCAACCTGCTGGCCATCCAGAAGCGCCATGCGGCGGACCCCGGTGACGGCAAAGCCATGGTGCGCGCCCGCCGTGCCTTTTTGCAGGCGGGGTATTATGCCCCGTTCCAGAAAGCTCTGGCCGAGCTCTGCCTGGAATACGCACCCGAATGCGGTGAGACCCACCTGCTGGATGCCGGCTGCGGCGAAGGCAGCTATGACCGCGTGGTGTATGATGCCTTTGCCGCCCAGGGCCGTCCCTGCGTACTGGCCGGGTTCGACCTTTCCAAGGATGCCATTCGCCTTGCGGCAAAGCTACTGCCGGAAGCCGCTTTTGCGGTGGGCGGCAGCTTCAGCGCCCCGGTGCGGGATGGCTGGGCGGATGTTCTGCTGAACATCTTTTCGCCCTTTGCCGGGCAGGAGTTCTGCCGGGTGCTGCGCAGCGGCGGTGTGCTGCTGTACGCAGTGCCAACGGCACGGCATTTGTACGGGTTGAAAGAAGTTCTGTACGATGAGCCGTATGAAAACGCAGAACAGCAGACAGAATACTCCGGCTTTACCCTGATCGGAGAGCGCACCGTGACGGATACCATCACGGTGGAGGGCGACCAGATCCGCAACCTGTTTGCCATGACCCCCTATTTCTGGAAAACCCCGCACGTCGGGGCACTCCGCCTTGCGGCAAAGCAGAGCCTGACGACCGAAATCGGCTTCCGCTTCCTTGCTTACCGCCGGGTATAATGGAACAAAAAGTAAAGGCAATACCGCATAATTCTAAGTGCCGATACGGCGAGCGAGGTGCG
>ERZ827522.1237-NODE-1237-length-23771-cov-3.892225_pt1 | contig 23771 bp, 10 predicted proteins | sample MGYA00519580_ERZ827522 | MGnify/ENA primary metagenome ERZ827522 (study PRJEB31778, sample SAMEA3449340) | human gut metagenome | biome: human gut; feature: human-associated habitat; material: faeces | place: United Kingdom | collected 2010/2012 ... | reverse complement strand
CGGACTCGACCTTTCGAGTCCCGTCGTGGTCAGCAGTTCGCCCTATACGGCCACGATGTCCAACATCGAACAGTGCGTGCGCAACGGTGCGGGCGCCGTGGTCCTCAAGTCGATCTTCGAGGAGCAGATCATCCGCCATGCCGCGGCCCTCGACTATGCGTCGCAGCAGGGCATGGGCGATTCGGGCGAGTACCTCGAACGTTATATCGGCGATGCCTACAAGGGTGAATTCCTCAAACTCGTCGCCGATGCGCGCACGACGGGCGTGCCCGTCATTGCCAGCATCAACTGCATCGCTTCGGCCGAAGCGTGGACCGACTATGCCGTCTCGATGGAGCAGGCCGGCGCCGCGGCGCTGGAGCTGAACATCTTCCTGCAGCCGACCGACCGTCACCGTTCGGCGCAGGAGCTGGAACAGGAGTACGCCGACGTCGTACGCCGCGTGGCCGAGGCCGTGAAGATTCCCGTGTCGGTGAAGCTTCCCATGCGCCTGACCAACGTGCTGGCCGTGGCCGATTCGCTGCTGGCGCGCGGCGCCCGCGGCGTGGTGATGTTCAACCGCTTCTTCGAACCCGATATCGACGTGGAGCGCATGACCTTCGTGAACGGCGATCCGTTCAGCGAGCCGGCCGAACTGCGCAACGTACTGCGCAGCGTGGCGCTCTGCACGACGGCCGTGCCGCAGCTCGACGTCTCCGTATCGACGGGCGTGCACGACGGCGAAGCGGCCGTGAAGGCGCTGTTGTGCGGCGCGAACGCCGTGCAGATCTGCTCGGCGATCCACGAGAAGGGCTACGGCGTGATCGTGGACATCAACCGCTTCATCGACCTGTGGGCCGAACGCCACGGCTTCGGGTCGCTGGCCGAGTTCCGCGGGAAGATGAATTACGGCAATGCCGAAAGCGACGTCTACCAGCGCGTTCAATACATGAAATATTTCCCGCACGACGCCGAATAGCGGCGCGCGGAACCGATCTGAGGAGGTGCGTCCCGGAGACCGTTGCGGTCTCCGGGACGTCTCTTTTCGGGCCGTTCCCGCCGCCGGGGCATGCGGAGCGGATTTTTTCATTCGTCAGGCAAAAACATCTTTTGCGGGTTACGTATTCGGAGCCGGATATGTGTTCTTAATATAGGCGTCGTTACGGCGGCGCCCCTGAACCGACCGAAACTCAACAAACCTTAAAATTAAAACGAATGAAAAGAATCTTGACTCTGATGTTCGCCGCTGCGACCGTTTTCGCTTACGGATGCAGCGACAACTTCGACGATTCGGCCCTGTGGAAGGACATCGACGGGATGTACAAGAGCCTCAACGAACTCAAGGCTCAGGTCACGACGATGCAGCAGCAGCTCGACGCGCTGGCCGCAGTCGTCAGCGGCGGTGCCGTCACCTCGATCACGCAGGATGCCGACGGGCACTATGTCCTCAGCTACAAGGATGCCGACAACGTGGAGCACACGATCGACATCGCGACCATGGACGACGCCAATACCCAGCCGATCATCGGCATGAAGGCCGACGGCGAAATCTACTATTGGACCGTCACCACGGGCGGCAAGACCTCGTGGCTGCTCGATACCGACGGCGCCAAAATTCCCGTTACGGGCCGTACGCCCGAAATCGGCGTAGACGATCAGGGCTACTGGACGCTCTTCGGCAAGCGGATAACCGATGCGTCGGGCAATCCGGTGAAGGCCGAGGGCAAGAGCGCTTCGGTGATCACCAAGGTCGAAATGAAGGACGACGGCACGGTGGTCTTCACGCTGGGCGACGGCGTGCAGGTCACGGCGCAGGTGCAGAACGGCTTCAACGTGCTGCTGAGCGTCGAACCCCGGACCGTAGTGCCCGACGTCGCGCAGCCGCTCGTGATCACCTATACGCTCGTGGGCGAGACCGAAACTTCGGTGCTGACCGTCGAGAAGGCCGAAGGACTCGCGGCCAAACTCGATGAGCAGGCCAAAACCATTACCGTGACCTTCCCCGACGGCTTCGAGGAGGGCCGTTTGGTCGTGATGTTCTACGACGGCGCGGACAACGTGATTATCAAGCCGCTGATTTTTACGACGATGGAAGGCGCGCCGACGGGCATCCGCAACGCCGACGATCTCAAGGCTTTCGCCTCGGCGGTCAATGCCGGCAAGAGTCTGGCCAAATATACGATCGACGGCGAAGTCTGCCTGATGAACGACATCGACATGGCAGGCACGGACTGGAGCGATTATGTGATCGGCGGAGTCGTAACTCCCAGCACCGCCGATGCGAACAAGGCAGTCACCTATGCAATGGGTGAAAATGTCTTCGATAAAGTGTTCAACGGCAAGAATTTCGCGCTGAAGAACGTCGATTGGACCTTCGACCTTGCGGACGGCAACGTCGCCCACGGCCTCTTCTCGGCCCTCGGCGCCGAAGGCGAAATCAAGAACCTCACCATCGAAGGCGTCATCCGTCTGACTGGCGCGGCTCCGCAGGGTGCGGCGATCGGCGCTTTCGCCGGCTATGCCGAAGGCAAAATCACCTCCTGCACCAATAAGGCCGCGATCGCATTCGCGGGCAGCGACGCCGCCAACATCTCGGTATGTCTGGGCGGCATCGCCGGATATCTCCAGAACGCGACGCTGACGCAGTGCGTCAACGACGGCGCGCTGACCTGCGGCACGATCGCCAACACGGGCAACGGCTCCAATTCGGGATTCCATCAGGGCGGTATCGTCGGTTACATGAAGACTTCGTCGCTGACCGAATGCACCAATAACGGCGCTCTGAGCGCTCCGTCGGGACGCAGCGGCGGCATCGTGGCCGTGGCTACCAGCGGTCAAGTGACCGCATGCGTCAACAACGGGAAGGTGCAGGACGACGTGAACGGTATTTTCGGCGCCAATCCGGGCTATAAGCGCATGGGCGGACTCGCCGGCGGCGCTTCGGCCGACGCCGCGTTCACTTCGTGCGTCAACAACGGCGACGTCTTCTCGCAGCTGGGCTGCCGCACGGGCGGCTTCGTCGGCCATAACGAGGCCAAGATCACCAAGTGCGAGAACAAGGGCGTCATCCTTTCGGACCACACGCTGTCGGGGACCAATTACCACGGTTCGGGCTGGGCGGCAGGCTACAACAAGAGCGCCGACCTGATTACCGAATGTGTGGTCGGCGGCCGCGTGGGCGACTATACCGCATACAAGGACAATCCGCAGTCGGCTCCCGAAGCGACCTATGCCATGGCGATCGTACACGGAAAATTCGATCCGACGCTCAACGGCCTGAGCGACCAGTACGAGGAGTTCTACGACTGGGAGGTGAAGGCGGAGACGCAGCTGGCCGAGGGTGTGAAGTTCTACCACTACGCGATGAAGAATTTCGCCCAGAACGTCTACGTCGTCGAGGCCGACCTGACCAATCCCAACGTGGTGCTCGAAACGGTCATGGCCGACGAACTCTGTCTCAACCCCAATGCCAACAACAACTCGAACAACGGCAAGAAACTGCGCGAAACGCTCTCCGAGACCTGTACGCGCCGCCGCGCCGAGGGCCGCAACATCGTTGCCGGCATCAACACGGGCTTCTTCAATTCGCACGACGGTTTCCCGCGCGGATTCCACATCGAATACGGCGAACCGGTCTTCATCAACAACCCGACCGTGCGCCAGTCGCTTTCGAACCACCGTCCCGGCTTCACCTTCTTCGAGGACCGTACCGTCAGCTTCGACAACCGCAGCTTCACGGGCTATCTCAAGGTGAACGATACGGACTACGAATACTACTCGGTGAACGATACGATCGTCCGGCTCAACAACACCGACGGTTACGACGCCAATCTCTATACTTCGCGCTTCCGAAAGGAGCCGCATCCGGGCATCTACAATCCGGTGGGCAGCGATGCGCTCTTCGTCGTGGGCCGCTGCTCGCAGCAGATGACCGTCAACGACGGCTGGTTCGATGCGACGGTCACGGCGATCGTGGACGGTCGCAACGGAGCCTCGGTCGAGGTGCCGTTCGTGAGCGAAAAGACCGACTGGGTGCTTCAGGTGACGGGCGAAAAGGCTGCGGCGCTGGCTGCGGCGCTCAAGGTGGGCGACGCTGTCCGGATCAACGCCAACGTGTCTATCGGCAGCGTCTCCAAACAGATTATCATGCACAACTCCAGCATGTACCGCTTCCTGAACGGCGGCAACTGGAATGCGGTGAACGACGCGACGCTCATGCCGGCTACCTGCATCGGAGCCGATCAGGCCGGCACGACCGTCAAGCTGGTCTGCGTGGACGGCCGCACGAGCATCGACACCGGCATGAACTACTGGCAGCTTTACATGACCATGAAGAAACTGGGGCTTCACAATGCGATCCGTTTCGACGGCGGCGGCTCCACGACGTTGTGGAAATGGGAGAACGGCGCCGGCGCGATCGCCAACAGGCCCTGCGACTCGAAGGGCGAGCGCAGCTGCATGAACTACATGCATGTCAGGATCAAGTAGCAAGGAACCCATAAACGACTAAATGAACAGAACGATGAAAAAGATATTGAATACGATCTTCCTCGCTACATTCCTGTTTGCAGCGGCATGCAGCGACGGATACGACGATACCCGTATCAAGAAGGACCTCGACGACGTGGGACAGATTCTCGATGAACTGGAACAGGCCGTGGACGGGCTCCGTACGCAGATGGACGCGCTCACGCAGCTGATAAACAGCTCGTTCGTGTCGCTCATCTCGACCGATGCCGAAGGCAACTACGTCATCACCTACATCGACCGCGGCGGGGAGAGCCGCACGCTCACCCTCGCCACCCAGAAAGAGGTCGTGACCCTGCCGATCGTCGGCATCGCCAAGGACGAGGACGGCGTGTGGTACTGGCGCCAGACCTCCGACAACGGCGAGACCTACGAATGGATACTTGTGGACGGCGAGAAGGTTCCCGCAGGCGGCGAGAAGCCCGAAGTGGGCATCGACGCCGAGGGCTTCTGGACGGTGAACGGCAAGCCGATCACCGACGCCAAGGGCAACAAGGTGCTGGCCGACGACGTCAGCAACATCCTCTTCAAAGAGGCTTACGTGGACGAAAAGACCGGCGAAGCCGTCTTCATTCTCGCCGACGGCACCGAACTGCGCCTGCAGATGTTCGAGGCGTTGTCCGTTTCGTTCGACTCGCCGACCTACACGGCCGTTCCGGACTATGCGTCGAAAGTGAAGATCAGATACACCGTCGGCGGTTCGCAGGCGGAAGGCGCGCTGGTGGATATCTTCACCGCCTATAACGTCGACGCCGAGATCGACGAATCCATATCGACGATCACCGTCTCGCTCAAGGAGGGCGCCCAAGAGGGCAATATCCTCGTCATGGCGCACGCCGGGGGCAATACGATTCTCAAACCGCTTTTCTTCACCTACGGCACGGCCGAGATTCAGGATCCGGTTTACAACGGTTCGACGGCCGACATCGTGCTCGAAGGCGACATGACGCAGTTCGAAGTCAAGGTTTCGGCCAGCATCGACTATGAAGTGACGGTCGAGGAGTCGGCGTCCAAGTGGCTCATATACAACTCGACCCGCGCGATGACGACCCTCACGCACGTCTTCACGGCCGATTACTACGAGGATGCGAGCGGCGCGCTCCGCACGGGCGAAATCCGCTTCTCGAATGCGCTTTACGACATCTCGGCGGCAATCGTCGTCAAGCAGTCGCCCAAGATTCCCGAAGGCGGCGGAGGCGGCATCTCGACCGCGGCCGACCTTATGGGCTTCGCCGCGGCGGTCAATGCCGGAGCCAGCACCGCACGCTGGGAGAACGAGGCGGGCGAAGTCGTGCTGCTGAACGATATCGACATGGCGGCCGTCGAGTCGTGGACGCCGATCGGCGGCGTGGATGCCAGCGAGTACAATACGACGACTCCCTACAAGACGGTCAATCCCTTCAAGGGCACCTTCGACGGTCAGGGCTTCGCCGTCAAGAACCTGAACTATACGGCCGACATGTCCACCGGCAAGTGGGGCTACGCGTTCTTCGGCTCGCTCGACGGGGCTACGGTCCGCAACCTGACGCTGGGCGATCCCGACACCGACATCACGTGGACCTTCACGGGCGACGCCCCGAAGGCGACGAGCGTCGCATCGCTGGCCGTCTATGCGGTCAACTCGACGATCGAATCGTGCACCAACTACTACAACATCGACTTCGCCGGAGACAGCGGTTCCGAAGTGCTCTGCGTGGCTTCGGGTCTGGTCGGCGTGATGAAGAACTCGACCATCGGCGGCCGCGCCAAGTCGCTGGGCTGCGCGAATTACGGGTTCGTACGCACGGGCAAGATCACCAACAACGGCAACGGCGGCAACGGCATGCAGACGGCCGGTATCTGCGGCTTCATGGCCAAGGACGAAGGCAACCTGATTCAGTTCTGCGTCAATTACGGACACATCAGCTGCCCGACGGGCCGCACGGGCGGTCTGGTCGCTACGCTGATGAACGGCAACGTGAAGAATTCGGACAACCGCGGTACGGTCGAGGACGACATCGTCGGCAAGTTCGAGGGAGCGGCTGCGCAGAATTCCTACAACAGCAAGCGTATGGGCGGCCTGATCGGCGGTACGGACGACCTGAAGAAGGTGCTGACGGCGACCGTGGAGAGCTGTACCAACTACGGCAACGTGTTCACCCATATCGGCTGCCGCACGGGCGGATTCATCGGCCACTCCAACATCCGGATCATCGGCTGCGCGAATCAGGGCGCCATTCTGGGCGACGTCTACAATTCCGACCACGGTCCGGCATGGGCCTGCGGATATTCGGGACAGTCGAGCGGCGAGTGGGTCAACGTCAGCAGCTGTACGATGGGCGGATACGTGGGCAGCTACACCACCTACAAGGACAATCCGACTTCGGCGCCTGCCGCGACCGTTCACAATGCGTTCTCGTACAAGAACGACGAGTACTACGATCCGACGATAAACAACTAAAAGGCTGTAATCCAGAAAAACGGAACGACAATGAAAAAGATACTGAATATCATCATACTATTTGCGGCCGTGGTCTTCTGCGGTTGCAGCGACTTCGACGATTCGGAGCTGCGCGGCCGGATCGACGGCTACAAAAACCGGATCGAAGCCCTGAAAGCCAAGGCCGAGACGCTCGGCAAGCAGCTCGCGGACCTGAGCTATCTGACCAACGGCAATGTCATCACCACCGTGTCGCAGGACGCCGACGGGAAATACGTCGTCACCTACAAGGACAACAAGGACGTCGAACATACGGTCGTGCTGGCGACGATGGACGACATCGTCGACGTGCCGATCATCGGCGTGAAGCTCGACGAGAACGGCGTCTATTACTGGACCAAGTGCATCGACGGCGAAATCACGTGGCTGACCGACGACGACGGGGAGAAGTTCCCCGTGAGCGGTTACACGCCGACGATTTCGGTCGATGCCGACGGCTGCTGGACCGTGGACGGCGTGCAGATACTCGACGCTTCGGGCAACCCGATCAAGGCCACGACCGACGCCACGTCGGTATTCCGCTCGGCGGAGCTGGACGGCGACGGCAATTTCAGCCTGACGCTCGGCGACGGAAGCACGATCACCCTGCGGGTTTTCAACTCGCTCAACCTCAAGCTGGACGCGATGCCGGTTACCACCGTCGCAGACCCTTCGAAGAGCATTACGGTATCCTACGAGCTTTCGGGCGAGGCTAAGGAGACGGCCATCGTGGCCGTCGCCAAGGCCGAGGGGCTCGACGCCGTGATCGACCGCGACGCGAAGACGGTGACCGTTTCGTTCGACGCTTCGTTCTCGCGCGGTACGGTTATCGTCATGGCCTACGATCTGGCCGACAACGTGATCGTGAAGCCGCTCTTCTACAAGGCCGCGACGCTCGGTACGGTCGCCATTTCGACGCCCGACCAGCTGGTCGCTTTCGCCGCGGCGGTCAATGCCGGCGGCGAGGAGGCGGCCGCCAAAGCCGTGCTGACGCAGGATATCGACATGAAGGACGTGGCGTGGACCCCGATCGGAAACGGCGCCTATACGACGGCCAACGCGATGACGGGACCGGCGTTTCAGGGCACCTTCGACGGACAGGGCCATGCGGTCAGGAATCTGAAGATCGTCGTTCCGGCCGACGCTGCGGCGGGTTCGGCTTGGGGACTCTTCGGCGTGCTGAAGGGCGCCACGGTCAGGAACCTTACCATCGGCGAAGGCTCGTCGGTCGTTTCGACCGCGGCCGCGATGACGGCCGTGGGAGCCGTGGCCGGATATGCCTATGAAGCCACGATCGAGAATTGCGAGAACCGTGCGGCGATCGACATTCAGGGCGGCGGGGACAACGTACGCGAATCGGCGGGCGGCATCGTCGGCGCAATCTGCGCCAACGAAAATGACAGTCATATCCTCTCCTGCACCAATTACGGCAAGATCACGTCGAAGAACAGCGTGAACACCAAGAACGGAGCCACGGGCTTCTCGATCGGCGGCATCGTCGGTTTCGCCGACGCTTCGACGACCACCGAACGCTACAACAACGTCGTGGGGTGTGTCAACGAAGGAGCGATAGATGCGCAGGCGACCCGTACGGCGGGTGTCGTCGCCACGATGAACAAATACACGAAGCTCGAAAGCTGCGTGAACAATGCGGCGGTGACCTGCAGCGACGTGACGGCTTCGAACAGCCGCGTGGCAGGCATCGTGTCGGCCATGGGCGGCCACACCTACCTCACATCGTGCGTCAATAACGGCACGGTCGCTTTCGCCGTTGCGGGCGATACGACGCACGGCTATGCCGCGGGCATCGCCGGCCAGACCAACGACAACAATACGGCCATCGACGGCTGCGAGAACTACGGCGCCGTACTCTCCGACATCATCAATGCCGCGGCGAACAAGTACATCGGCATCGTCTGCGCCAACACCAACAAGAAGACCATCGCGATCCGCAACTGCAAGGTCGGGGGCCGGATCGGTCCCTTCTCGGACGGGCAGCAGGGCGCGACGGAGATTACGGAGCAGAATTTCGAACAGTATATCTACTTCACGCTCACGGGCGGCGGCGTGCCGACGCTGGAGAACAACAGCTTTTCGGGCGGACCCGCCAAGCCGGGCATTGCGACGGTCGAGGACCTGACGGCTTTCCGCGACGCGGTCAATGCGGGCGAAAGTACGGCGCAGTGGGAGGATGCCGGCGGCGTGGTGTCGCTGCTCGGCGATATCGACATGAAGGACGTCGCAGGCTGGACGCCGATCGGCAACGCCTCCTATAAATGGGAAAAGAACCTGCTGACTATCGAGGGCAACGCCTTCAAGGGCACCTTCGACGGGCAGGGATATGCGCTGAAAAACCTGAAACTCGCCTACGGGGGCAGTGCGGCCAATACGGCTTACGGACTGTTCGGCGTGCTGGACGGCGCGACGGTGCGCAACCTGACGGTCGGCGCCGCCTTGGGCGATGCGAGCGCATTGAAAGTCACCGCTTCGGGCGGCACGGCCGAGGTGGGCGTGATCGCCGGCGTATGCCGCGATGCGAACGTCTCCGACTGTGTCAATTATGCGAAGATCGAATACGACGGCACCAGCGCCGCGCGTGTTTCGGCGGCGATGGTGGGCTTCATCTTCAGCGAAACGGAGGGCACGAAGCTCGAACGCCTGCAGAATTACGGCGCGGTGGAGGCCGATACCCACGGCAATTCGGCCAACGGAGCCGGCGCGGCGATCCACATGGCGGGCATCTGCGGCTTTGCGACGGGCAACGCGACCAACAAGATCTGCAACGACATCGCTTACTGCGACAATTACGGCAATATCACCTCTAACTCGGCGCGCTCTTCGGGCATCGTCGCCGCGGCGAATAACTACACGCGGATCAACTCCTGCGTGAACCACGGCAACCAGCTCAATTCGTGCGGTACGACGGGCCGTCTGGGCAACATCACCTGCATCACGGGTACGGGATGCTCGATGACCGACTGCATCAACAACGGCAATCTCGTCTCGACGGGCGGCGCCCGCTGCGGCGGTCTGCTCAGTCTGGCCAATCATGCGACCAACTCGTTCAGCGGGTGCGCCAATTACGGCGAGATCCTCACCGACGACGCCAACCGCGGCGTGTTCTTCGGCTACAGTGCCTATGCGACCAGCTGGATCAACTGCATCGCGGGCGGCAAGGTCGGGGTTTACAACGGCGGAACCACGGTTTACGATTCGTACGGCGAGAACGAGCAGGTGCGTTATCTGGGCGTGCAGAAATCTACCGATCCGATCAACGCGGACAACATTACCTACCTGATCGGTTCGAGTTCGGGCGGTTCGGACGGCGACGACGATGTGGAGCCGACGCTGCGCATCCTCTTCATCGGCAACAGCTTTACCAAGGACGCCGTCGAGCACCTGCCGAAAATGGTCTCGGCCGCCGACATTCCGACGCTGAAGATGGTGCATCTCTATTACGGCGGTCGTACGATTCCCGAATATGCCGACGGCTATGCGACCAAGTCCGACTATACCTGCTACAAGTACAACCCCGGCACTTCGCTCTGGCTCTCCTACACCGGATACAACATTCAGCAGATCGTCAAGTCGGATACGTGGGACATCGTCTGCCTGCAGGAACATACGGGCAACAGCTGCGGCTGGATATGGAACGACACCGAGAAAAACGCCATTCAGGGGTTGATCGCCGACATCAGGGCCGACCAGAACGGACATACGCCCAAGTTCGTCTATATCATGTCGCAGGCCTATTTCAATATGGACAAGATCGGTACGGCGCAGCGTCCCTACAAGAATTTCACGACGCAGGACGAGATGTTCGACGTGATCGTGGCGCAGGCCCGCAAGGTGCTCGACCAGACCGACGTGGAGCAGATCATTCCCACCGGGACGGTGCTGCAGAACCTGCGCACCTCGCCGCTCAACAACGACATGGACCTCACGCGCGACGGCTATCACATGGATTACGGCCTGAGCCGCTATGCCGCGGCCTGCGCCGTCTTCGAGTCGATCATCTCGCCTTCGTTCGACGGCAAGAAACTCGACGGCAACAGCTTCCGCTACAACGTGTCGAGTACGGCGGACGGCACTTATACGACGCCCGTGACCGACGACAATCAGCCGGTTGCGCTGCAGGCGGCGCGCTACGCCCTTGCCACGCCCTTTGCCGTGACCGACATGTCGCCCGGCACCCAGACGCCCGGCAACGGGATCGAGGACACCGATTTTGAAAACGATTCGAACAAAGAGTAAAGCAGAAATCCTATGAAACAGATATTTGCATGGTTATTCGCCGCGATTTTCTTCGCGGCAGGGTGCGCGCAGTCTCCCGATCTGGCGGAGCCGGTGCGGGGAGGCGGATATGAGAATGCCGACGGGCTGGTGATCGTGGCCGCCTGCCCGCCCGCGACCCGCACGGACATCGAAGAGGGTAAATCGACTTGGGAGGCGGGCGACCGCATCACGGTCGTTTACGACGGCGCGGCCTATGAATACACGGCCGCGGAAGCGGGACCGACGACCGCTTTCACGAGCGAAGCCGGCATCGCCGACTACGACGCTTCGAAGCCTTTGACGGCCTACTATCCCGCAACGACTGCCGAAGGGGTGGTCGCCGTGGAGGCCGAGCGGACGATTGCGCTCGACGCGGAGTCGCAGAGCAATCCGGCGCGGGTGCCGCTCGTGGGGCTGCCCACTTCGGGGAATCTTGCCGAAGGTGCGCTGGAGGTGACCTTCCGCAATATCTTCTCGGTCATCGAACTGCGTATCGACGCAGGGGAGCTGGCGAGCGCGGCGCAGTCGCTGACCGTCGAGCCGGCCGACGAGGGGGCTTTCGAAGGGTTTCTGTCGTTCGAAGGGACGGTAGACCCCGAAACGCTGGCGCTGACGCCCGCCGAGAACGGTACGGGCAACAGCTTGATTTTCAACTTCGCCGAGGGCGTGGTTCTGACCAAGCCCCAGACGATCAAATTCCCCGTCGGGCGTTTCAAGTCCGAAGCGGGGCTGCGGCTTACGCTCAACACGGCCGACGGGAAGAGCTATTCGAAGAATATCTACAAGACCGGCATCACCTCCTATGCCGAGCAGGGCGGCGTATTCCGCGCCAAGCATATGGCCAAGGCGCTTTACGCCTTCGCGCCGCAGGGCGGCATCAGCACGGCCGACGACCTGATCGAGTTCGCGGCGGCCGTGAATGCGGGCGAGACGCTCGCTCCGTGGCAGGACGACAAGGGCGTCGTGGTGCTGCTGGACGACATCGATCTGGCCGAGGTGACGGAGTGGACGCCGATCGGCGCGGCTACGTCCAAGCTGGCGAGCAATGCGCTTTCGATCACTTCGGGAAGACCTTTTACGGGTTATTTCGACGGACAGGGCCATACGATCCGCAACCTGAAGATGGTCTGCAAGGCCGCACAGGCGACCTCGGCGTGGGGATTCTTCGGAGCCGTGGCCGACGGGGCCGTGGTGGAGAACCTGATTTTCGACGCGAGCTGCTCGCTCGAAGACAAGGCGACGGCGGGCACCGACTGCGGTGTGGTGGCCGGTCTGGTTTACGAAGCCACCGTGCGCAACGTAGTCAATAAGGCTTCGATCGCCTTCGACGGGGCGGCTCCCGACAATATCCGCATGACCATCGGCATGGTGGGACTCGCCTTCGCCGACAAAAACGGGGCGCGGCTCGAAAAACTGGTCAACCACGGCGCTCTGACGGCCACGTCGGGCGGCAACACCAAGAACGGCGCGACGGGCATTCACGTGGGCGGCATCGTCGGCTTCAGCTCGAACAAGAGCAACACGACGGCCGTGGTGACGATCGCCGAGTGCACCAATTACGGGGACCTCGACACGCAGGTAGCCCGCGCTTCGGGTATCGTGGCAGCTGCGAACCGCTACACCGAGATCGAGAACTGCGTGAACGAAGGCGACAACGTCAATGCCTTTGCCACGGTAAATAGCGCCCGCATCGGCAACATTACCTGCATTACGGCCGCCGGGAGCAAGATCACCAATACCGTCAATCGCGGCAATGTGATCTGCAAGACGAGCGGCGCGGCGGGCGGCGTCGTCTGTCTGGTCAATGACGACGGCAACGCATTCGTCGGCTGCGAAAATTACGGGCTGGTGATTACCGACCGCGCCAGTTACAAGGGCACGCTCTTCGGGCAGTGCAACAAGGCGGCCAGATTCAGCGATTGCATCGCGCAGGGCGATCTGGGCGCTTACGAGGACGGCTCCTATGCGCTGGTCGGCGTGAACTACACGAATTACATGTCCTACATCGGCGACCACAATGCATCGGCCGTGCATGTGAACAGCCAGAACATTCTCTATTATCCCAACGGTTCGCAGGTGCCCGCCGAGCCGGAATTCGGCGTGAACCTTTCGTCGGTCGAGCTGAATGCGCAGGGCAGCAATGCCGCCGTCGTACAGCTTTCGTCGGTCGATTACGACTGGACGGTGAGCGCCGACGGGGATTGGGTGCATGTTACGGACCTTTCGGACGCACCCGTCGTTTCGGGTGTCAGGGACTCCGGCGTGCAGTATATCAAGATCGGGGCCGGCGCCAACACGAAGACCGCGCCGCGGTCGGCTGTCGTCACGTTCGCTTCGACCGACGGCGCGAAGAGCGCGACGGTGAAGGTCGATCAGCAGGCGCGGGGCGAAGCGTTCCCCAGCAAGTGGGTGTTCCAAGCTTCGACGCTGCCGCTTTACGGCTCGTCGTGGACCGACGACAACGTCATTCCCGCGACGTCGGGCGCGGCGGGCTTCATTTCGGTCGTGCGCGGCGATGCGAACGCTTCGGCCGCTTTCAAGCGGAGCGTCGTTACGAACCGTCCTGCGGTTTCGACAATGGTCGAGGGCGACTACTGGCTCTATACCTTCCCGGTGGAGAATCTCGCCGCCGGATCGGTCGTCGATTTCAACGCCACGATGGCGGGCGAAGCCAATTCGCCCAAATACTTCATCGTCGAATACCTCGACGGCGGAGTCTGGAAGAGCGTCGAGGCCGATCTGCTCACGGCTCCGGAAAACCCGGCGGTCCGCTATACCTACAAGTGTTCGGGCACTGCCACCGGGTCCTCGTATCAGCACGCGACCGTCATGCAGACGATGCGCTTCGAAAACGCCGTGACCGACGGCGAAGTGAAAATCCGCTGCCGCGCCGTGGGCCCCTACACCTGCGCGGGCGGTACGCAGAACATCACGGCGACCAACGCCGCCAGCTCCATTCCTCCCTACGGATTTACGGGCAGCTACGTGCAGAACTTCGGCACGGCGACGCCCCGCGACACCAAGAAGGTGCTGTGTCTGGGCAACTCGTTCTCCTATTACAGCAATCCTGCGTGGATGCTCAAGGAGATCGCATGGCGCGAAGGGCATGCTCTCAACATCAAGGCTCACTTCAAAGGGTCGCAGACGCTGACCCAGCATCTGTCGCTGGGTTTCTCGACCGACGTCATCGAACAGGGCGGTTACGATTTCGCTTTCCTGCAGGACCAGAGCCAGAATCCCGCCAACTATGGCCGCGACGCCACGGCGTCGATCCTCACGGGCCTTACGACCTTGGCCGACAAGGTGCGCGCCGCGTCGCCTTCGTGCAAGGTGATTCTGGAGGAGACGTGGACCTTCTCGTCGGCGTCCTACGGCGGATTTACCGATTTCCCGACCTTCGAGACCTATAACGACGCCGGGGCCAAAGCCATGGCAAAGGCCGCCGGGACTTGGGTGTCGCCGATCGGCCCCGCCTTCAGGCAGGTGCGCGAGGGCGGTTCGGGTATCAACCTCTACTACTCGGACAGCAAGCATCAGTCGGAGTACGGCGCCTACCTGAAGGCCTGCGTCAATTATCTGGTGCTTTTCGGCGAGCGGTTCGGCGCAGATCCGGCCGACTGCGGATTGAATCCCGACAAGGCGGCCTACCTGCGTTCGGTGGCCGAGCAGATCGTGCTGGGTAACGAGGGCGACTATTTTATCGAACGATAAACCAAATTGCATAAACTTTTATGAAGAGACTTGTCAGCTGTATTCTGGCCATCCCCGCATTGTTGTGGGGATGCGCCGGACCTAAAACCGCCGCTCCGGAATACCCGACGCATGCGGCGAAAATCGTGGCCGAGATTCACGATCCCGCGTCGGAATACGTCGTGGTGGCTTCGCACCGCGGAGACTGGCGCAACTATCCGGAGAATTCGATTCCCGCCATCGAGTCGGTGATCCGCATGGGCGTCGATATCATGGAGCTGGACCTCAAACTGACGAAGGACAGCGTGCTGGTGCTCTGCCACGACCATACCATCGACCGGACCACTACCGGGCGGGGACGTGTGTGCGACATCACCTATGATTCGATTCAGCGCTGCTTCCTGCGTACGGCGCACGGCGTGCGTACGCCCCGGAAGATGCCGACCCTGCGCGAAGCGCTGGAGGTCTGCAAGGACCGTATCGTGGTGAATATCGACCAAGGATATGAGTTTTACGACATGGCGCTGAAGATCAGCGAGGAGCTTGGCGTGACGGAGCAGATGCTCATCAAGGGCAAGCGTCCGGCGGAGGCCGTCGCCGCCAAATTCGGCGAATACGAGCACAACATGATGTATATGCCGATCATCGACATCCTCAAACCGCAGGGACAGAAGCTTTTCGGTGAATACATGTCGAAGGGTATCGTGCCGCTGGCCTACGAGGTGTGCTGGGACGAGTATACGCCCGAAGTGAAGGATTGCATGGAAAAGGTGGTGGAGAGCGGCTCGAAACTCTGGGTCAATTCGTTGTGGGAGTCGCTCTGCGGCGGCTTGTGCGACGATGCGGCGTGGGAGAGCGGCGATCCCGGTTCGGTTTACGGCAAGCTGCTCGACATGGGCGCGACGATGATTCAGACCGACCGTCCGGAGCTGCTGATCTCCTACCTGCGTTCGCAGGGGCGGCACGACTGACGCCGCACCGGCGAGGGGTCTCGGAAGAGGGATCGCCCCGTTATGAAAAGAGCCGTCACTCGCTGCGAGTGACGGCTCTTTTATTCGCTGCTCCGGCCGCGTCAGTCGAAAAGCTCGTTCAGGACGGCCGCCAGCCGGTAACCGGCGTTGCGGATCTGGTGTTCGACCAGCGGCAGGGCCTTGTTCAGGAAGTCCTGTCCCAGCCGCTCGTCGGGCTTGGCCCACTCGAACTGCACTTCGCAGGTCACGGCGCTGTCGTGCAGCCAGTCGCGCGGCGTGCCGGCCTGCACGGCGGCCTTCTCCCGCTTCGATGCGCGGTCCAGCTCGCCGGCCCACTCGGTGACGGACCAGATACGGGTCGTGGTGATGATCTCGTTGTCCCAGACATGGTGGACGTAATACTTGTGCGGCTTGTGGTACTTGTCTTCGAACAGCACGTCGTACTTGGTGTTGTGAGTCGTGTATTTGATATGCGCAGGGCAGTGCATGTCGCCGACCAGATGGATGACGTATTTCAGATTGACCGCTACGGCCGAGTCGGTCAGGTTGCGGTAATCCCTGAGGTTGCGGATCGCCAGCTCAAGCCCGTAAACGGCGTTGCCCTTTCCCGGCTTGAGCAGTTCGTCGCCGTAGCGCAGGTCCGCGCCCACGGGCGCCGTGTGCCAGTCGTTGGTGAAGGCGTATTCGGGCGTCTGGCGGTATTCGTCCATCCATTTGGCGTAGTAGACGACGGAGTGCCCGCCGAGATACTTCTCGATCCGTTTCTTGGCCCGTTTGGTGAGGTTGCGTTCGGCGATCTTGGCGATCGTTTCGTGGCCTTCGCGGCCCCACGCCCGCGCAGGTTCGGAAGCGGAGAGGGAGAGAGCCGCCGCAAAGAGCAGCAAAAGCAGTTTTTTCATGGTCTTGATGGTTTTGGTGAGTCTGTTTTTTCGAAGAAGAGGTATCCCGGTCACCGGAATACCTCTTCTTTGTGTCGCGGAGCAAAGGGGCGTCAGAAGCTCAGTCCGTCTTCGTAGCCCGGATTCTGGCTCAGTGCGCCGCCCGTGGCCACGCGCTGGTCGGTCGGGATCGGCCACAGATAGTCGCGGCCCTCCTCCCATTTGTAGGTGCGGCCCCGGAAGCAGACGATATAGCCGCTCGTGCCTTCGGTCAGCTGGGCGTCCTTGCCTTCGCCGATTTCGAGCATCGCGTCGCAGGTCGTGGCGGGCTTGGTGCCGCTCCAGAGGCAGAGGTCCATCTTGCCGTCGCCGTTCATGTCGTATTCGCCCAGCGAGGGGAAGTAGCAGCCGAGGAAGCCGTCGAGTCCGTTCGACGAGGGAACCAGCTGGGCGCCCTCCTTCCAGCGGAGCATATCCCACTGGCGCAGGCCTTCGCAGGGAAGTTCGACGGTGCGTTCGCGGCGTATTTCGAGGATCACGCCTTTGTTCGCTCCGGAATTGACGTTGGGGTAGTAGCTGGCCATCAGGGGATCGGGATTGTTGTTGGCGGCCGTCATGTCGAGGGCCGGCATGCCCACGCGGTCGCGGACGACGTCCACGGTCAGGGCGATGTCTTCCGGGGTCAGCGTACCCAGCTCGGCCTTGGCCTCGGCGTAGGTGAGCAGGATTTCCGGATAACGGAATACCGGCCAGTCGGTAGTCGAGGTGGTGGCGCCGTTATGCGTGTCGTCACTCACGAACTTGATGAAGCGGTAACCCGTCATGTCGTAGCTCTTGCAGTCTTCGATCACCTCGTCGATGCCGTTCAGATCGACATATCCCGGAGCCATGAGCGTCTGCGCCATGCGCGGGTCGCGGTTCTGGAACTGCTGGTTGTAGGTCATGGTCTCGTATCCGGGCTGGTCCTGAATCTTCGAGCCGTCGGCCATCAGGTAGTGGTTCACCAGCCGCTGCGTGGCGCTGTGGCGCATGTTGCGGAACGTGAACTGGATGCCGTGGCGTACGAGGATGTCGGCGTTGAAGCGCATCGAGAGGATCGTCTCCTTGGCGTCGCCGTCTTCGAGGATGAAATATTCGCGGTAGGGGGCGTCGAGTTTGAGCGTATTGCCTTTGTAGAGCGAATATTTGTTCTGCTCCATGACGGCCCATGCGGCGTCGGCGGCCAGTTGGAGGAAATAGTCGGCCGAGATGGTCACCCCGTCGATCGTCTCGTCGGCGATGCCGTGGTATTTGCGGAAGGTGCCTTCGTAGAGCGCGGCGCGGGCCTTCATGGCGCGGGCGGCGTTTTTGCTCAGGCGGTAGAGCGCGTCGCTCGGCCAGTTGTCGGGCAGGTCCGTGATGGCGCGGTCGAGGTCCTCCATGACCTTCTTCATCACGAATCCGCGGCTGTCGCGCGGCCGTTTGAGCGAAGCCCAGTCGTTCGACGGAATCACGAAGTCGTAATAGGGGATGTCGCCGTATTTGCGCACCTTTTCGAAGTAGAACAGCGCGCGGAAGAAATAGGCGACGCCGTCGTAGCGCTGGCGGACAGTCTCGTCAGAGCAGTTGCCCGAACGTTCGAGGTAGTAGTTGATGTAACGCAGGTAGGCCCATGCGCTTGTGCCCCAGTTTTCGGTGGCCGGGGAGCGCGTGCCCTGCTGTACGGAGCTGAGGTTCTTGGCGATCTGGATGTCGGAGACCTGAATGGCATCGGTGTCGGGACCTGCGAAGAGACTGTAGAAGCGGTTGGTCCAAAGCTCCAGCTCCGCTTCGCTCGAAAAGAACGTATTGGGCGAAAGGTTCGTTTCCGGCTCCTTGGTCAGGAAGTCGTCGCAGCCCGACAGCGCCAGACTCATCGAAACGAATATCAATATTTTGCTGATAGTTTTCATGGTTGATCGAAATAATGCTTTCCGGTTAGTTTAGAAGGTGATGTCCACGCCTACGGAGAAGGTCCGCGAATAGGGATACAGACAGTCGTTGGTGGCGCTGGTCGTGGCTACTTCGGGATCGACCGTCTTGCTGTAGCGCTTCAGGGGCGACCAGTAGGCGAGGTTCTCGCCCGATACGTATACGCGGACCTTTTCGAGGATGCGCTTGTTGATCGGGATGGTGTAACCCAGCGTGATGTTCTTCAGGCGGATGTACGAGGCGTCCTGCAGGTAGCGGTCGGTTTTGACGTTCATCGAACCTGCGCTCGAAGTCTGGTAGCTGCGCCGGCGGGGGAAGTAGGTGTTGCGGTTGTCCTCGCTCCACGCCAGCCGTTCGAAGTCCTTGGCGATGAACGTGGTGGTCGGGAAGCTGTAGGGACCCCAGAAATAGTAGCAGTTGGCGCTGGGCATCCAGTCGATCTTGCCGACGCCTTGGAAGAAGACCGCGAAGTCGAAGCCGTTCCAGTTCAGGTCGCCGCGGATCGAGTAGGTGTAACGCGGCAGGCTGTTGCCGATGACGCGCATGTCGCCCGGATTCTTGACCGTACCGTCGCCGTTGTTGATGATGTTGTTGCCGTCGAGGTCGCGGAAACGGACGTCGCCCGCCATGAGGTGCGCCGCCGAAGCGTCGGAGCTGGTGTAGACGCGGTTGTTGACCGCCTTGTCGTTGATCTGCGCCTGATAGCGTGCCGCCTCCTCGTCGGTCTTGAACAGTCCGTCGGTGCGGTAGCCCCAGAGTTCGCCGAGCGTCTCGCCCACGTAATGGTCGGTGAGCAGCATGTCGTCGTTCTTATACTTGGTGATCTTGGACTTGTAGTCGCCCAGCGATGCCGAAATGCCGTAGGAGAAGGGTTTGCCGGCCACCATGTGGCGGTCGCGCCAGCTGACGGTGATTTCGTAGCCCTTGGTGCGCAGGTCGGCGCAGTTCTCCTTGGGCGAGGGCGCTCCGAAGACGTCGGGCAGCGTGAGCGACGTGGTGAGCATGTCCTTGGTGTCGCGGATGTAGAGGTCGGCCGTGACGTTGAGGCGGTTTTTGAGGAAGCCCAGATCGAAACCGAGGTTGTAGGTTACGACCGTCTCCCACGTAAGTCCGTCGCTGATGGGGTTCGACGCCGAGGCGTAATTGGCCTTTTCCGTGCCGTTGAAGGTGTAGCCCAGCTGGCCGGTCGAGATCGTTTCGATGTAGTAGTAGTTCGACACCTGCTGGTTGCCGAGCGAGCCGTACGAGAAGCGCACCTTGGCGTTGTCCCACCAGTTGCGCATCGGCTCCCAGAATTTCTCCTCCGAGATGCGCCATCCGGCCGATGCCGAGGGGAAGAAGCCCCAGCGGTCGTTGGCGGCGAAGCGCGACGAACCGTCGTAGCGTGCCGATACTTCGAAAAGGTACTTGCCGGCGTAGTCGTAGTTCGCACGGGCGAAATAACCCAGCGTCCGGTAGGCCGTATTCGACTCGACGCAGCGTTCGATCTCGCCCTGCGCCATGTTGATGAAGCTCAGCTTCTCGCTCAGCGACCCTTTCTGGCGGACGCTCAGTTTCGACGAGCGGAAGTCCTCGAAGTTGCCGCCGGCTACGGCCGAGAAGTTGTGCTTGCCCCACGAGTGGCCGTAATCGAGGTAGGCGTTGACCACATGGCCGTTATAGTAGTAGCGGTCCTCCTGATAGAAGTCGTAGATCGAACCGTTGGTGAAATCGACCACGGCGGTCTGCGTCGCGTTCCATGTGTTGGCCGTCGGATAGGAGCGGTAGGCTCCGAGGTTGTCGCGGCGGCGGTAGGTGTAGTCGGCGTTGAGTTTCAGATCCTTGTTGCGCGTGAGGTCGAACGTCACCCGGTTGGTGATGATGTAGTAGTTGTTCTTGCGCGAGTTCTTGTTGCGTCCGTCGGCGAATACGCCGCCGCGTCCGCTGGCGATCGGCGAGTTGGCGAACTGGATGCCGTTGGAATAAACGAACGTGGTGCCGTCGGGGTTGACCGGAACGAACGTCGGGCTGATGTTGTTGGCCACGTTGAAGAGGATGCCGTTGGAGTTGAGCTCTTCGGAACCGTCCTGCTCCCAGTAACCGCCGTATTTGTAGTCGGTCACCTCCATGCTGATGTTGTTCGAGTAGTGCATCCACGGCGTTACTTCGGCGGCGATCTTCGTGCGGAACGAGTAGCCGTTGTAGATATCCTCGGCGCCATGGTTGAACAGGCCTTCACGGTAGAGGTAGCGGCCGCTGACGTAGTAGTTGATCTTGTCGTTGCCGCCCGTGAGCGAAATGTTGTGCTCGGTTTCGGGACGGCTGCGCTTGAACATGTAGTCGTACCAGTCGAAGTTGCCCAGATAGCGGTATTTGCCGTTGCTGTCGGTGATGACCCACGGGCGGTCGGGATGCTCGGTCTTGTCGTTGCGGCGGTCGTAGAGCATCTGCATCCGTGTAGTTCCAGCCCACATAGCCTTTCGATGGGTAGCAGAATTCGTTGGTGAGTTTCACGTAGTCGTATCCCGACGTGATGAAGTCGGTCGAGGTGGTGTTCCACGACACGCCGTAGCGGCCGTTGTAATTGACTTTCAGCGTGCCGGCCTTACCGCTCTTGGTGGTGATGAGCACCACGCCGGCCGAAGCCTTGGCGCCGTAGATCGAGCAGGCCGAAGCGTCCTTGAGCACCGATACCGATTCGATGTCGTTGGGGTTGACCTGCGCCAGCGACGCTTCGATGCCGTCGACGAGCACCAGCGGGCTGCCACTGTTGAGCGATACTGCGCCGCGGATCTTGACGTCGTAGTTCTTGCCTTCGATCGAGCCGCTGCCGAGCGTCAGCAGCAGCGACGGATCGGCGCCCTGCAGGGCTGCGGCCGTATTGGTCACGGGACGGTTGTTGAGGTCCTTGCCGCTGATGGTGCCCACGGCGCCCGTGACGTTCACGCGCTTCTGCTGGCCGTAGCCGACCACGACCACCTCGTCGATGGCCGCCGAGCTTTCCACGAGGGTAATGTCGATGGCGGCGTAGGAGTTGACTTCGACCGTCCGGGGCTGGTAGCCGATGAACGAGATGACGAGCTTCGCCGGAAGCTTGACGTTCTCCAGCGAGAAGTCGCCGTTGCTCATCGTGGTGGTGCCGTTGTTGGTGCCGTCCACGATGATCGTGGCACCCGGAACGGGCAGCCCCAGATTGTCTTTCACCACGCCTTTGAGCTGGTTCTTATCCGCGGCGAGGCTCTTCGGAGCTGCCTTGGTTACGGAGATGCTTTTGCCCGTAATCGTGTAGGTGATGTCCTGATCGGCGAAGATCTGGGCCAGAACCTCGTCGATCGACGCGTTCTGCGCCGAGATGCTGACGCGGCGCTGCATGTCGACGCCGGCCGATTTGATGGCCACGGAGTAGTTCTCCCGCTGATTGAGGGCTTCGATGGCCTCCTTGACCGTTACATTCGTGAGTTTGAGGTCGATCGCCTGCGCCAGAGCCGGGCTGGGAAGCGCCAGCAGGCAGAGTGCGAACAAACCCACGATCGCACGCGCATGGAAAAGTGCGGTTCGATTGTAAAGTTTTTTCATAGGTTGAAGTTTTAATGTTGTAGTTTTTTGTTGCTGTTTCGCGGTTATTTCTTTCGGGATATGTAGATCACGTCGTTGCGTTCGCGGATGGACATCGATTTGTCGGTGTTGAGCGTGCCGAGGATCTTGAGCAGCGACTCGTTGTTGGTGAAGAAGGCGTAGAAGCGCACGCCGGCCAGTTCGGGATCGGTGATGATGATTTTCTGGTCGAAGCAGCGGGCCAGCTGTGCGGTGATGCCGTCGAGCGACTCGTTGAAGAAGTAGAAGCCGCCGCCCGTGGCGCGCGATTTATAGTTTTCGCTCTGGAAAGAGGTCATTTCCAGCGCTCCCGTCAGGCGGTCGTACTGCGCGACGTCGTTGCGGACCATGACGACCTCGTCGTCGCATTTGTCGCTGTTCACGTCGAAACGCACGCTGCCCTCGACCAGCGCCACTTCGACCAGCTGGTCGCTGTTGTAGGCCCGCATGTTGAATTTGGTGCCGAGGACTTCGACCTCGACGTCGCCGGCCGAAATGACGAAGGGATGCCGCTTGTCGTGCATGACTTCGGCGTAGACCTCGCCGTCCACGAAGATTTTGCGCTGGCGGCCGTTGAAGTGGGTCGGATAGGTTACGCGGGTGCCCGAGTTGAGCCACAGGAGCGTTCCGTCGGCAAGGCGCAGCTCGCTGCGCTGGCCCGCCGGCACGAGCACCTCCTCCCATTCGGGAGTGTGCGCGGTCTTGGTGTAGAGGAGCGAGACCGCGATCAGCAGCGGGACGATCAGCACGGCGGCGATCCGCTGCGTCCACCGGACGACGGTCGTCAGGCGGCGCGGTGCGGTGCGCGCCGGAACGGAATGGCCGATGCGGTGGCAGAACTCTTCGAACGCCGCCTGCGCCAGTGCGGGGTTTTCGCTCCGCACCTCGTCGAGCAGGGCGCCGAGCAGCCGGTCGGCTTCGGACGAATTGCCGTTGTCGGCGAACCATTGCTGGATGCGGACCTCCTCGCCGTCGTTGCAGCGGCCGTAGAAGTAATTCCGGACTTTATCTAATGTCGGTTTGTTCATCTCTTCATGCGTTTTATCGGCGGCCCGATGCTGCCGGTTACTACATAAAGAACAAACGAAAGCCCCGCACTACGTAACGGGGCCGGAAGATTTATCGGGGAAATTTCAGGGCAGGATGTCCAGAAAGACGATGATGGCCGGAATGATGTTGAGGTATTTGCGCAGCTCCTTCAGCGCCAGCTCAAGATGCTTGTCCACGGTGCGTACCGACAGGTTCAGTTGTTCGGCGATCTCCCTGCTCGGCATGTGCTCGAAACGCGACATGCGGAAAATCTGCTGCCGCTGCGGGGGCATCTTTCCGACGATGGTCTCGACCTGCTCGGCAGTCTCCGCCAGATCGAGCTTCTCCTCGATCTCGTTCCGTACGGGGGATAAAACCAAATGTATAAAAGAAGAGCAGCGACAGAAAGATAGGTAACCGGTATATATCAAACGGTTAGCA